>Ga0247608_10008925_pt1 | contig 10052 bp, 7 predicted proteins | sample 176DNAGHGlowgp2_FD_193490 | JGI IMG/M metagenome (GOLD analysis project Ga0247608, IMG submission 193490) | Sheep rumen microbial communities from Palmerston North, Manawatu-Wanganui, New Zealand - 1766 DNA GHGlow gp2 | ecosystem: Host-associated > Mammals > Digestive system > Stomach > Rumen ... | reverse complement strand
GATATTTTATATTATTATTACATTATAATGTACTGAGGAGGATGAAGTTTTGAAGCATATGATGGAGGAGATTTAATTCAAAATAATTTTTGAAAAGGTCTTGATTTTGTTGTTACTCCAGATGGAGCAAGTTTAGAAAAAAGAAATCAAGAACCATGGAGTGAAATGATTGAATGAAGAACTTGAAATGAACGAATTAAAATATTACAAGAACAAATGAAAGAGCAGGCAAAAATAAATAAAGAACAACAAGCTCAAATAGATAGTTTGTCATGAAGAGAAAGCGGGGAAGAGTTGCCTCCTAGCCAATTAAAATTAGCATTGCAAAAAAATACAACATCGAGAGCAGAGCGTTTTTTATTTCAATCACATCCTGAAATCGCAGCAAGAGCTGAAAAATTTTCATGATCTCCTAATGTACAACATGTTGATACGGAAGAAGAACGTCAAAAGGCAGATGAATTAAAAATAGAAGAATATAGGGTTTAAACGATTTACTAAAATATTTAAACAAAAATGTCTATGAATTTGAGAAGCGATTTAAACAATAATGCAGCACACGATGATGTGCAACAAGAATGGGAGATGCTTATGCAAAACTCCATCTATGCTTCTCCTGAAGTTCAAAATAATTTACAAGATAGATTACAAGATAATCTAGATGTCCCTGCACTTGCTAAAGCACTTTCCCCATATATGAAAGATGTAGCAGAACAAGTATATGCAGATAAAAAACCTGAAGATACAGCAGAAGAAAAGTGACCAAAAGTTTCAATGCCTAAATGATTTGAAAAAGCTGCATTGGAACAAAGATGAGTATGGGCAGAAAAAGATGATAATCCAGCTGTTGTTTTCTCAGAAGATAGAACACCTCAATCAGAAAAAAAAGATCCTAACTTCGAATCAGAAGCATACTATGATATGGGTGATGATGATTTTGCATAAAAAATAATTAAAATATTGAATATAACATAAAGATCTAATACCAAAAAGATCTTTTTTTTATTTTGGAAAATTTGCATTTCCAATAAAAAACTCTATACTTTAAATAGCTTTTACACATACCACTTCTATGTGAGAGATATTCTGAGATATTATATTAGTTGTAGTATTATTAGGAATTCTATGGTTTTTCTGAGTAGTTATCTATAGAGTAATCTTTTTGAATATGAAAAAAAAGCATAGAGAAGATCAGGCAAAAAAAATAAGATTTTTACAAGTACAAATCCCAAAGAACGCAGTTGCTAGAAGTTCTGATATTGATGCTAATGATCATATTCAATCAATGAAGCAAAACATCGAACTAATGAATCAAGTATATAAAAATTTTTATGCTATTTTTGATGAAGGATGGAAAAATAAATATTTCTGAAACAATTCAATTAGCATGGAAATTGTTGTAGAAAAAGAGGTTATAAAATTTTTCTTAGGAGTTCCTGAAGAACATCTTGTGACAGTAGAAAAAATGATTTCTTCTTTCTATGTTTGAGCTGTGGTTGAACATGTTAAGCAGCCAAAACTATTGGAAGCATGAAAATTCTTTGCATGATGAGAATTTACTCTAACTAAAGATAGCGTATATCCTCTAAAAACATATGAATCATTTGAAGCAGACCCTATGGATAGTATATTATCTGCATTTTCTAATATAGATAGGCATGAAAAAGTTTGAATCCAAATTCTTGTAGAACCATTACATGAAAGTTGGTTGAAGAAAATGAGAAAAACAGCAGAAGATGTAAAAGAAGGGAAAAAATCCACATGAATTATCTGAATAATTAAAAAACTATGGGAATTAAATCCTAATAGTGAAGAAAAACAATCAAAAAGAGAACAAGAAAAACATAAACATACATTCTCACAACAACAGCTTTCCGACTTTGATAAAAAAATGGATGATGAACTATTTCAAGTAAAAATGAGAACAATAGCTACATCTCCAAATAAGAATAGACCAAAAAAGATTATTGAAGATATTTCAAGATTATTTAACCAATATAATTATATTGGATTAAATACTATTAAGTTTTCAAAGGCAAAAAATCTAAAAAAGTTTGCAAAGAATTATGTATTAAGATTATTCTATGATGATAAAACATTAATAGAATCTTTAACAGACTTTAATAAGAAAACTATTTTAAATATTAAAGAGCTTTCTTCTATTATCCATTTCCCTCATGGAAGGTTTAATCAAAATCCTAGAATTGCTTGGCAAAAATTTAAAGTAGTTCCAGCTCCTGATGATTTACCATCAGAATGAATTCTTGTATGATATAATAATTACGGAGGAGTAAAAAGAGAAATCAGAATTACAGATAAAGATAGGTTTAGACATATTTATATTCTTTGACAAACAGGTACCGGAAAATCAACAATTATGCTTACTCAAGCAATTGATGATATGGAAAATGGTAGGTGATTTACTTTTATTGATCCACATGGTGATGCAATAGAATTTTTGTTAAAACATTTTCCTAAGGAAAGAATAGATGATTTAATTCATTTTGATCTTTGAAATACCGCATATCCAATAGGATTAAATCCTTTGGAAGTAGATCCAGAAGATGCAGATGAAAAGGATGTTGTAACAAACGATCTTGTAGAAATGTTTATTCAAATGTATGGACCAGAAATTTTTGGGCCAAGAATTCAGGACTACTTTAGAAATGCATGTTTGCTCTTGATGGATCAACCAGAATGAGGAACAATAGTAGATATTATGAGACTTTTTACAGATGATGCATTTGCAGAAAGTAAAATTAGAAATCTAAAAGATCCTGTTGTAGCTTCTTGGTGGAATAAAACATATAAGAAAATGGGAGATAGAGAAAAAGCAGAGATTATTCCATTCATTCAAGCTAAGTTCGGACCATTTACAACATGAGTATATGTAAGAAATATTATATGACAACCAAAATCTGCATTCAAAATGTATGATGCAATGCAGCAAAAGAAAATTATCTTACTTAATCTAGCAAAAGGTATCTCGTGAGAAGAAACATCAAAATTGATAGGTAAGATTATTGCTATGCAAGTAAAACTTTCTGCATTAAAAAGAGCAAGAATAGCAGAAGAGGATAGAGTACCTCATTACTTATATGTGGATGAGTTCCAAAACTATGTATCTGCATCATTTGAATCAATCCTTTCAGAAGCCAGAAAATATAGATTAGGATTAGTAGTAGCTCACCAGTATACTGATCAGTTAAAACAAGAAGGTTTATGATGAAATCTAGATCTATCTAAGACAATTTTTGGTAATATATGAAATATGTTTGTTTATAAAGTCTGAGCTCCAGATGCGGAATTTTTGGCAAAAGAATTTGAGCCAGAATTTAATCAAACAGATCTTACATCAACAGAAATGTTTATGTGAGCTTGTAAGATTTCAGTAAATAATCAACAAACAAGACCATTTAGTTTTAAAGCAAAAGTACCATACTCATTACCTGTAAAAAATAGTCCAGAAAAAGTACAAATAATTAAACAAATTTCATCATTGAAACGAGGGACAAAAAGAGAATTAGTGGATAAAGAAGTATATTACAGAGTAGGTGTATAAAAATATTTATTATTTTTAGCTAAAAAAGAGATAAAAAATCTCTTTTTTTTGACAAATTCTTTTTTGCGATTATAATTATATAGAAATTATTTTATATTATTAAAATAAATAAAGATGCCAGAAGCACCAAAAGAGTGAAGAGAATCACTATCACCAGCTGAAGAAATGAAACAATTACAAGAACAAATCAAAAAAATGCAACAAAGATTGGAGGCTTTACAAAAACAAGCTTGAGGTAATTGATGAAAGAAAACTCCAGAGGTAACTAAAGTAGGTTTAGCTAGTGTAAAACCAGGTGAAATCGATAATAAGTTATATTGATGGGGAAGAGGAAAAGAGATTACAAAGGATGAAGTTATGCAAGTAGTTAATGCATTAAAAGAACCATATAACACAGATGTTTCTAACTTCATTAAAAAGGGAGATATCTTAGGACTCCAAAAATATCTTAATGGAAAGATTAAAACTTGAGAAATTGATTTGGCAAAAGTAACAGCTGCTTTGAAGAAAAGAAATATCCCATTTAATGGTTCTATTATAGAAGATGGAAAGTTTGGACCACAAACTCTTGAAACAATTAAATTTGTTTTGAAAGAACAGAAAGAAATAGGTCCTAATCTAGATTGGATCCCTCAAGAAATGTCTGCTGTAATGAAAGATGTAAAACATACTAGACGTGATATGAATTGGTCACCAGAGAGAAATATTGGGGAAGATAACTTTAATGTTGATACAAAAAGACATATTATTTCTATCACCACTTGGGGAACATCACTTAATAGTCCAGAAAGAGAACATGTTCCATGAAATAGATGTGAAATAAATTGGGATACAGGAGCGATTACAGTTGTTTGTAATAATAGAAAATATGAAATGCCAATCCATATAAAAGGATTTAAACTCAAGAATTGATATCCTGATGGAAATGATATCAACAATAGAGAAAGAGTTAGAGCATTCGCTACTGTATGAAATCTCATGAACCATCTAAAGGCTCATGCAGTATATAATTGACAAGGTGCTATAGAGGAAGCTTCATGAACAATAGAATTAAATGATAGTCCACTTGGTTTATTTGACACAGATATAGTAAGTGCAAGAAAATTCAATGAGATTACAAATGAATTTAGTCATTTGTGAGTCAAGTTTGATAAAGAAACTAGAGTTCAAACAGCATCTTTATTGTCGGCAATGAAATTGGATTTATGAAAAATTAAATGGACGCCTGACATTGAAAGTGGAAGCCGAGCAAGAAAAAATCCATTAGATGATGAACATATCAAATGGGTAAAACACTATAGCCAAACATACTGAAAAAAAACTAAGTAAATAATATTAACAAAAAAACACTTCAGTAAAATCTGAAGTGTTTTTTTATTAAGAAAAATATTAAGAGAATTATAATATAGTGTTATTTTCTTTTCACATTTTCGTTCCTACATGATCTCCAAATCCTTTAATAGCATCTAAGATTTCAATAGGAATCATCCATACAGTGGTATTAGATTGATCAGAACTGATATCATTCAATGATTCAAGTGTTCTCAAATGAAGAGCCCCTGGAGCTTCAGCAAGAAGTTTTGCAGCTTTCTTTAGGTTTTCAGCACTTTGAAGTTCTCATTCAGAAGTAATAATCTTAGATCTCTTTTCTCTCTCAGCTTCAGCTTGTTTACCAATAGTTCTTTTTAAATCAGCAGGAAGGTTAATATCTTTTAATTCAACAGACAATACATTAACTCACCAAGCATCTGATTTTTCATCAACGATTTCCTTAATTTTTAATGCAGCTTCTTCTCTTTTTGAAAGAAGTTCATCTAGTTCAAATTGTCCAATAATATTTCTCATTGTTGTAAGAGCAAATTGAGCCATAGCGTAATCAAGATTTCTTACATTAAGAACAGATTTTTCAACTTGATCTTCTTTTATCCTATAATAAAGAACAGCATTAACTGTACAAGAGATGTTATCTTTTGTCATAGCTTCTTGAGAAGGTACATCTACAGCTTTTTCTCTGATATCAACATTGATAGTTTGTTCAATAATAGGAACAATCAAATTTAATCATGGATGAAGTACTCTTGTAAATCTTCAGAAAGTCAAAACAATTTTTCTGTCATATTGGTTAACGACCCTAACCATGCAGAGTAATAGAAAGATTGCGAATACAATAATTCCGTATAACATTTTAGAATATTATTAAAAGAATAAAACCTAATTATGTTTAATAGAAGTTTTAACTCCTATAAAATCTCATTTTTTATGAATACTATTTGATAGAAGATTTTGAGGATTCTCATAGCTTTTAACTCATTCAAAACATGATAATTTTTCTTGATTCCCAAGATCTTCTTTTTCATCAACTTTTAGTTGATCCAAAAATCCTATAATATCTTCCATATTTTCTTGATATTTTACTTTCTCTTCTTCAGTTAATTTGATTTTACTAAGTTTTGCAAGATGCTCCAATTCTTCCTTAGAAACTTTCATTTTCCATACCTTAAAATAAATAACATATTGCTATCAATTATTATTAAAAAAGCAAGTGAAATTCAAAAATTTTCAAATCAATATTAATAAATAAAATGTAAAATTAAAATAGTCAATATATTTTTAGAAAAAATAGAAAATGTATGGTTAATAACATTATACATTGAAAGAAAAATTTCCCTTATCTTATTTTTGGACTATAATTGCTAATAATCCTTTAGATTCTTTTATAAAAAGAAAAATGAAAAAAAATGTTTTATTAGGTATTATCGTCTCTTTCGCTTTATTTTGAGGAGTTCTTTTTGCAGAAACAGGAGATGATTCTCTTACATGAGTAGAGCAAGATTCATCATTTAAAGCGGCAGTAGAGCAAGTAGCTTCGCTAAGATTGAGTATATACGATTTCAAAGATAGGCTTGCTAAGATGGATAAAGCATCAAGAAATTGAGATAATTGAGAATTTGATGATCAATATAAAGAAATTAGAGAAGAGATCGTTAAAGTAATCCAAGATATTGATTATTCTACAGCTAAAATTACAAGAACTTTAAGAGCATTATATGAATATAAAAATCAACTTTCAGAAAATAAGAAAGTATTAGAAGAAACAAGAGGACACTTAGAAGTTGCAAGAAAATATCTCGATCAACTTCTATTTATGGTATATAAAATGGAAAGAGAAATATATACAGAAGATTGAGAACAAATCGATGCATTAAAAGTATTTATTAAATCCGATGCTATCCCACAACTTTTAGCTTGAGATGATACATTAAAAGTGCTTCTAAATCAAATTAATACAGTATTAAAGGAAGCAACAGCTCAAGAAGAACAGAAATCAGCTTCAATTGATCGTCTTCTAGAATTAAAAGTAAATGCTCAAAAATCATTAGATGTATATAAGAGTGAAATTGAAAAATTACAACAAAAGAAAGCATATTTAGTTAGCTTTATGCAACTATATAATTCAAAAAAGTTATGAGTAGTTACTCAAAGTTGAGCAAATGCTGAAGCACTTGTTCTTCATCAAGCAATAAATTGATTAGTAGAGGATATTGTTCAGAAAAAATATTTGGAAACAAATTGACTTAAAGAAAAAATTGAAAGCTTAGCTAATTATGTAGATAGTTCTGAGGGAGAAACTTCTCCATTAGCTTGGCCAACATATCCAATTACTAAGATTCTAACAATCTTTAAAGACCCAGATTTTGAAAAGGAAAATGGATTTAAAAATCTATCATTAACAATTTCAGTTGATCAATGAACTCCAGTATATGCAATGAGAGATGGTATTGTTTACTATGTAGATAATAATTCATGAAGTATTAATTGGGTATTAATTATGCATACAGATGGATATGTTTCATCATATGCATATCTTAATAAAATCTATGTTAAACAAGGTGATTATGTTAGAAGATGACAAGTAATAGGTCAAAGTGGATGAGAAGCATGAACCGAATGAGCAGGATTTGTATCAAAATGAGAAAATCTAACATTTTCAATCTTTAAAGACTGAGTAGCTGTTGATCCATTAACAGTATTAGATCTAAGCGTAGTAGTAGATAAAGAAGAAGTTCTTCCAGAAGAGTATCGTTTGAAATATTTTAATGATCAAATCGTAAGACCTATTGATGTTTCAAATGTATCTCTATTAAAATGAGAAACAGTTGATGCTAGAGCACAAACATTCTTAAGCTCTTATGCGGTAGGAACATATAGAAATCTAGCATTCTGGGATCAAGTTGTAGCTTGAACAAATGTTGACAGAGACATGGTTATTTGTATCGCATTTGCTGAATCTACATTAGGAAAATTCTTAGCAACAGATAATAACATTGGTAACGTAGGAAATAACGACAGATGAGATCGTATTGCATATAATAATCCATATAATGGAGCAAGGCTAATCCCATTAACATTAAATAACCAATATCTAGGAAATTATCATACAATTAAACAACTTTCAAGATATGGAAATTCAGATTGAAAGATATATGCTTCTAGTCCAATTAATTGGCAGTCTAACGTACAAAAATGTCTTTCAAAAATTAAAGGATTCTATATCCCTGAAGATTATCCATTCAGAACTGGACCAAATCCAAATCTTAATGGAGGATATCAATGAGAATCTTTACAACTTATGAGTTGAGCTGTAATGACAAAAATTTGAGGAGTACCTGTCGAGAATTAATTATTAAAACTTAAAATATAAAAATCTAACGCCTAAAACGTTAGATTTTTTTAAACCTTAAATTGCTATTAGAAGTTAAAAGATTATACTTCAGAGGTTAAAAGTTTTAGTGTATTTTGAAATATTTTTATGGAGACATATATTCTAAATTGGAATCAAGAAACAGCTGAAAAAGCAAGAGAAATAATTCAAAAAGGAGAATTAGTTGCATTTCCAACGGAAACTATTTATGGTTTATGAGCAGATGCACTAAATGAAGAGGCTGTAAAAAAAATATTCGTTGCAAAATGAAGACCTTCTTCAAATCCATTAATAGTACATATTTGAGAGAAAGAACAAATTCAAGGATTGGGAATAGTAGAGAATAAATACCAGCAACAAATAATTGATAAACTATTTCCTGGTCCAATAACCTTATTATTAAAAAAAGAAGCTTGTATTCCATCAGTGGTTACTCAAAATCCTTATGTTGGTATAAGAATGCCTTCTAATACAATAGCAAATGAGTTTCTTAAAAGTGTTTGAGCTCCAATAGCAGCACCAAGTGCTAATATTTCTTGAAAGCCAAGCCCAACATCAGCACAAATGGTTGCAGATAATGTATGAGGGAAGATAGAATTAATTATAGATTGAGGAGATTCAGATTATTGAATTGAATCAACAGTTGTAAAAGTTGATGAAGAAGATTGAAAATGAAAAGTATGAATTCTAAGACCATGATTTATAACGAAAGAGGACTTAGAATTATTCTTTGAAGGGCAAGTTGTTGAAGTAGAGTATACTTCAAAAGAGAAAAACATGTCACCGTGAACAAGGTTTAAACACTATAGTATTCCTTGAGAAATAATAATTATTAATCATATAAACGAAATATCTAGTTCATATGAAGAACCAACAGCATTAATAGCAACAAATGAACGGCTAATTAGAGAATGAATAAAAGAAGAAAAGAACCTAAATATAATAAAGCGGTGAACAGAAGAAAATCTTGCAAGTTGTGCTCATAATCTTTTCCAAATTTATCATGAGTGTGAAAAAAAATGAATAAAGAAAGTCTTTATTCAAAATCTATCGGAAAGTGGATTGGGATTTGCTATTATGAATAGAGTTAAAAGATCTGCAGATAAAACAGCTACATTAAAAGAATAAAAAAAAGGAATATCATTATTCCTTTTTTTCTTCCTCAGTAATTAATCAATGTAAAATTCAATTTATTAATTTTGGAGATCAATCATCGCCATATCTTTTCGCTAACTCAACCATTTCATTGATAATAAGTTCTTTTGGTGTTCAAAGTACTTTATACTCGATGTATCAGAGTAGTAGTAGTGATTGATCCAATGGATCCATTTTATCGTATCAGAAAGTTGTAGTATGTTTATCAATCTTTTCGATAGTAGATTTTTCATATTTTCTTAGACTAGCTCATATTTTCAAAACATATTCAGCTTCAACTTCTTCTGAAGTCCATTGATCAAAGAAATATTTTAGAAAATAAGGGAAATCTTCTTCAATATTTTCAGTCAAAGAATAAGAATTAATAATATCTTGAACTTCTTTATCTAAATTTAAATCTTTCTCTCTTTTTTTATGAACCTCTTTAATAAAATCTTCACTTAAGAATTTCTTATCTTGTTCAGAGTATTCAATTTCATCAAGATGTTTTAACTCACTTGATGTATTAGTACTGTCTTTTTTACTCATAAGAGAAAAAAAACAATGCTGATAAAAATACGAAAGAACGATTTTTCTAGCATTGATTCTTTTTCTAATATCCATGGAATGGAAATTATTTAAAGTTAAAACGAT
>Ga0247608_10008924_pt1 | contig 10052 bp, 5 predicted proteins | sample 176DNAGHGlowgp2_FD_193490 | JGI IMG/M metagenome (GOLD analysis project Ga0247608, IMG submission 193490) | Sheep rumen microbial communities from Palmerston North, Manawatu-Wanganui, New Zealand - 1766 DNA GHGlow gp2 | ecosystem: Host-associated > Mammals > Digestive system > Stomach > Rumen ... | reverse complement strand
ATCTTCCACGGCAATGGGCATTTCTACACGAGCGAGGCCCAGGACAATGCCACGCTGGAATTCTTGCGCTCCCTATGCTCGATCAAGGTGAGCGACTCGTTTGGCAACGAGGACGACGAGGATGACGGTGGCGTGTCGTCATTCATGTCGGGGGCCATCGACAAGTTGCAACCCATGCAATGACCCGTTCAGTTTGATGATAAGAAAAGCCACAGGGCCACTCCCGGTAATCGGGGATGGCCCTGTGGCTTTTTTTCTTTAGGGGAAGTCGGGAGGGGTGTCTGTTTAGAACTTGTAGTTGACACCGAGGCCAACGACGCCCTGGTCCACCTTGCGGATGATGGTGTGACGATATTCAAGGTTTACGCCAAAGTGCTCGTTGATTTCATATTCGATACCGGCACCCAGGTTCAAGCCGATGTGGTTTTCCTCGCCCAGGCTGTTTTTCTCTCCCTTGAAGTCCACCATTGTGTAGTTCAAGCCTGCCAGGGGGTAGATGAACAGTTGGTCATGAAACAATCTCACCAGATAGTGGGCGTTGATGTTTACATCCCACCACGACATGTGGTGTCTCTCAAAGAAGTAGTTAAAGCCCACCTCGGCGCGCAGCTGGTCGAGGATGCCGTATTGGAAACGTGCTCCAATGCCCAGATTCTCAATTTCGCTACCGTACACCAGATTGGCTCCAACAGCGGTCTGGCCCTGATGCACCTGTGCTTGACCGATGCCCATACCCAAGATGAGCGCACACACTAAAGTCAAAATCTTCTTCATTTCTTCTAACAATTCTTTTGTTGGTTATTGATAAATGTAGTTGCCGCTAATAAAACAAATCGTAAAAGTAGATATAAATTTCAAATCGACAAAGCAAAACCGGCATTTTTCCGTTTAAAAGCGTGCTATATGCCCACTTTTGAGTATAAAAAAGCTGCCCTTGAGAGGCAGCTCTAAACATTTTTTGATTGCAATAAGATAAATGTGTTAACCCAAGTAGGCCTTGAGCAATTTGCTCTTCTGTCCCTTGAGGCGGCGGATGGCCTTCTCCTTGATCTGGCGCACGCGCTCACGTGTCAAGTCAAACTTGGCACCTATCTCCTCAAGCGTCATCTCCTGGCAACCGATGCCAAAGAACATCTTCAAGATGTCGCGCTCGCGGGGATTGAGTTGATCCAGGGCACGGTTCACCTCCTTGGCCAGCGACTCCTGGTTAAGGGTGGAGTCGGCCATGGGCGAGTCGTTGTTGGGAAGCACATCCAGCAGACTATTGTCTTCTCCCTCGACAAAGGGGGCATCCACCGAGACGTGGCGACCCGAGACCTTCATAGTGTCGCTGATCTTGTCAACGGGGATGTCAAGGCGCTCGGCCAGTTCCTCAGCCGAAGGGCGACGCTCGTGCTCCTGCTCAAATCGTGATTGGGCCTTGCTGATCTTGTTGATCGAGCCCACCTGGTTGAGCGGCAGCCTGACAATGCGGGATTGCTCGGCAAGGGCCTGAAGGATGGATTGGCGAATCCACCACACAGCATAAGAGATAAACTTGAAACCACGCGTCTCGTCAAACTTCTGCGCTGCCTTAATGAGGCCCAGATTTCCCTCATCGATCAAGTCGGGAAGACTCAATCCCTGGTTCTGATACTGCTTTGCGACCGATACGACAAAACGCAAGTTGGCATTCACGAGTTTATCAAGTGCTGCTTGGTCCCCTTGACGAATGCGCTGTGCGAGCTCGACCTCCTCATCGACCGTAATGAGCTCTTTACGACCGATTTCCTGCAGATACTTGTCGAGGGACGCACTCTCGCGATTAGTAATGGATTTTGTAATTTTAAGTTGTCTCATCTATCTATAGTTGAGTTTAAGCGTGCAAAGATACAACAATAATCTGAACGCTCCAAATTTTGATTCCAAAAATCAACGTAAATTTTTTGAGACAGCATTTTCGCCGTGTTTATTTGCGGTCTGATTCTTGGACGCTCAGGTGTGTTTGGGGCCTGGGCAGGGGATGGAGCGGGTGGAATGGTACATACGCAATTATTGTGCCAAGTGCACCTGCTGTCTCGACATGGTCGTCAAGTTATGGCACATGGCGGTTGCTGCTGCCTGCTGGCAACAATGGCGGAAGAGTGAACAATGAAAAGCGGTGCTCTTTTCTAATACAGGAGAAATGCTTGCCTAATACAGATCTATCGTGTTTGTGCGTTTGGCTCTGGGTATGTAATATAGCCTGGCTGTCGTGTCAAAGGTGATAAATCTCGCTTGGGTGGGGTTACAGCATCATGTCCCTGTGCTCGTCGATAATCAGCTGCTCGACTATGCCTGCTAGGGGCTTGTCTTTAGCTTCGGCCAATTGTTTGAGCTTGTCCTTGGTATCCTCTGATATCAAGATGGATAATTGCACTCGCTTACCATAAATTCTTGGTCTTCCTGCTCCGGGTCTAGGTCCTCCTCTCATATAGTTTCAAATTTTAGGGGTTAATATTCAACTGCAAAGATAATACTTTTTTTTGAAATTACCTAATTTTAGTCAAGTTTTTTTCAAAAAAATATTGAAAATCACACAATTGTCACATGAAGGGCATATCGGTGGTTTATGCATGTCAGTTATTGCTGTGAATATTCTAAAGGCTTTGTAAACTCTTGTTTTCAGTAGTGTTTTAAAAAGGAGAAACATGAGACAAAGCCCATGTTTCTCCCTATGGAAACTGACAAAATGTCGTGTCTTACTCTTCGTCGTCGCTCAGGTCAACGGCATAGTAAACTTTCTTGCCGGTGGGGTAGAAACCGGTGATGAACATCACCTTGTCGCTGTCACCGCTGCGCATGATCTGGTTGTAGATGTTCTCCACGTCGTCGCGCGAGTCAACAGGGATGTTGTTGATGTCGGTGATGATGAAGCCGTCACGCACGCCGGCTCTCTTGAACTTGCCGGCCTTGACACCCACGACCTTGAGACCCTTGGAGATGGCGAGGTCTTCTTTCTCGCTACTGCTCAGCTCGGTAAATGCGCATCCCAGCGACATGACATCGCTATGCTTGGTCATCTTGGTGTTGCCCTGGTCGTTCTTGAAGGTGACGGTGGTGCGGCGCAGCTTGTTGTCACGGTAGTATTCCACCTCGGCCTTGTCGCCAGGACGCAGCTTGTTCATTTCCTCCTGCATCTCGCCGCTGTCCTTGACGCGAGAGCCATTGAGCTTGATGATGACATCACCCTCTTGCAGGCCGGCCTCCTTGGCTGCACCACGGTCGGTGACCTTGGCCACGTAGATGCCCTCGTTGGTGGCGGTGATCTTTTCCTCCTTAGCCTTGTCGGCGGTCAGCTCGGTGTACTGGATGCCCAGCACGGCGCGCTGCACGGTGCCATACTGCTTGATGTCGGTGATGACTTTCTTGACCGTGTTGCTGGGCACGGCAAACGACACACCGCTGTAGTTGCCCGTCTGGGAGTAGATCATCGTGTTGATGCCGATGAGTTCGCCCGAGGTGTTGACCAGGGCACCGCCCGAGTTGCCGGGATTGACGGCTGCGTCATGCTGGATAAAGGCCTTGATGCCGCTGTTGTCGCTGGTGTTCATGCCACGCGCCTTGGCGCTGATGATGCCGGCGGTAACGGTCGAGTTGAAGCCGAAGGGGTTGCCCACGGCAACGCACCACTGGCCCGGCTTGACAGCGTCACTGTTGCCAAAGGTGATGGCGTGCAGGTCCTTGGCGTTGATCTTGATCAGGGCAACGTCGGTCTTTTCGTCGGTACCCACAACGGTGGCGTTGAACTGACGATTGTCGTTGAGGGTGACCTCCAGTTTCTCGGCACCGTTAATCACATGGTTGTTGGTGACGATATAGCCGTCGGCACTGATGATCACGCCCGAGCCCATGCCTGTGGCCTGCGGCTCACTCTTCTGCGGCTGCTGCTGGCGAGGTCTCTGTCCCTGGCCAAAGCCGGGGCCGAAGAAGAACTCAAACGGGTCAATGAAGCCGCCCTGGTAGTAATTCTGTTGAGGTGTGGCATAACTCTTGATGCTCACGACACAGTTGATGGTGCTCTCGGCAACACTGGTAAAGTCGGTGCTCGTGTCGATAACCCTTGACGATGTTCTCACAAATCCGTCACTGCTGCTGGTGTTATCTTTACCGCTTTGTACATAGGTATCGGTGATGATGCCTTTCTTCTGCAACTCGCTTGTTGCCATCATGGTTGCAGCCGATCCCATGATCGATGCTGCGACGAGCATAATTGCTAACTTGAGATTCTTGTTCATGTGTCCTTGAAGTTTATTGTTAATTTATTGATGATTTTAATTTATCCAAGTGTTAATTTTAACTTTTCAAATCTTGTGCCAAAAGTACAACTAAAAATATCAAAAACAATACTTCACCCCGTTATTTTAAGCTAAATTAATAGCCAGAGCACCACTTTTTAAATAGTTTTACAATACAGTGCTGCCAAGTAACAATTGATGACATTTTGTCATCAGCCATCTCATGTGCCCATGGTGATAATAGGCAAGCTGTAACAAATAAATCGCCCTCATGGGGCGATTTACCTTCATGTTGTGTTGTGTCGTGTCGTGATCAGATGGAGAGTGTTAGCTGTCTAGCTTGTCGTCATAGCCGATGGCCTTGAGCAACTCGGCCAGGACATACATGCTGCCGCCCACGTAGATCAGGTCGCGTGGTGCGGCATTCTTGCGTGCAGCCTCCAGCGCTTCGGTCACATTATTATATGTGTTTCCTTCGAGGCCGTGGGTGGCTGCCATCTCTTTGAGCTTCTTGACGGGAAGGGAACGTGAGGTCTGGGCCTGGGTGAAATAGAAGGTGGCCTTCTTGGGCAGCAGGTCGAGAATGCCGTTCACGTCCTTGTCGGCCATGAATCCCATGACCATGTGCAGGTTGTCATAGGACTCCTGCTTGAGTTGCTTCATGGCAGCTGTGATGCTGGCGACGTTGTGGGCCGAGTCACAGATGGTGTGAGGCTTGTCGTCGAGAGTCATCCATCGTCCCATGAGCCCCGTGGTCTCGATGACCTGGGCAAATCCCTTGCGCACGGCGTCCTCCTTGATGCGGTATTTCAAGCGCTTGAGAATGTTGAAGGCCGTGAGCACGGTGTTGGCGTTCTCGGCCTGGAAGTCACCGGTGAGTTCACAGTCGATGATGCCGTAGTTGTTGGTCTGCAATCTCAACATGCCGTCAACCATCTTGGCATCGATGACCTCGGGCTTGTCATCAGCAAACCTGATTTCGGCATATTGCCGCTTGGCATAGCTCTCGATGACATCGCGTGCCAGCCCCTCAACGTGCCCCACGACAACGGGTTGTCCATGCTTGATGATGCCGGCCTTTTCCCAGGCGATCTTGTCGATGGTGTCGCCCAGGAATTGCTGGTGCTCCAGCCCGATGTTGGTGATGATACTCAGGTCGGGGGTGACGATGTTGGTGCTGTCGAGTCTGCCTCCCAGTCCTGTCTCGATGATCGCTACATTAACGTTTCTCCATGCAAAGTAGTCAAATGCCATCGTCGATGTTAATTCAAAGAAGGACGGCTCAAAGCCTTTAAAATCCTTCTGCTTGAACTCGTTAACCCATTGCATGACGTAATTACGGCTCACTTTCCTGCCGTTGACGCGGATGCGTTCCCTGAAATCAATCATGTGCGGTGAAGTGAACAATCCCACTCGGTAACCGCATTGTTGCAGGCAAGATGCGATCAAATGTGCAGTAGAACCCTTGCCGTTGGTCCCCGCGATGTGGATGATGCGGTAACGGCGATGTGGCTCCTTATACAACTTGTCAAGCGCCAGACTCGTTTCAAGCCCGGGCTTGTAACCCGATGCACCCTGGCGTTCAAACGCTGGCCGCTGATTGAACAGGTACTCGGTTGTGCGCTCCCACATGCGCGCTAGTTCTTCTTTTCTTGCCATTTTGGTTGTTAATTAAATGATATAATGATCATCACTTACATAACGTTTACAATCTCTTGAATGGAATACTCTATATTCAAATAGTAATCGATACAGACAGCGTCTCACTTCTAGTTGCTACAAGAACACTCATACAGAATTCCGAGATAGATATAACAAACAAAACACAGTATGGCTGTAAGCCGGGTTATGTGCCTGCCATAGCAGGTGCTTGTCATTTATCTGTCTGACGCATTGCTGCGCCAGTATAGCGTTCTACCCCCCGGCAATGGACGAGCAGCCCTTAAATGCCGGTATACATGAACTTGCAACTCACAGGTGGTGCGGCGCACTGTGTCGCCACAGTGCCCGGTGGGCTCTTACCCCGCCTTTTCACCCTTACCGCTGGTGCGGCGGTTATTTTCTGTCACCTTAACCCTGCGGTTTCCCACAGCTTCCCGTTAAGAAATGTGATGCTCTGTGTTGCCCGGACTTTCCTCTCGCAACCATGAGATGTTAACGAGCGACAAGCCGCCATACTGTTTTTGTTTTAGCGTACAAATGTATATCAAAATCTCATTACGTGCAAATTATTTATTGATTTCTACTTACATTTTTATATTTTTTGTGTATTGGCTGGCTGATGAATGTAAGTATTATGTCGTAAATGTGTGCGTGTTATTGCAATTTTCTGATTTGTTTTCCGTTATAATGTAAAATTTTGTAACTATTGCGATATGGTAAACTTCAAGAGTTTTTCTTTACGTGCGATTGCCGAGCGATTTGGACAGAGTTTCAAGCGGTTCCCGCTGGCTATGCTTTTCACGTTGTTGCTCACGTGTTTCCTGATCTACCGCAGCCATGACGGCGACCTGGGGCCAAGGATGAATTTCTTCCTTGTGTTTTATTCGGCAACAGGTGCTGTGCTAGCTGTGAGTCTGGCGTTACTCACCGAGGATTTCAAGTCTTGGATCACGCGTGTGGCGGTGCAAGTTGCCGTTCATGCTCTGTGGTTTGTTGTGTCGATGAATCTGTCACAGTTTGACCGCTTCTCCATGCCGTTGACGATTGCTGTCGCGGCCACGGTGTTCTCCATCGGCTTGTCGGTCTTTATCATCTGTTTTTATCGCCGCAACCAGGATGTGCCATTCTGGAATTTCTCGGTACGCACTCTGATGGCTTGTGTGGTTGCCGTAGCCATTGGCGGACTGTTGACGCTCGGCCTGTTTGCGTTGCTGGAATCACTGAATCTGTTGTTCGGCTTGAAAATCGGTTATCAGTTTTATCAGGACATCGCTGCCGTGTGCATGATGTTCCTGGCTCCCACGCTGTTGATGAACCTTATCCCCCGCGGGAAGAACAAATACATGACCGAGGTACAGGACTATACACGGTTCTCCAAGGGGGTCGTGCAGTACCTGTTCCTGCCGTTGTTGGGCCTGTATATGGTCACACTCTATGCCTATGCCATCAAGATCCTGGTTCAATGGACCCTTCCAGTGGGTGGGGTGAGCTATCTGGTGAGCGGTAGCATGGTGCTCATGGTGTTGCTTCTCTATGTCACCTATCCGCTCCAGCATCTTGAGGGAAATGTGGTATTCAAGCGCATTACGCGCTGGTTGCCCGTGTTGTTGTTGCCGATGCTGGCGTTGATGACAGTGGCCATCGGTAGGCGCTTGAGTGACTACGGCATCACGGTGAGTCGCCTCTATCTGCTGGTGTTCAACTTGTGGTGCTATGCTGTGTGCCTGTGGTTCATCTTTACCCGCAATAAGCGCATCTGGCTCATTCCCACGTCGTTTGCGGTTATCTTGTTCTTGATCTCGGTGGGTCCCCAGTCCATTGCCAATGTCACCCAACGGCAGTTGAAACAAGAGGCCCGCATGGCCTTTACTGCGTCAAGTATCCGTCAGTTCCCCCTCACGGGTGAGCAGTATGAACAGTGGCTCAAGCAGGCCGACCCCAAGGTGGCCCGCTCGATCGACTCCAAACTCCACTACCTCTTCACCGACTATGGCTACACGGCCATCGGTGACCTGGTGGACAGGGATGTGATCACTGGCCGTTACTCCTCGTTGAGTGAGGAAGGTGATATTGTTCAAAACACTGGTGAAACTTATGCCAATGATCAATTGATCCTTGACATGCCAGTGCCCCGGGGCTACTCAACGATGACGCTGGTGAGTGGCGGCGATGACAGCATCCTCAAGACCGATGGCGACAAGGTGCAATTCCTCGTGTATGACGGCAAGAAGGTCGAGCATGAGTTTGTGGTCGATGTCAAGCGCCTGGCCGCTTTTGATCGGGAAAAGAATTCCGATGGCGTCACCCGTACGCTCGAGATTGACAATGGTGAGGCGCTGCTGATACTGGATCATTTCAATGTCACCGTGTGGAGCACAAGTGTGGGTTACTTTAGCTTCTCGGGTATCCTGTTCACCAAGTAGTATAGAAAAGCACCCTTATCGTGCGGTGGCCCCAAGAAAGTGTCAATTGTTGATAACTTTTTTGGGGCCATCGTTGCGTCAATATCGCAGCTTGGTTGTAATTTTGCACCTATAATTATTAATGTGAGCACATGAACCGTCTTTTTTCCTTTTTCTTGATGGCCGTATCGGCCTTTTTATCATTACAGGCAGCCGAGGTGACCTTTGACTTCTCTACTGCCCAGGGTATAACTGCAATGGGTTATGCTGTGCCTGCCCCGAGCGCAGGAACCAATCTGGCTCAGGCTGGACCGGTGACCGTGGGGGGCGTGACACTCACGGCTACCGATGGTGCGACCCAAACGCGCATCTGGAATTCTCAGGGCAACTACACGTTGCGTATCTATGTGGATGGCACCATCACCCTGTCGGTGGCTCAGGGTAGCATCACGGGTGTCATTATCAATGCGGCCAACACGACCAACTTTGACCTGCTGCCCAGTGTGGGTGACTACAGTGTCGCTGGTGGCGTGGGCACATGGACGGGAAATGCCGCAGCGGTGACGTTTACCCATTTTGGCACCAAGAATGCCCAGGTGGCAAGCCTTGTGGTGACCACCAGTAGCGATGATCCTGGTGATGGTCCCGACCCCGAGGATCCCATCGACCCCAATATCACCAAGCTCGATTCAATTCAGCATCTGTCGGCGCTGGAAGACGGTACTGCCTTCCAGTTTACCAGCGATGTGTATGTCAACTACCAGTGGAACGAGTACTTGTGGGTGATGCAGCTTGATCAGGAGGGCGAGGCCTATGCGGGACTCATCTATGGCGCAACGGGCAAGCAGTACCCCCTGGGTGCGGTGATTCCCGCTGGCTGGACGGGCGTGAAGAAAACCTATAAAGGACTGGTCGAGGTAGGCGATCCGGCCCACTTTGCCAATCCCAAAACCATCCTCGACGAGGACTACTACTCTCCATTTGACGTCACGGGCTATCTGTCCTATATTGCCGACCCTGTGGAAGGTTGGGAAAACTACAAGGTGATGCTTGATGGCGTGGGCCTCAGTGAAATCGATGACCTCGGTAACTTTACCATCACTAGTATCGAGGCCGATGAGGATGGCCTGACCCATGAGGCCACGATGGCCGGATTCAACAAGTTTGCCATCGACTACCCCCAAGTAGATTCCACCGAATTGTATTCCATCGAGGGCATGGTCATTACCTACAATGATGAGATGGAACTTTATCCCATCTCCATCACAGCCGATCCCGGTACCCGCCTGTGGAAGGTGTTGTATGCTGGTGAAGATGGCCAGCAGTACAAGCTCAACGATACCCTCTATGTCGCTGCCACCATCGATGCGGGACAGCACAAGCTGGTCTATGTCACCGACGACGTGGATGAGGTCTATTACGACCTGTATGCCGAGTGGGGATATGCCGAGTGGATGGCTTGGTATCCCGATTGGATCGCGCTCGATTGCTCTGACAACGAGGCTCTGTTCAATAGCCTTGCCGGCAAGCAGGTGCTCAAGCCTGGCACTGTCAAGGGTAAACTGGCCGACCGCCTCACTAATCCGCGCCTTGTGCTCAACAGCTTCCCCGAGGAGCTTGACGAGGCCCAATTGCCCACGTTGACCATGTTCAAGTATGACCTGAGTAGTGATTATCTGGCAGCGCTGGGAAATGAGATTGGCCAGGCCGAAGGCTACTTCTACTACAAGGA
>Ga0247608_10008922_pt1 | contig 10053 bp, 4 predicted proteins | sample 176DNAGHGlowgp2_FD_193490 | JGI IMG/M metagenome (GOLD analysis project Ga0247608, IMG submission 193490) | Sheep rumen microbial communities from Palmerston North, Manawatu-Wanganui, New Zealand - 1766 DNA GHGlow gp2 | ecosystem: Host-associated > Mammals > Digestive system > Stomach > Rumen ... | reverse complement strand
AGACCATCGAAGAAACAACATCAATGATTCTATGGGTTTTTCATCTTTGCAACGGCAAAGTTACAACCTTTCTATAGTGCAACATTGACGTTCATTGTTAAAAATCATAAACGCTGCGAAAAATGTCTAATTATTAGACACTCAATGCCTGCTTTTCTCGCTCCACGCTTCACGTTTTACGCTCCAAGTTTTAGGATTTACTGAAAAGCCGAGCCTTCGTTGTAATTCAAGCGAGGGCTCGTTTGAGCAACGCCGAGGGCTCGTCGTTTCGATAACGAGCCCTCGGACGTATAGTTGAAACCAATACTTGGAGCAAGAAGTGCGAAAACTCGGCGTTTCAGTGTCGAAAAAACGGTAGAGTGATGATAAACCCAAAATAATTCATTAAATTTGCGACGATAAAATAATCTATTCGAAATGATGAGAGAAGGATGGACATATAAGAAGTTAGGGGAAGTGGGTGACATCATTACTGGAAGTACCCCTTCAACACAACACGAAGACAATTATAATTCAAATGATGTCTGTTTTATAAAACCAAGTGATATTCCAAAGGAAGGTGTCGGATTATTGTCAGATTCTGAATTTTACATTTCAAACAAAGCATACAATAATTCGAGAAAACTACCAATAGGTTCTGTTCTAACAACCTGTATTGGTATTATAGGAAAAGTTGCTATATTAAATGTTGATGCGACTTGCAATCAGCAAATTAATGCAATAATACCTTATCCCAATGTTTCTTCTTCTTTTATTGCATATACTATTCTTTCAAAAAGACATTACCTTGAACACATCGCAAATGCTCCAGTAGTTCCAATAATCAACAAAAAGCAATTCTCTAATACTATCATCTCCGTTCCCCCTCTCTCTGAGCAGGAGCGAATTGTTTCAGAGCTTGACCTTCTTTCGGGTATCATCGAGAAGAAAAAGGCACAACTGAAAGAATATGACAAACTCGCACAATCCATCTTCTATGATATGTTCGGAGACCCTGTCACCAATGAAAAAGGATGGGAGGTGAAGAAGATGGGAGAAGTGTGTGAATATGCAAAAACACGTGTTAGGTCAGAATCAATCACGACTTATAATTATGTTGGCGTAGATAATCTTCTTCAAAATTGTCAAGGAAAAACTATGGCAACAAAAGTTCCCGACAGTTTGGGCTTAACTGAATACTGGCAAGGCGATGTGCTAATAGGAAATATACGACCATATTTGAAAAAAATCTGGTTAGCAACTGAAAAAGGAGGATGCAATGGTGATGTACTTGCAATTAGAAGAAAAGAGGAATTTGGAGAAACCATTAACACCATGTTTCTCTTAAAATGTTTATCGACAGATAGATTTTTCGATTTTGCTATGCAATTTGCAAAAGGAGAGAAGATGCCACGTGGAGATAAAAAAGAAATAATGAAATTTATAATTCCTCTTCCCCCTCTCCCTCTCCAGCAAACCTTTGCTTCCAAGATAGAAGCGATTGAGCGTCAGAAGGCTCTTATTCAGCAAACCATTACTGAGACGGAGACTCTTTTCAATAGTCGTATGGACTATTATTTTGACTAAAGCATCGGGAACAGATAAGGCTATGGAAAGATAAAAAAATAATGGTGTCCGCTAAAACAGAAAAAGGGGTCGTTCAAATACAGTAAAGAAGAAGGTATGTTTTTCATTCATACTGGACTTGGTAAGTCCTGAAAGGACGATAGAACACAGGCAGGCGGTGAAGCGTAGCGGAACCCCTGCTATGTGTCGAAAACTAACCGAGTGCTGAAGGCACGACAGATTATCTGACTGACATATCTGTCACCCGCTTCGGGGTTCCGTGCTTGGCTGTATGCTTAGCAGGGGTTCCGTGCTTTGCACTCCACCGCCTGCCTGTGGTCTTTCATGCCTTCGGCATTTTTAGCGGACACCAATAATAAAAAACACAAGTTTCGCTTCTACCCAAAGGTGAAAAGGAGTGTCACTTCGTGACAGAAATCTAACAAATCTTTTCAAATCGTTCAATAATCTTAAAAAAGATTTGTTTGATTTGTTTAAATTTGAAAGATTTCTTTGCGAGCAAAGCGAGTAAACTCGATAACTCGCCGTAGGCGACTAAATGTCAGTAACTTAGCTACTTCCGAAAGTTAAATAAAATAGCATATAGCACAGGGGACTGCCCTGTGCTATATGCTTTTTTACTTGTCAGAGTGTTTCTCTGCTCTATTCCACATAGACCTTCTTTGCCTGCACCTTGCCGTTGTGCTTGAGAGCGAGGATGTAGAGGCCACGTCGGAGCTGCTGAGGCAACTGGATGGTGCCGTCGGAGCTGACGGTCTGCTGGTCGATGGCTACGCCCGACACGCCGATGAGGTGGGCTGTCACCTCGGATGGAGGAATGGAGCCTAAGTCGAGCTGCACTTGCTTGCCGCCATGCAGCACGGACGAGAGGATGCGGATGTCTTCCTCGTTGCCATCGAAACTGTCGCTATGCACTTGTTCGATGCCCGTTTCAAATTCCTTGTCCGTGAGCGTCTGCTCGTAGAAGTACCAGCGCACATCCTTGCTGGCAACGGCGAGTGCGTTCTCACCGAGGCGGATGCGGTAGTCGAAGTGCTTCTTGCGTGTGTCGTCGTTCACGTAGATGTAGTCGGTGTTTGCCACCACGCAGAACACGACCATGTTGGCAGGTCGGTCGGCATCAGCCCAGTTCAGCACCATCTTGCCGCACGCCACGGGCTGGCTGTAGAAGCAGCGTCCGTCCTTCGTGCGGTAGCAGAGCTGTGCGTTCATGTTGAGGTCTTCGGGACGGAACTCCACGGTGCAGGTGTTGCCTTGCACGTGGATAGGGATGATGTTGCCACCGCTCCAGCCAGGGTTGGTGATGGTGTCGGGAGCCAGCCAGCCCTTGTCGTCGTTTGGTTCGCAGGTCTGGTAAGGAGTGAGCTGGAAAGGTGCCACATCAATCCAGTAAGGTTCCCATTCAGCCTTCACCGTGCTGTGGAAATAGTTGTTCAGCAGGTTGCGGCATCCGTTCGAGAAACCGCCGAAGTCGAGCGTGGCGAGTTTGGCACGGTACTGCATGATGAGTCGTCGCATGGCTTCGTCGCCAATGCCTTCCACCTTCTCCTTGCTATTGCCCAAGGCAATGCCTTCCAGCACGCGCGTGCGGCAGTAGCGCCAAATCCACGGAATGGCTCCCTGTCCGACGGTCTCGCCGAGGAAGAGCGGGAACACTTCGCCATACTGCACGCCGCCGATGAGGTTGCGCCAAGTGCAGACTTGCTGGCCGTTGGCGTTATACATGTTCACGCCTTCAGCCGATGGACCTCCAAAGGAGCCGTCCTGCAACCAGCCCGAATAGCATTCGATTGGCATGAACGGACAGATGAGGTTGCCCACGCCGAGCCAGCCTGGGCTGCCATACACGCCGTCGCGCTTGGAGTTCATCGCCATCTGCAACCACACGTTGCCGCCTTCGTGGAACCATGCCGACTGCTTCACGCCCTCCATGTCGGCAAACGTGGCATGGATGCCTTCGTGAATCATCGCCTCGCGCTGGTAGTCGCCGTCGTTCCATTTCTGGTCGGCATCGTCGCGGAAGCGGCTCACTGGGTAGTAGCTTGCCCACACGCAAGGCCATGTGCCACCGTCGGCAGGGGAAGTCTGGCTCTGGTACCCACCCTTTTCCGTAGGGCTTGTGTTGTCGTTCGCCAGTCCCGAACCGAACACATAGACAAACGACTTGTAGCCCTTGCGAGCGTTGATGTCGGGTGGCCAGCCCATTTCGTTGCGAATGTAGGCAAAGTCCTCGTCGTATTTCGCCATCATGTTGGTCATGGCTTTCTGTAGCACTTCGCCCGAACCGCACTCGCTGTTGAGGTTGTCGCCCCAATACACGCACCACCAGTCGCCGTTCACTTGGTTGGCGTTCTTGCCGTTGCGCTGCTTGAAGGTGTGCGTCTTCGTAGGCGTAGGGAATCCGTCGGGGTTCTCGTCGCGGAAGTCATAGCTCCAGTAAGGCGTGTGCTCCTTCCAGTCGTAGTTCTCGCCCTGGTTGGTCTGCACATCCACCACGAAGGTCAATGTCTGTATGTGGGCATGGCCGTCGGCATCGGTGTATCGGCTCACCATCGTGTAGTAGCCTGCATCGGCGGGTTCCGCAGCCGTGAGCACGTAGTCGTTGTCGTTCGTGTTCTTCACCGTCTTGCCCGCAGGGTTCCTCACGTTGAACTTCACGCTCTCGCCTTCGTGACGAGGACGCAAGCCGAGCGTGATTCTGTCGCCGGCATTCACTTGGATGAAGTTCTCGTTCTGAGGTGTCTGGTCGTTCTGCTGCACGAAAGGCAGTGGGTACCAGGAATCCACCTTGTCGGCACGATGCACGGCGTAGGCTGGTTCGTCTGAACTGACGCTCGACTTCTCGCCCATCGTGATGCTGAACACATAGACCACGGTGTCAGCCGTTTCGTGGTTCACCAATGCCTGACTGATGACATAGTTTTCCCCTTCGCTCACTTTCTCAGGATTGTGCCCCACGTAGAAAGTGGCAGCACCGTCGTAGCGCGAATAGGTGACCATGCGCGTCTGACTCGATGTGACTACGCCCGAAGCGTTGAACCGATGTCCCCACGGCGAGAGCATCGAAGTGGCATAGTAGTTGCCCGTCGTGCCTTGCACGGCATAGAATTTTGGGTTCGTGCCTACGTTGAGTGCCGACAGGCTGAGCCCTTGTTTCAGCACGTTGAGGTGAGCCTGGCAGACCGTTTCGTCCGTTTGGTTGACCGTTCGCGTGATGGTAAACGTGTAAGTGTGTTTCGAGCCTTTTGCCATCGTGCCGACAGTCACACAAAAGGCCAGTGCGCCTGCCAACAGACGCAGTGAAAGATGATGAAATACTTTCTGAGTCATGATGTTATAGTTAGTTAGTGGTTCCGTAAGCTGAAACTTTCTGCAAATAAAGAGATTTTTTTTGACTATGCAAAATAAATGAAGAATTAATTTTTTATCACGCAGAAAACGCGGAAAAACGCAGAAATGATTCATGAATTTTCTCTAAGGAGTAAAGGAGTTTTTTATGTCACGCAGATATCGCAGAAATAAAGGAGATTAAATCTGTGTATATCTGAGCTATCTGTGGTTAAAAATATTCTGCGTATTTCCGCGCTTTCTGCGTGATTAAAATTTCTAAGGAGTAAAGGAAAGAAGGAGTTTTTCCTTACCTCCTTTCCTCCTTAGAGAATATATTTTTCTGCGTGGAATTATTGTTTTTCTGTGTGCGTCCGTGCCATCTGTGGTGAATAATTGTTCGTTTAAATTTTTTGTTTTTTTTGACAATAATAAATATAAAAGGTGTAACTTTGCGGAGTCGAAAAAGAAAAAACTTTCATAAAGTGACGAATAAACTAATCAAACTAAAACAATAATAATATGCAAAAAACGAACTTAACCCATTTGATGGCGCGGGCAACAGTCCTGCTCATCGCCATGTTCTGCTTCCTCGGAGAAGCAAAAGCATCAGACGTGGGCTTGTACGGCACATGGCTGGAATCCGTTGGCGATACTAAGATAGAAGTTATTAAGGCTTTGAAAGAAGCGACTGGATTAAACTTAAAAGATGCCAAGACTTTAGTGGATAAGGCGGCTAAGGAGCCTGGCTTCGTGCTGGAGCATGTCACTCAGGAAGACGCACAGGATTGTGCCGATGCCCTGAACGCGGCAGGAGCAACAGCGTATGTTAAGTTAATGGATGGAAAACTTCTGCCTTACGAGTACGGCTTCGAGAACCAAGACCCCGAAGGAGAAGGATGGAGCCGTGTGGATTGCATCAATTACACGAAAGTGTATGGAGTTATAAAATTTACGGGTGATTATTCATTTGGGTTCAGTGCTAGCGCCAATCCACCTCAGTACCTCATTTCTCCTGAGTTGGTTAATAGGAAAAGTATAAGAGTGTCGTTCAGGTACAGGGCTGGCAATCCGAACTACCTCGAAACCTTCCAGGTGGGCTACTCCACGACCACCAACGATATCAGTGCCTTCACATGGGGCGATGAAATCACAACCAGCAACACGCTATGGAAACAATACCAAAAAACCTTCCCAGCAGGCACCAAGTATGTCGCTGTAAGGTACAATTCCAACGATCAGGTTTCACTATATTTAGACGACTTCAAATTCACGGAAGCACCCGCTCCTAAAACCCTGCCTTACGAGTACGGCTTTGAGAACAACGACCTCGAAGGGGAAGGATGGAGCCTCGTGGATTGCGAAATACAATCAGTACTCTGGGACGATTTTATTTTTAGTCTCTCAGGTAATTGTTTCTTTGATTTCGAAAAATCCTCCAATCCACCTCAGTACCTCATTTCTCCTAAGTTGATATGCGATAAAGAGATGAAACTGTCGTTCTGGTACAGGGCTTGCGTTGAAGATTACCCTGAAACCTTCCAGGTGGGCTACTCCACGACGACCGACGATATCAGTGCCTTCACGTGGGGCGATGAAATCACAGCCAGCAACACAAGTTATAGGCAATACAAAAAAATCTTCCCTACAGGCACCAAGTATGTCGCCGTAAGGTACAATTCCAATAATCAGCTTGCACTATTGTTAGACGACTTCAGCTTCACGGAAGCACCCACTCCTAAATCCCTGCCTTACGAGTACGGCTTCGAGAACAACGACCTCGACGAAGAAGGATGGAGCCTCGTGGATTGCGAAACAGATTCAAAAATCTATAATACTAATTATAGTCTCACAGGTAATTGTTTCTTTGATTTCAAAAAATCCTCCAATCCACCTCAGTATCTCGTTTCTCCTGAGTTGATATGCGATACAGAGATGAAAGTGTCGTTCTGGTACAGGGCTGGCCATGAAGATTACCCTGAAACCTTCCAGGTGGGCTACTCCACGACGACCGACGATATCAGTGCCTTCACATGGGGCGATGAAATCACAACCAGCAACAGAAGTTATACGCAATACAAAAAAAACTTCCCTGCAGGCACCAAGTATGTCGCCGTGAGGTACAATTCCAACGATAAATTTGCACTTTTATTAGACGACTTCACATTTAAGTCCTATGAAGCACTTGCTCCTAAAACCCTGCCTTACGAGTACGGCTTCGAGAACAAAGACCTCGAAGGAGAAGGATGGAACCTCGTGGATTGCGACGCTAATTCAAGACTACGAGCAGCTACATATTATAGTTACTCTGGTGATTGTTCATTTGAGTTCAGTGCTAGCAACAATCCACCTCAGTATCTCGTTTCTCCAGAGTTGATCTGCGATACAGAGATGAAACTGTCGTTCTGGTACAGGGCTGGCTATGAAGATTACCCTGAAACCTTCCAAGTGGGCTATTCCACGACAACCGACGATACCAGTGCCTTCATCTGGGCGATGAAATCACAACCAGCAACACAAGTTATATGCAATACAAAAACATCTTCCCTGCAGGCACCAAGTATGTCGCCATAAGGTACAATTCCAATAATCAGCTTGCACTATTTTTAGACGACTTCAGCTTCACGGAAGCACCTGCTCCTAAATCCCTGCCTTACGAGTACGGCTTCGAGAACAACGACCTCAAAGGGGAAGGATGGAGCCTCGTGAATTGTGTCGTTATTTCCGAAATCTTTGAAGGTCATTGTTTCTCAGGTAAATATGCCTTTGGATTCGAACGTACCTCCAATCCACCTCAGTATCTCATTTCTCCTGAGTTGAAATGCAATGGCGAGATGAGAGTGTCGTTCCAGTACAGGGCTGGCAATCCGGACTACCTCGAAACCTTCCAGGTTGGCTATTCCACGACAACCGATGATATCAGTGCCTTCACATGGGGCAATGAAATCACAACCAGCAACATATATTATTCACAATACAAAAACATCTTCCCAGCAGGCACCAAGTATGTCGCCGTGAGGCACAATTCCACGGATAAGGTTTCACTATTTTTTGACGACTTCAAATTCTCCGAAGTAGGCGCTCCTAAAACCCTGCCTTACGAGTACGGCTTCGAGAACAACGACCTTGGAGAAGAAGAATGGAGCATCGTGGATTGCGACAATCAAACGCCTTTCTACCCTTATATGCGTAATTCAGGTCAGTATTCATTTAGGTTCAGTTATGAAACCCATTCACCTCAGTACCTCATTTCTCCTGAGTTGGATGTCAGTACGGAGATGAGGGTGTCGTTCTATTACCGTAAAAAACCGGAACACCTTGTAACCTTCCAAGTGGGCTACTCCACAACCACCAACGATGTCAGTGCCTTCACATGGGGCGAGGAAATCACACCCGGCATCGCATTGTTTATAAAATATATCAATACTTTCCCTGCAGGCACCAAGTATGTCGCTGTGAGGTTCAATTCCAATGACACTCAGGGAGAGCTTCTTTTAGACGACTTCAAATTCAAGGAAGCAATTGCACCTACTCCTAAATCCCTGCCTTATGAGTACGGCTTCGAGAACGATGACCTCGACGAAGAAGGATGGAGCCTCGTGAATTGCGACGAATATTCGTTAATCAGCAGCTCCTATGGTCACATGTCTTCAGGATATTATGGATTTGATTTCCATTATAACACCAATCCACCTCAGTACCTCATTTCTCCAGAATTGGTTGTCAGTACGAAGATGAACGTGTCGTTCTGGTACACTAATATTAATGTGGATTATCCCGAAACCTTCCAGGTGGGCTACTCCACGACCACCAACGATGTCAGTGCCTTCACATGGGGCGATGAAATCACGGCCAGCAATAAAAAGTGGCAGTGGTCACAATATCAAAACACTTTCCCTGCAGGCACCAAGTATGTCGCTGTGAAGCACAATTCCTATGACAAATTGATTTTGGCAGTAGACGACTTCAGCTTCACGGAAGCAGCAGGCATGAAGGGCGATGTCAACTTGGATGGCAGTGTTGACATTTCCGACGTGGTACTGATGGTGAACTACATCCTTGGCGACAACTCGCTCGTGAATGTTCCGCTCTATGGCGATATGAACGACGACAGCAGCGTGGACATCTCGGACGTAGTCGCTCTCGTCAACATCATCCTCGGCGGCAGCTAACCGAGATAATGAAGATAAACTAAATCATTTCTACGGACAAAAGGAGGACAGTCCCTCACTCCTTTCTGTCCGTAGATTTTTATTTTCACGCTGAAAACGCAGAAATACGCAGAAATTTTATTAACACGAATATCCACGAATTAATCACGATTTTTTTTCCGTTATTTCTGCGATATCTGCGTGACCTAAATAACTCCTTTTCTCCAAAACTCCGTAGAAATAATTTCTCGCAGAAATCGCAGAAAACACAAATTACCATATAATTATCCATAAATTTTCTTCAATGAATGCCTAAGATAATTGGCTTCGCCGAGCTGAAGGTTCGTGTTTAAATAATCCGTGTGCATCTTTGCCATCTGTGGTTGAAAAATTAGAATCATCGGGGTCGCTGTTAAATAATTAACCATCTGTGAGACAAAATGTAAAAAAACGGGGTTGGCGTTACGGAAATAGAGAGAAACTCTCTATCTTTGTGGCCTGAACAAAAACATTTTTGCAATGATGAATAGCATGAAAAAGATGATGATGGGCGTTGGCTTCCTGATGGTCTGTGTAGGCATGATGGCTCAGACGGGCAAGGAATGGGACGACCCGATGGTGACGAGTGTGAATCGTGAGACGGCACACAGCTTGGCAATTCCGATGGTTTCGGAGGAATAAGTGACAAAAAAATAAATGAAGAACCTCATTAAGTACAAAGTACAAAGGACAAGGAACAACTTGGTAAGTTAAAAATTAAAAATTGGCTATCCAGTGTGTCTTTCAACTTTTAGTAATCATTAAAAAATAAGTTGGTACGTTTTTTTAGGAAAGAAATTAAAATAATTAGAATAATTTTTTCAGAAATAAATGTTTTTTTTGTTTTAAACAGCACCTAATTTTTGGAGTAATTATGATAACTAAACTTTCCCATCATATTGGGATAGCGTAACCCTCTGACGCTGAAGGCGTCATCGCTCAGTAACCGTAGGTCGGAACGACCTGCGGG
>Ga0247608_10008916_pt1 | contig 10055 bp, 15 predicted proteins | sample 176DNAGHGlowgp2_FD_193490 | JGI IMG/M metagenome (GOLD analysis project Ga0247608, IMG submission 193490) | Sheep rumen microbial communities from Palmerston North, Manawatu-Wanganui, New Zealand - 1766 DNA GHGlow gp2 | ecosystem: Host-associated > Mammals > Digestive system > Stomach > Rumen ... | reverse complement strand
GATGGCGGTTGCTGCGGCAAATAGTGCCGACAGGATTGCAAAAAGTAGCCACATATTATTTGTCTTTTTCATTATATCATCTAATTGGGTCTAAACAATGTCATCTGTTCGACAAATTGGAATTTATATGAGTTTGGTTGGCACGAACATCGTGCGTCGGGTCATTAGAAAATTGGTCTAAATGCCATATTCTATAACATTACGCAGATCCTGCCTGCTTACTTTAGTTGCTTGCCGTCCTTGCGGATGTGCCAACCATTGCGGTTGATAGCGGCAGCTATCTGGTCAGTCGTCTTTCCATGACCATCCGACATGATGGCATATGTTATCGCTTCCTCCAGTTTCATCAGTCAATCATCTTTATCACTTTCGCGGGAACACCACCGACGATGGCATTGGCAGGGACATCTTTGGTGACAACCGCTCCTGCGGCAACGATGGCATTGTTACCGATGGTGACGCCTTGCAGGACGGTAACGTTCGCACCGAGCCACACTTTTTTGCCGATATGAATGGGTTTGGCGGTCATGCCCGCCCGTTGCGCCGGGTCAGGAAGATGATTGAGCGTGCAGAGCGTGGCGTTATGACCGATGAGCGCATCGTCGTCGATGAAGATACCGCCTTGGTCCTGGAACTTACAGCCCATGTTGATGAACACCCGTTCGCCGACGTGCGTGTTCTTGCCGCAATCGGTATAGAACGGCGGAAACATACCGAACGACTCCGGCACATCTATCGCCCATAACTCACTCAACAGCCGCCGCAGCTCCTCCGGAGTGTGGTACGAGCCGTTGATCTCGGCAGTGATACGCAGAGCTTCCTGCGAGAATTGATGAAACTGCATATGCAAATCGGAGCCACCAATGATCGGTTCGTCCGTTGCCATCCGTTCACGAAACTGCTCTATTGTCATTCTCATTTCTTTTAATGTCCTCTTACAAACTGCCCTTCGGGCTGGTACTCAAGGAAGCAACTGTCATCCAGCTGCTCCTCGTCAATCGCTTGCTGCTCTTGCGCCATGTACTCGTCGTAAGTCATAACAAAGTTATTCATTAATCTCTCTCCAGCCATTCGGCAGCGAGACATTTTCCATCGCTATAGCGGCTTTGAAAAGCGGAGCAATCTCTTCGTTCGTAAAGCCCGCAATGCCGCAACCGATACGCGTCACGCGGAAGAGCAGTTCCGGATGTTGTTTGGCGTATTCGATAAATTCATCCACATACGGACGGATAGTATCTACGCCACCTTGCATGGTCGGAATGGCATAGCATTGCCCTGTCGGACCGACTCCCACACCCCACTCTGCACCAAAAAGTTTGTGCGCTATATGCGCCGCTCCGCCACCATGCATGCCCGCAAGGTTACTGCCGAAGACAAAAATCTCGTTCGGCTTCAAAGAAGTGATATACTCCGGTGTTACTCGTAGTGTCATAATAATTCTGCCAATTTATCTTCCCGAATGATCTTCGGGGCACTTTTACCTGCCAATACCAGCACTTTCTTCCCGTCACGATAGATGTGCAACTGCCGCGAGCGGACTACAGCCGTCAGCGTCGGGTCGTTCTCTATCTGCTCACGAATAGCGCGATACTCGCCATCCGGAGCGAACAGTTTCCGCTGCAGGTGGCTGCACATATTAGTGGTGTCAATATTCATTTTTTTGTGTTATCTTTATTATTCGTTTGGCTATCTCTTCGGGGTGGTCGATAAGAAGTTGACCGTGGTTCATACCATCGAAGATCTCGATATGTGCCTGCGGGTAAAGAGAGAGCAAATGTTTTGCTTGCGGTTTGGCGACAAACGCTTCTTTCGTGCCATACCAGAAATGGATGTCATTGCCGGAGATAGATTCCAACTTATTGGTATAAACGGACTTGTAGCCATCTAAGACGGCCTGTCTGCCACCCCACGGCCATGTTTTCTTGCATTCGTCCAGCAGCACGTCGAAATAGTGGTTGCGGAAGACGGCTTTCCAAAATCCCGTCCAGTGGTAGCAAGTCCAGACATTGATTGCCTGGTAGTGCCGCAAAGGATTGACAAGCCAATTGGGCAAGGGCAGCAAAGGAGCTGCGTCAAGGATAGCATGGTCAATGGTCAATACGTTGCGCTCCAAGATACGCGAAAGGATTTTGCCGCCAAGCGAGAGCCCATAGGCGCAATCCAAATGTCCGTCGCAATGCGCTTGCACATAGGCAATGATTTGCGAAGCTTGGTCGTCCACAGAGGTGAAGCGTGTGTGCTTGCCAAGCGTAAAACCGTCCACCTCCACGGCTATGATACGAAACCGCTCTTCCACCAAACGAATGAGCGGAAGGAATATCTCGTACGACACGCCCAAACCGGGAATGAGCAATAACGTCGGGGCTTTTTCGCTGCCGAAAATTTGGAAGTTCATTTTTTACATGTCCATGGCAGAAACCGGCCGGTACGGCGGCAATAAGCTTCATATTCCTCGCCGAAATCACGGCGCAGCCGTTTCTCTTCGCTCAGTACTTGTACTATCATGATAGCCACGAAGATAACCCAAACAAGCAAAGCTTGCCACGTCCAGAGCCACACGATATAACCGAGCAGATAGATGAACGTCCCTGTCAACATAGGATTGCGGTTGAGCCGATACGGTCCATCCACCATTAGATGTTGGGTGCGCGGACCTATCTCATGATCAAAAGCGTCCATCGGATTGCCTTTGCCGCGACGTTTCATATACACGATCGTCCATATACTGAGAGCCAAACCGCCGATAATCAGCACACCTGTTATCGATGCGCGACACACGCCGATATGCTCCAATGCCGGCATACCTGATGCCAACCACATGATCGTCGGCAACAACACCACGAACATCACTCCGCCGAGCACATAGCCGGCTATTGCACGAAACTTACTCATATGCTATCAGTTCTATTAATCGGGTAAATAAACGCCATTGGCTTTGAGCGGTTCCAGATGGATGGTTATCATCGTCGCTGCGCCGAAACGTTCACGCAGTTTTTGCTCCAGAAGGACACTATGCCTGTGCGCCTCGTATAGCGACACGTTTCCATGCATGCGCAAGTGCATCTCAATCGAGTACACATTGCCCACACGGCGCGTACGGAGATGGTGCATCTCGCTCATCTCGCTGTCCTGTGCTACGATCTCGCGGATCTGTTGCTCCACTTCTTCCGGCAAACGTTTCTCCATCAAATCCTGTACGGCTTCATGCAGCAGTTTGCCGGCTGTGACGATGATGAAGATACTTACCAGCACAGCGGCTATCGGATCCAGAATAGCCCATTGACCGCCGAACAACAACGCTCCGCCTATTCCGACCGCCGTAGCTACCGACGACAACGCGTCTGTGCGATGGTGCCAGGCATTGGCTTCCAGAGCCGGTGAGTTGACACGACGGCTGACATGGACCGTAAGCCAATAGATGATTTCTTTCGCTGCTATGCTGATGAGCGCCGCCCATAAGGCTATCCGACCAGGCATCACCAGTTCCGCGCCGTGCTGCGCACTCACTATCTTCTGCACACCCTCCGCCGCCAAGACACCACCTGCCACCAAGAGCGCAATAGCCACGATAGTAGTGGCCAGTGTCTCATATTTACCGTGACCATAGGGGTGCTCACTGTCCGCAGGACGACTGCTGATCTTCACAAAAAGAAGCACCACAAAATCCGTCAGCAGGTCGCTCAACGAATGTACGGCATCCGCTATCATCGCAGCCGAGCAACCTATGATTCCCGCCACGAACTTCAAGGCAGTTAATGCCACATTAACCACGCTACCCCATAGGGTGATTCGTATAATCTCTTTCTCTCGCGTCATCTGTTTTATTTCTTCTTATTATATTTCGCTTTGACAATCTCGTACGAGTTGCGAGTAAGGTCACGTAGTAACTCGTCCGGCGCGGTATGTGGGGCGATACCTATCCAATGTTTCGGCGACTCGTTGTACGGATTACCGATACAATCGTATTGCGCCTTCAGTTCGTCTATCCGTTCAGGCTGGCACTTGAGCGAGATAACCTGAAAATCATTCAGATCGAAGAAACAAAACATATGTCCGCAGACATAGAAGACCAGCACTCCTTCGCCGTTCTTGAACATGACGAAAGGCAACTTCTCTTCTACATCTGAACCTAAAGAAAGGCAGAATTCGCGGATATCTTCTACGTTCATAAATCAGACTTGCTTGTTTGGGCTGCAAAGGTACAAAAAAAATCCCACATATGCAAGGGATGCAAGGATTTTTTATAAGCGCTCAAGAAAATCAGTAAGGTAAAAGCGCCAATTTCGCCAAGTGTGACCGCCGCTAGTCTCTATGTATATATGCGGAACACCTTTCTTCGTCAGACGTTTATGGAAACGGCGTCCGTTGTTGATAAACATATCGTCTTTTCCCATGTAGATGTAGAAAGGCGGTATGTCTGCTTTCGGCATCTGTTCTTTATAGACCACTGGAGAGAAAAGTCCGACCGCTTGAAACTTGTCTGGATAGCGATTAACAATGTTCGCAGCAATTCGTGCGCCGGAAGAGAGACCCGCTATATACCGTTGGTCTGAAACGCGATACGTAGTGTCCATATATTGCATCAGATCCTCCAAAGCGAGCTCCAAACTATGGTCTCTACACAAACGTGGATAGTGAACGACATTGTTCCAAAGCGTATGATGACTCGGACGGTCTTCATGGACGCCGGTATTGCAATCGGGCATGACTACGATCATCGGCGCTATGGAATCGCCGGCAATTAAGTTCTCAATAATCTGAATCACTCTCCCCCGCTCCGACCATGAACCCTCATAGCCGTTGATGCCGTGCAGCAGATAAAGAACAGGATACGCTGACTGCTGATTACTGATAACTGATTGCTCATACCCCGCCGGCAGATAGATATTAACGCGTCTGTAAATATTCTCCACACGGTCGTACCATTTGGTTTGGATAAGTTGTCCTTGTATTTCGGGTTGGAGATACAGGTCTGCCTGCTGCGTTCCGCCGACAGAAACAATATTCCATTTGTGCATCATTTGCCAAGCGGTGTCGTTATTGTTTGGATCGGGCTTGCGTTTGCCATTAACGCGAAAACAATAGGTGTACGTCTCTGGCACCAACTTTTTAGTGGTTGCATGAAAACATCCGTCACTCGCGAGGCGCATCTTGATTTTGCGCGTCCGCATATCGTTATACCTTGTGCTATCCTTGCCCGAGTACTGAAAATCGCCCAACACAGACACACGTTTTCCGGGACCGCAGTAGCAAAACGAGACCGTGCTATCCTCATTTACTACAAAGGACGGTTGGTCATAAGCAGAGGGCAACACAATCCGGTGTTTCCTTGCCCAGACAGGCATGGAAACACCAAGAATCAGCAGAAGAAGCAAGTTATAGATCCCTTTATTTCTCATGTGCCAATAATGGATTATTGTACACTAATTTGATATTATCCACCCAAATGGTGTTCCCGGGACAGCCGGTAAAAGGCGGCATCGAACCGGCAGAAATCTGAATAATCAGATGCGTCGGTTGCACATCTTCGCGGAAATCCACTTCCTCAATACATACCATTTTGCCTTCGCTGTTATGGGTTTTATGGCGATTATTGGAGAGTTCTTTGGACGCCTTGCCCGCATCTCCATACACTATGGGCAAACGAAAATCGTTTTTCCAATCGGTGGTCTTATCTATGTTTTTTACCGCCGTGCCCACACGATAGGCATACACGTGTCCGTTCTCTTCCCAGCGGTGTTGCAGGATGAGCGTAATGTGCCCTTTGTCACGACCTGCAACCTCTTTGACTTTCGTCTTGGCGGGCGCATAAACAGCGGATTGGTTTTGTATAAGCGCCTTGTAATCCAAAAGCAGTGCGGTTGGTCTCCCTTCAAAAGGCACGCCCATATCTATGGCGGAGTTCGGATCCGAACTCTGCTTCATACCCACCACATCAATCATCTTGCCTGTGAAAATCGAACCCGTAGCCAGAGCTTTGAAATCAATTCCTATGGCGGTTACTTCTTCCAAAGTACTCTCCATGCGGCAGCAATAACCATTGCCGCGTTTTTCCGGAGTAACGGACACAGACACTTTATCTACGCCTAAAGCACGAGCGTGCGCATTACTACTGCTCCAGGGGCCTCCAATTCGGTATAGTGTCTTCGTCTGACCGCCAATCAGTTTGGATTCTTGGATTTGCTGTTCGGTCCACGTTTCAAAATTGCCAAATGGTATTGGTTCTATTCGCTCTTGCGCCATAGCTCTTGCTGCTACAAACATAAGAGTGAGAATAGTTGCCGCAACGGAAGCCCATGCTAAAAATTTATTTGTCTCCATACTAAAAATACGTTCTAAAAGTAATCATTATTGCCGAACTGCTCTTCGGCGCTGTATATAATTCACCATAAGGGCAGGCTGTAGGGCTGAACATGGCAAACCATCTTGGCGCCATGCCAACCACTCCGTGTACTTGCGACATACTCATTCCCACATCTATCAGCAAGTTGGGCGTAATCGCCGGCAGAACGATGTCGAAATACATTCTTCCTTTCCCCACAGGTCCTCCGAAGAGTCCTTTGTCGGTCTTACCAAAATGCGGCAACACGACGTAATCTGTGCCCGAAACGCTCATACTGATGAGTAGTGACAGGCTGACAAGCAACTTCTTCATTGTCTTTAATCTCTTCATTCAACATCTCTTCAAACGCTGTGACAGACGCTGCGAGGCTGTATTTGCGGCCTGCAAGACGGTATTGTTCCTCCATATGGAGCCTCTCCTCCGGATGGTCGAGCCAGTAGTCTATCGCGCGGGCCAAATCTTTCGGGTTGCCTGGCATGAACAGACTGCGGCCGTCCAACGCGAACTGCGGTGTAGCACTCACTTCGCTGTTCGCAATCACAGGTACCAAGCCCGTTGCAAACGCCTCAATGCAACTGATGGCCTCGCTCTCCATGTCGGAGGCGTGAACGTACAGATCAGTCGTCAGCAATTCCTCTATCAGTTCGTCACGTCCAACATAGATGAATTGCGGTTGGTGTTTGAGGTCTTTGCCTAATTCTACATATTTGTTGTACTCCGGTCCACGGCCTGCAAAAACCAACTGAATCCTGTCGGCATACTTGCTGTATTTCACGGCGTTGATAATCACGTCCTGCCGTTTCTCCTGACTCAACCGCCCGATCATCATAATCTTGAAGACCTGCTTTTGACTTTTGACTTTTGACTTTCGACTTTCAGCTTTCTTCTCCCCTGCTTCCATAAAAGCATTTTGGATTCCGTTGCTGATCGGATGAATCTTCGCCGTATAACCGCGCTCTGCAATCATCTCACCCATAAATTGAGAAGGAACGTGTACGTGGCGCACGCGATTGTATATATTCCGGCGGAAAGAACGATAAAACATCTCGTTAAACCATTCCACCTTTCCCATACTCACAGACGATGTCATGTTTTCCGGCTGGATATGGAATGCCGCAGTAACAGGTTTGCCAATTTCATGGCAGTAATTGATAGCCTCCATTTCAATGCCGAAGGGAACGAACACATGTACAATGTCCGCCCAATCGCAAGCGTCATGGACGATGTTTTTATTGTTATAGGCAAAACTGAAATCATGTTTGTCGCATAGCGGCTGGAAAACCGGCATGTAAAACTTAGGCGTGGTGAAATCACCATCTGTCAAATTGTTCTCAATGTACTCCGGAGTGTCCCAACAGAGAACTTTCACTTCATGACCTCTTTTGCGCAACTCACCCGCAAAACGCTGGGCAGATATAGAGGTCCCGTTGTTCGTCGTATAGAAACTGTCAATTACGAATAAAATTTTCATATATTTTGTTGTTTTTGTTATTTTCTTTGGGGTCCCCGAAAATTTTAACAGTCATGGATTGCCGTTTCCGACGACAAAAGTACTGCTTTACAAGCAATTAGCGTTTTTCTAATTCATGCAAAGATTGTTCTATTTCTACTATTATGCTTGCATATATGAAAATTTTGTTGTACCTTTGCACACAAATTGTTTTAATTCGTATATTCAAATCTGTACTATGATGGCAAAAACAACCTTTGAACAGAACGATATAATGACCGATTACTCCGGTTTCAAGTGGATGAGTTTTATTCCGGGTAAACACTCTCTGGACGATATAGCGGTCATGGAAATCGCTACAACGCAAGCCCGCTTTAGCCGCTTTATCCTCCCCGACCAGTACTTCACGCCCTCCTATTGCATCCAGATTGTCAAAGGAGGCTCTCTCCATATAAACATCAATAATACGAACTACGAGCTGACCGCCAACCAAGGCTGCCTTGTTACGCCCGAACTGCTGGTTAGGAAACCGCAGAGTATGGAAAATTATGTGGAAATGTTGGTTTTGTCTGTTTCGCGGGAGTTTATTCAGGAGCTTAATCTGGAGTTCCCGCTTGCTGCGACCGCGTTTATCTACGTCCATCCGGTGTGGAATATCAGCCCCAAAAGAATGGAACGCTTGGAGCAGTATTTCCATCTGATGCGCGAAGTGGTTGACGACAAAGACCGCAAAGCGGCTATTCACTTGGTGCGTTCGTTCTTCTATTATCTGGCTGAACCCGAACTGAATCATTTTCCGCAACAGAACATCTCCACCATGTCCCGCAACGAAGAAATCACCGGCCGCTTTATGCAGTTGGTGGACGAGCATTGCGAGCGCCACCACGACCTCGACTGGTACGCCGGCCAACTGTGCCTCACCACGCGCTATGTGGCGAACACGGTTAAACAGACGCTCGGAATGACCGCCAGTTCCTGTATCGAGCACGCACTCACGCAACGGGCGCAAACACTCCTCTATACCACTCCCCTATCTGTTCAGGAAATAGCGGACCAACTCGGTTTCCAGAACCAGAGCCATTTCGGCACGTTCTTCAAACGCAAAACAGGTTGCTCACCGGCTGCCTTCAGAAAGAAAAAGAGTAATTAGTTTCTCGTTGGAATATACGGTTTAGGACAGGACCATCACGGGACCAAGTTCCGAGAAGAGCCTGAGAAAAGTACAATTAGAACAATTTCATTTTATTCAATCATCTTAATCAGTTTGGCAGGATTGCCTCCGACGGTGGCGTTAGCAGGCACATCTTTCGTCATTACTGCTGCAGCTGCTACGACTGCATTCTCGCCCACCGTCACGCCCGGCAGGATAGTAGCACCTGCTCCGACCCACGCGTTCTTACCGATACGAACCGGCTTGCAGATGTTCATTTTTGTTTTGTGCGTTGCAGCCTGTTATCGCAAGAGCCGCAAGCAAGGTGAATAAAATCTTTTTCATAACCATCATTTGAATTGCGGTGCAAAATTACTGCTTTTGTGCGAAATAGCCGTTACACAATTTACGGCATTTTTACACAATTCGCAGAAAAAGCACTTTTCCCTCGTTGTACCCTCCTTTGGCGTCCCTATATACCTCTGCAGATCCACTCATCTCCAGAGCTATGTCGGTCGGGCTTTGCAGGGGTTCGCAAGCTCCGCATTGTTACACAATACCGTAGCCCTTCCAATCCCTAACGCGGAAAGAATTACGCCTCGAACTGCTGGCGATGTTTCATAATCGTTGGCAGGTTCTTAGATGCCCATGCCGTCAGTTCCTGCACAATAGGCACCAATTCCTTGCCCATTGGCGAGAGGCTGTACTCCACGCGAGGCGGAATCTCCGGATAAACTTTGCGGACGATGAGGTCATCCGCTTCGAGCGCGCGCAACGTACTACTTAGTACGCGCGTGCTGATATCAGGAATGACGCGATGCAGTTCATTGAAACGGATCGTGTCGTGCTCATTGATATCCAACAGCACAAGGAATCCCCATTTGTTACCAAACCGTGCGATGACATTTCGCACCGGGCACATCTCAAACATCGAGTTCTTGTTGTCTTTCTTTTGCATAATATATTTTCGTTTGCGAGTGCAAAGGTACTATAAAATACTGATATACGCAATAGTATCAAAAAAAAAGTAAGTTTTTTATTAAAATTTATTTTCCTAATGTGCTGTATTTGCAAAAATAGACAAAAAGGTTACTATGTCACCTATATGTAAC
>Ga0247608_10008915_pt1 | contig 10056 bp, 6 predicted proteins | sample 176DNAGHGlowgp2_FD_193490 | JGI IMG/M metagenome (GOLD analysis project Ga0247608, IMG submission 193490) | Sheep rumen microbial communities from Palmerston North, Manawatu-Wanganui, New Zealand - 1766 DNA GHGlow gp2 | ecosystem: Host-associated > Mammals > Digestive system > Stomach > Rumen ... | reverse complement strand
GAAAATCATGATGCGCTTGTCGGGCAGAGTGAGGAAAGTGGGGTTGTTGTGGTCATCGGGCTGGAACACACTGCGCACCAGCACGTCGCTCCGCTTGTTGTTGACGAAGTCCATCTGCGTTGCCTTGATAGCACCGTGAACGTCGATATAACCGATGTAAGCAGCGTTGATACCGCCATCAGCACTCGTGTAGTGCATGGCACGAGGGTCTGCAAACCAGCACCAAGCGCCTTCGTCAGCCACGATGCTTCCTCCATTCGTGATTTGCGCCTTTGCCGACACCACTGCCAGCAAAAAGATAGTCAGTAAAAAGTTTCTTAGTTTCATGATATTTTAAGTTTTTGAGTTTTTGAGTTTAACGTGGAGCGTGAAGTGTGAAGCGTGAAGCGATTGAGCCAGATGGCATTTTTTATTTTTAATTTACTAAGATTCTTCATTCTTCATTTTTCATTCTTCATTTAAACGAAGTGCTGTTCTTGCAGGCTGCACAAATGCCTTTCACCATGTAGTTGACCGAAAGAGCCACGTAGTCGTCGGGCAACTCAACGGATGGGATTGGCGTGTCGTGCAAGCAGAAGGTGCGATGGCATTTCTCGCAATAGAAATGCACATGCTGGTCGTCATCCTCATGGTGGGAACGGCTGTGGCACAGTTCATAGCGCACAGCATCGCTACCGTCTTCAAGCGAATGAACAAGGTGGTGCTCGCGAAAGAGGGACAGACAACGGGAAATGCTCGACTTGTCCATCGTGAGCAGGGCATCTTCCAATTCCAGAAGCGACACAGGACGGCCAGCCCTGTTGAGTGCTTCTGCCACGAGGATGCGGTTAGCCGTGGGGCGAATGCCGTGGTCGTCTAATAATAATAGGTATTCTTTCTTGTGACTATTCATTACAAACTGATTTATTGGGTCTAAGGTCAAATGTCAAAGATCTAAGGTCTGAGATTACTTTTGACCTTAGACCTTTGACTTGAAAACAGATAATTCTTTGCAAAAATAAGGTAAAAAATAGAGACCACAAAAGGCAAAACAAACTTTTGCAACCAAGTTGCATGAAAAACTCCATACCTTTGCATAAGAAATCAAAAAAAACAGAATAGAGACTATGATTGAATGGATTGAAGCGTATTGGAACGCACTGATTATGATGGTTGCAGAAATGGCACCATACCTCCTGTTGGGATTCTTCGTGGCAGGCATCTTGCACACGTTTGTTCCCCGTAGCATCTACTCCCGCCATCTGGCTCCGCGCAACATGAAGAGCGTGGTGAAGGCAGCCTTGCTTGGCATTCCTCTCCCACTCTGCTCCTGCGGAGTCATCCCCACCAGCGTCTCGCTGCGCAAGGAAGGAGCCAGTCATGGTGCCTGCACCAGTTTCCTCATCGCCACTCCGCAAACGGGTGTCGATTCCATCGCAGCCACCTACTCGCTGATGGGCTTGCCATTCGCCATCGTTCGCCCCATCGCGGCACTCTTCACTGCCATGTTTGGCGGTTGGTTGGTGAATCGCTATGCCAAGGAGGACGAGCAGATTTCTGCGGAAGCAGCAAAGAAAGGTGAATACGAAAGCCTCACCCCCAACCCCTCTCCAAAGGGCGAGGGGAGTTGTCACTCTGATGAGGATAACTGTGAATGCGGATGCGGTTGCGAGCATGAGCATCACTACCACTCACTGAAGGACAAATTCGTGGGTGCCCTGCGCTACGGTTTCGTGGATATGTTTCAGGATGTGGGCAAATGGCTCGTCATCGGTCTGCTCATCGCCGCACTCATCACCGTGGCTGTACCAAACGAATGGCTTGCCGCCCTGCATGAATACAAATTGCTCAACATGCTGATTGTCCTTGCCGTTGCCATCCCAATGTACGTATGTGCCACGGGTTCCATTCCTATCGCCGTGTCACTCATGGCAAAGGGACTCACGCCTGGAGCAGCCCTCGTTCTGCTCATGGCAGGTCCAGCCGTCAACAGCGCCAGCATCCTCGTCATCGGAAAAGCCTTCGGTCGTCGCACACTTCGCTTCTACATCACTTCCATCGTGATTGGTGCCATCGCCTTTGGCCTCTGCATCGACTATCTTCTGCCTCAAGAGTGGTTTGCCGTGAGCGGAAGTTTCACGGAAGCAGCCCACTGCGGACACTGCCTCAGCGTGTGGAACTGGATATTCATTGCCGTCTTCCTCCTTCTGCTTGTGAATGCCTTCACAGCTCGTTTCCGCCACTCTCACCACCTCAGCCATGAGCACGAGCATGAGCATCATCACCATGAAGAAGAACAAACAGTGGCTATTCCTTCCACAATGGTCTATGCGGTGAAGGGCATGAGCTGCAACCACTGCAAGGCAAGCGTGGAAAAAGCCATCAGTGGTGTTGAAGGCGTGGAAAAGGTGGAAGTGGATTTGACAAAAGGCATTGCCTACGTGGAAGGAAAGCACGACACACAGGCTGTACTCGATGCCGTGAATGCCATCGGCTTCAACATTTCGGTTTCTGAAAACCAATAGAAAGGACATAACGCGAAGAGTTTTCATCATTACCGCCTCATTTTTTATTTTCAACTAAATAAGCGAGGGCTCGTTATTTCGATAGCGAGCCCTCGTTGTTGTTCAAACGAGCCCTCGCTTGAATCACAACGAGGGCTCAACATTTTAGTACAATCGAAAAAATGATTCTGCAAATTCCTTTTTTCACGCTTCTCGCACCCCTTTTTCCACTCTTTTGCGACAGATTTCAGGGGGTAGAGCCCGATTTGTCGCAAATAAGGGCGTATGTCGTAACAAGCCGAGAAGAAAAACGGAGAAAAATGAGGAGCAAGCTGATGTATATCGACGACTAAGGTTCTCGCCATCCGAGACATGACAACATAGAGTAGAGATTAGATGATTTGAAAAGACGAAGGAGACAGGAGCATCATCCTGCCTCCTTTTATTATGGAACAATGAAATAATAACTTAGTATAAATGACATTATTCTTTAGGAAAGAAATTAGAATAATTATCATAATTACTCCAAAAATTAGGTGTTGTTTAAAACAAAAAAACAATTATTTCTGAAAAAATTATTCTAATTATTTTAATTCTTTCCTAAAAAAAACGTACCAACTTATTTTTTAATGATTACTATATTACTATCCACTACGCCATGACATTCCTACGCATGGATGCGCATGAAGAACATCGGGGTTGCCTCTCTGAAGACACAGGTCTGCCTCCGTATCATCTTAAAAATAAGGTCGATTTGAGTTAATTCTCGAAAAAGGCTCGTAAGTTACAAGTTTTTTTCGGTAACTTTGCCAGCGAAATGCATCAATCGCTTGCTTTTTCCTACCAATCATCATAAACACATTTACAAAACTTATGAAAAAAATCCTACTTGCTCTCGTGGCACTCCTTTGCACCATTGGAGCCTCGGCTCAAGACAACGATTCCATCTACGAAAAGAATCTGCTGAAGCCTGGTACTCCTGCTCCGATTATTCCGCTCGATGGAAAAGACGGAAGTAAATATGGGCTGCATCAATTCCAGAAGATGACGGGCAATTACATGGCAGTCTATTTCTATGCGGGTTGGTGTCCTGACTGTAGGAAGGTGGCACCCGACTTCGTGCAGAAGATTCAGAAAGACTGCAAGTCGCTCAACATCAGCCCTTTCTATGTGTCGTTCGACAAGGACTCAACCACTTTTAAGGAATACAGGGAAAAGGAAGACATGCACGGCATGGTGTTCTTAGAGACGAAGAAATGGAAGGAATCGAAAGTGGCAAAGGATTACCATCTGGAATGGATTCCAACCTTCTACCTCATCAGTCCCGATGGCATGGTGGACTTTGCCACCATCAACTTCTCGAAACTGATGGACCGCATTGAGCAACTGAAAAAGGAGGGAAAGATAAAGGAATTAGACATTAAACAGCCTGAATTTTTCGGTGGAACTCAGAGACTGCTCGAATACCTATCCAAAAACATACACTATCCAAGCGAAGCAGACAGATTTGATTTCGAAGGACGCGTCATCATGAAGTTCTACGTGAATGAAGATGGCACCATCTCCGACATCTCTTGCATCAAAGCACAGGGAACCAAACCTTACTCGAAGAAATTCCTCGCTCTGCCAGAAAGCGAACAAAAAGCAAAGGAGGAAGCTCTGCTGAAACTCATGGCGAAAGAAGGCTACCGAGTGGTGAAAAACATGCCTCGCTGGATTCCTGGAAACGTCTCGGGCAAGCCCGTCAAAACAAGTTTCAATTTGCCAATCACCTTCAAGTTGACAAAGAAGAAATAAACCACCTTCCCTGCGAGTGAGGGAACTATCAAGAACAACCGACGAATGCTGAGGATTTGCAGCGTTCGTCGGTTCTTTTCTTTTTTTATTGTTCTCTGGTAAAATTGATTGTGAAACCATTCAAGTGCTGTAAAGAAGAAGGCTGGCAGTTTTTATATCAATGTAGGGCTTGGTAAGTCCTGAAAGGACGACAGACCACAGGCAGGTGGTGAAGCGTAGCGGAACCCTTGCTATGTGGTGCAAGGTAAACAGAGTGCCGGTAGGTACGACGGATAAATGGCAAACATACCCGTCACCCCCTTGGGGTTCTGTTATAGGGCATCGCTTAGCAGGGGTTCCGTGCTTCGCACTTCACCGCCTGCCTGTGGTCTGTCATGCCTTCGGCATTTTTAGCAGAAACCAATAATTATTTTTAAGGAGAGCTAATTGATAACGATAAATTGGTAAATATCCGATTAGAAATTTCTTGATTATCTCATATAGGGTTACCAACTCCGATTTTCATCGACTACCTCCATAATCTCATTTTTATGTTCCGAAAGCCCTGCTTCATCAAGTATCTGTTCGAAAGCATTCATGATGTCTTCGCGTTCTTCAGTATCAATGAATGACGTTCTCTTGTCGAGTTTGTTGAATCCTTCAGCATAATCAAGAGCTATGCTTTTTACAATAGACATGGCAATTTCTGGCTGCTTCGCTTCTTTCAAGATGCGAAGGCGAGTGTCTTTCCACAATGCCACCGCTTTGGTATATTTCGACTTTGGCACAAACTCGCTTCCATCCCAACGGCGTAGTGGGTTGTTCAGATTCTCTCGAAGCCATTCATCGGAGCGCAGTTTCTTTACAATCAAATTCTGAACATTGCCCTTATAGAGTATCTTAATCTTTTTCCCAACGTCAGCAGGAATGCTCTCTAAACAAAGGTAATTCAGTTTGGGAAGATTATTTGGAAGAGGGAATTCTTCTGCCGAGAATCCGAACAGGTCGTCCATTCTCAGTGTCTCCAATTCGTGAAGTTCGCCTATTTCGGCAATGTCGTGGATATAGCCAGGTTTCCCTGTTAAATCCAACCATAATAGACCAGGGAAGCGTGATGATATGCCTTGCAGACTAAACTCTTGTATATTCGAAAGCCGCAAGTTCATCAACCTGCTTAAACCTAAATCTGGCAGGAAATCGTTTTGCATTTCAACTCGAAGATCCAAGTAATAGCCATCCTTAGGAGAATTGATGCGAAGATTCGGTGATAATTTTCCTCTTAGAATAACCCTTTCAATACTTGGCGGCAAATAAATGGTTTGAAGGTTTTCTCCACTGATTTCCAATTCTTCAAGATGGGTGTGGCTCAGGTCCAATTCTTCACGAACACAATTTTCCCAAACCAATTCTCTTATCAAATATCTGCGTTCCAAGAAAGGTATCAGTTGAGGATGCTCTTGGGTAACATGGATACGTGATAATCTGGGTAATTTGTCAAACACAGAATAGTCTGTGACAAAGCAGAGGGTATCATCAAGGAGACTTCCGTTTAAGTTCTTCGAAAACTCCTTACCTCCAATGATTATAGTTTGATTGCGTTCAGAGGCTGCTTCCTTGTATGCAACGACTTGGTCTTTGGGGAGCAGATTCCACTTTTCCGTCCATTTATGTTCGTGTCCATAAGTCCAAGGTCCAGAGTTACTGCACTCCCCGAGTGGTCTGACAGGCATGTTTCCTATCAGTTTCGCACGGGATGGAAAGAACTCGATAAGCGACCAACGATAATGGATATAGTTATTATAGGAATAGTAATTAAGCCGAAGGTAAGACATCTTGTCAAGGTCTCCTTCTTCTGGCATCTTCTCACTCCAATAGTCCAAATCTACATGCGCAGCCCATTCTTTATTTATCTGAATGATTTGGAAAGTGAACCATTTCTCTGTTTCCCTTTCTTGGAGAGCATATACGTCTCCGATTTGTAATGAAGTCTTTATCATTTAATGAAAGTCTTTATAATTATATTTACTGAAGAATGATGTTCACAAGGCTGACAACATCCGAAATGTTGATGGCGTTGTCGGCTGAAGTGTCGGCAGCTTGAAGGTTGAATGGGTATGAGCTCTGCCCAAGGATATAGTTGACCAACGAAACGACGTCGCTTATATTCACCAATCCATCCATGTTCACATCACCCAGTGCCCAGTCGTTGCGACCATGATAAATGAGTTGGAAGTTATCGAAACAGCTCCATGACTCAAGTGCGTCGTTTGTAGTTTTCTTGACGCCAAGGCGCAGTTTTCCGTCGGTCACTTCTATGTTGTCGAGTGTGACTTGATACAGTCCTCGGGTGAAATAGCGCGAAGCTCCCGTCTGGTTGTCAGGTATCCAACCAGCAGCATTCCGATAACCTTCTCCAAGGGATTCACTCTGCGCTCCATCGAGAATGGAACACAATGGAGTGGAGAAACTGTTGGCATAAAGAACTGCGTTCACATTGTGCGAGCTGGTGTCGTGATTTCCATCCCTGAAAAAGCCCTGACACTTCAAGGTATAGATGCCATTAGGCACATTGATTACCTGATAAGTATCATAAGCAGATTTCTCACTGCCAGCCCATGCATAGAACTCAGCATTGCAGTTGCTGGTTTTCCAACCAAAATCACTCTGAAGGTTGTAGTTGGCATTGGTTTTCTCCACCGACCAACACAGATTCTCGCAGTCGTTACGACCTATACGTGCAGCAGGAAGGAGGAACGTAGCGTCGTAAGGTTCCTGCTCTGTGGCATATCGCATTTCGTCAAGCAAGTTCTCTCGTGTCAGCACCTCCCATTGTTGGTCGGTTGTTCCTGAATAGGTCGTGCAAGTAGCCACAGCGTCGGCATTATTCTCGTCGGTCAATGCGTATGTAGTTCCATTCACCTCATAAGTGAGTGATGCAGCATTGCCCGATGCGTTCACTTTCCATTTGCCAGCCGAGGTTGATTCTGTGTCCATATATGGGTCGTTATCGTTATGCGACATGCTGCCCAGCGTGGTGCCAAGACGGTAGGTAGCATCGGGCAACTCGTTCAAGAGAATCTTTGTGCCCCATTCTCCCAAAGTGGCATGTGTGTCCCAATATTTTCCAACATTCAGAAAACGTCCTGTAGCCACATTGCGCAGGTAACGAGTTTCGTTGACGTTGAGAGCATCTTTCACACTGAAATTGACGACCACAGGGAAATGGTCTGAGATAGGGATGCCGTCAGCGTATGTGAAGCTGGTATCGTGCAGATAACTGTTGGCTTGAATGACATAGCCCGCATCGCTATTGTTGATGTAGAAAAGTTTGTCCACTACCTCGCCACGCTGCTGTCCGTAGGCATCGGTCATGATAGCCCCATCACCCCATTTCGGTTGGATGCCGCCACGCTCCACATCTACCCAAGGATCGTTGACCGTGAATCGGTTATCAGCGGAGAGTGCATCAAAGAACAGGCGTTTCAGTTCATCGCGCGTGTATCGACAGTTGGTATCACCCATCACGATGATAGGGCGTGCATTGTTCGTACCGAGTATGGCATTGGCAAGCTGTGTCAACTGACTGGCTCTGGCAGCATTGTCAGCTTCTCCAGTTTCTGCATCCATGTGAAGAATATAGACATCGAGCGCGACGCTGTGCCCATTGATAGGTTGACTGAAGGTCACTGTGTAGTAACGATAGCCCTTGTCGATATTCTCGTCTGCACCGTCTTTCAAGTTGCCATGCGACTGATTCCAAGCTACTATCGACTCATTTGCTACAGAACATTTGGCTGTCTTCCAAAACAAGTTGAGACCATCGGTATTGAATTTCGTCAGTCCCATCATGTTATTGGCATTGATTTTTCCGCGGAATGTTCCATAACTGTAATCACCAAGATATTTGAGTAGCGACGAATTGTAGTTGAAGTCCTCGGAAACGCCGAAAAAGTCCCATCCTTTTTGAGCTATCAACTCACTCATGCGTTCTGTACCTGTTTCCTGTGGTCCACCCTCGTTGATAGACACGAAGAGGATTTTCGGTGGCAAACCATCCACGTTCATAGTCGCTACGGTGAATGTTCCATCAGCATTCTGTGCTTGTGCACATATCGTCAATGCTAACCATAATACTTGAATAAGAAAAGTCTTCAGCTTCATAGTTTCACTCGTTGATTTAATAATTACAAATGTGCCAAATTGTTAGGTAGATGACAAATGTAAACACTTTTTTTTAAATAATGGCAATTCCTCTCAGCTTTTTTCGATATCTTTGTAACCGAGAGGAATCCACATCTTTCTCCTGTTCTTTTATTCGAAGTTCATGTATCAATTTTAAAATTCTCACAATATGGAAAATTTCGTATTTTGCAGTCCAACGAATTTCATCTTTGGGCGTGGCACAGAAAATCAAGTAGGAAAACTCTGTAAAGAAAACGGAGCAACGCGCGTGCTCATCGTGTACGGAGGCGGTTCCGTGGTTCGAAGCGGATTGCTCGACCGAGTTCGCACAGCCCTCACCGACGAGAACATGCCTTTCGGCGAATTGGGCGGTGTGAAGCCTAATCCGGAGGACGACCTCGTGCGCATCGGCATCGAGATGGTTCATGCCGAAAACTTCGACTTCATCTTGCCTGTTGGCGGCGGTTCGACCATCGACACAGCCAAAGCCATTGCTGCTGGTGCGCTCTACGATGGCGACTTCTGGGACTTCTATGCAGGGAAAGCCACCGTGCAGAAGGCTCTGCCCGTGGGCGTTGTCCTCACGATTCCTGCTGCTGGCAGTGAAGGTTCGGGCAACACCGTCATCACCAACATTGCCACGAAGCAGAAAATCTCACTTCGCTGCCCTGAGCACTTGCGCCCTCGATTCTCCATTCTCAACCCTGAGTTGACTTTCACTCTGCCAGCTTACCAGACGGCAAGCGGCATCTGCGACATGATGGTTCACATCTTCGAGCGTTACTTCACCAACACCACCGAGACGGGCATCACTGACCGCATTGCTGAGGGAGTGCTGCTTTCCATCATGGAGGAGGCACCGAAGGTGATTGCCAACCCAAGCGACTACGACGCACGCGCCAACATCATGTGGGCTGGCATGTTGGCGCACAACGGCATCTGCGGAACGGGCCGCGTGGAGGACTGGGCTTCTCACTTCATGGAGCACGAACTCAGTTCGCTCTACGGAGTGACACATGGCGCTGGTCTTGCCGTGGTGTTCCCTGCATGGCTCACGGTGGTGTCGCGCATCAACCCTCATCGCGCTAAGCAACTTGCCCTTCGTGTTCTACACGTTTCTGCAGAAGGAAAGACGGACGAAGAAATCATTGCTGAAGGTATTGCTCGCCTTCGTCAGTTCTGGCACTCGCTCGGTTTACCAATCACTCTCCAGGAACTCGGCATCGAGAACCCTGATATTGATGCGCTCGTTCGCAATCTCCACATCACAAAAGGCGAACCCATCGGCAATTACGTCAAACTCGACCGCACGCTGACGAAAGAAATCTACGAGGAAGCAAGGTAATTCCAAGAAAAAGAGGTAACTTTGCAGCAAAATCAGAGGAGGTCTCCAAAGAAATGAACTAAATGTACTAAATAATTTTTTTGTTAATTTTGTACGTTTCTTTAGGAGGATATTCATTTGTAGTTAATTACTAAAATCAGTAAATAAGTAAATCAGTAAATCTTTTTATGGCAAAGAAAGCATTACTCATGATTCTCGACGGATGGGGAATCGGCAACAAGGGTGAAGGCGATGTCATCTTCCGCACTCCAACCCCTTATCTTGATTATC
>Ga0247608_10008912_pt1 | contig 10059 bp, 7 predicted proteins | sample 176DNAGHGlowgp2_FD_193490 | JGI IMG/M metagenome (GOLD analysis project Ga0247608, IMG submission 193490) | Sheep rumen microbial communities from Palmerston North, Manawatu-Wanganui, New Zealand - 1766 DNA GHGlow gp2 | ecosystem: Host-associated > Mammals > Digestive system > Stomach > Rumen ... | reverse complement strand
TGCCTTAAAACCGGACTTTTCTGAGATTTCTCGCGCAAATCAGCCTCTTTACGCACAGCCGGAATAATGTTTTTAGAAAACCACAAAGCATAGCCGTTTTTATCAGCGACACAGGTTGTACCTGAAAACGGCGTTGTTTTCTTGCTCTCCCGAAGCTTATCTAATGCCTCCCATGAGAGTTCCACACAAGGGGTAACCAAATCAACCGTCTTATCTTCTTCAAACGCCTTAATCAACTCTTCTATAAACCACGGCGGACAAACCGGATTATCCCCTTGCAGGTTAATCACTAATTCCGGCTTAATTCCCATTTTCTTAACCGCTTCGCATACTCTGTCCGATCCGGTTTTGCAAGCATCTGAAGTCATCAGGCATTTTACATCATGCGCTTTACAAAAATTTTCTATCCGCTCGTCTTCGGTTGCCACCACAATTTCCGCATCGGTATTCTTTGTGCCTTTTTTAGCAATATCTACCACACGTAACAACATTTCTTTACCGGCAATTTTTGCCAACGGTTTCCCCGGAAAACGTGACGAACCGTAACGCGCCGGAATAACCACCAAAGTTTTAACCATTATTTTTCTCCATGTTTTAAGTTCATACTCCTATCCTGCCTGATTTTCTTGAGGGCTTCAAGCACACTGCACTTTTTTTGCACAGGCTTTAACGCTGATTTTCAAAAACTTTCTTTTCTTTAATCTGCGTAATAATTTTCTCTAATTTATCAACGGCCCGCTCTGCCGTATAATTCCTTAAAGTTATCTGTTGAGCTTTTTTAGCCAAACGTTGCCGTTCATCATCATGCTTAAGATAATAGTCAATCAATTTGAGCAACTCTTTCTCATCTTTATACATCGGCACCGAATCCCCATAAATTTCTTTTATTTCAGGCATATAGTCCGAAATAACCAACACACCGCATGCCGTTGCATCAAAAATCCGATTACTGACAAACCCATAACGCTTCATAGTGTCCATCGCATCATTTAAAACAATTTTTGCCGAAGAGTAATATTTTCTCAATATTCGATTATCAACATATTTATTCTTAGCCATTCCGGCAGGATAATTATCTCCGTATATGGTTATCGGTGCTCCTTGTTTGATGGCCCATATCAAACCTTTGCGATAGAAATGGAAATTTCCCACAAATAAAACTTCTGATTTGAATCGTTCGTCATAATCATAATAAAATTTGTGCGGATTGGTAAACTGCGGCAAATAATGACTTTGATATCCGAGTTTCGTCATTTTATCCGCCCAATACTTAGAGGCAGAAACAAACACATCACTCCCCCTCATGGAGTTTTCAAGTTGTTCGGTATAGCTTTTTTCATCCCGATAATCAATTCCCATATAAATGAGATAAAACAGATTAATCAGACCAAACCGATGACGATCATAGTCGGTTGTCAGTCCGCGCATCCGAATATATACCTCTGCCGGCAGCAAATATTGTGAGTTGATATATGATGTATCAACGGCATACCCGATGTTTTCAAACTCTGTTGCCATATCTTTACCAAGCCAATAATCACCAGCTCCGTAATGCCCAACCATTGTCGGCAAATTAAGTGTTAAAGACTTCGGTGCAACCTTTTCATATTTTACATGTCCCCAAAGCAACACTTCACTCACGGTATTGGCCACACTTTGCACCGAAAAATACTTTTCGACAAACCGCTTATTTTCCTTTACTCGTTTTTGGACCAACGGTGTATTTAGCCTGATTTCTTCAATCATCACCGCCGCATCTTTTTCATACATATAAAAATTAATATAATCATTAAACCAATACATCAGGCTGACAGTTTTTTCGCCTTTCCATTCTGCCATAATGGGAATTTCCGCACGTGCCAAATTAAGCAGAATATCCGGCATTTCCAAACTCAATGAAGCATCTAACGGATCGCCTGCGATTACTCCTTTCACATCGGAAATAAGTTTCGGATTTCCAATAACTTCCTGCCACGTATAACTCCGATAAGATATTTTTTTAGCCTTAAGTATTTTTTCTATATGCGTCGGATTACCAATAACAATAAAATCTTCTCCGCGTGTAAATACATGTTTGTTTTCAACATATCCCATCGGCACAAAAAACGATTTAATATTATCTTTTTTCAACTGGGTTTGCTTAAACGGATTTATTGTAAAAATCGCCCCGAAATTTTCCGCACTCTCCGCATTAAAAATTACCTTCCCTCCCATCCATAATATAGCATTCGGATTATGACGGATAAAATGCGGAACAGTATTAGACGCATCAAAACCGGCAGCATAAATAGTATAGTGTTTGCCCTTAAATTCGGGCATATCATTAAGCTTTTCCACAACTTGTTTCATAAATACCGGTACTTTTGAACCGACCACATGAAACGGCTCCTGATAATAATACCACAGTTTCACACCACACAAGAGTAAGATTAAAGCCCCGACTACACCAACCGAATATTTAATTTTATGCATCACCCAAAACCTGATTATTTAATGCTCATATCCTACCATTTCATCCCTTGATACGCAAGCATAAATCTGATTTTTGCACAACCATTACAGATTCTCCGCTTCATCACGCAATTTATATTCGTTTAAGCACTTTGCCATATCTAAGGGCGTTTTAATCCGCTCAATACAATTTATCGGCTCCCTTGGAATTGGTTGATATACGACCTCCCTTCCCTTGCAACCGCTTAATAACGGCACTGTTGCTGATATCAACATACCAATCAAACTTTTCTTCATCAGCCTTTGCCATTGTTTCCAAAATTTCATTTTCTTCCGATAGCCTGATTTTTTCAGCATACACCCTCCTCAATTGACCAAGCAATAATGCATTATTCCGTTGATAATTATCAGCCTTTTCCGCCGCAACCTCGGCCTGCATCTGATAATACCTGATACCGGCAATCAACCCCAAAAATATGATAAGTAAAATGATGCCCTGTTTCATCTCTGCCTCAAACCGAAGAAGCCTCAATCAAGAGGCTTCTTCTCCTTTACATTTTTAATAAACTCAACGGGGTCTTTCTCGGCTGTTTTTAATATGCTGTCCGCAATCGCATACAACCTCACCCCAAACAGCCCACACACGCCGGATATACCGTATTTGACCGGCATCGGTATATCCATATATTCAGCCAACAATCCGCTAAGCATACTGACAATAAACGTGATAATCATATCCCTTATTGTCTGCCTGACCGATATAAACGGCTTAATAACAATGGCAATTATGCCTAAAAAAGCACTCCATATACCATAGTGGGCAAAAGTTTCCTTTAACCTATCCATTTTTTAATGGAGCAGTATCGCCGGAATTTGGATTGTTTGCGCTTGAGGAATTTCCTTTAAGTATAATCTGACACCGCCGTCATAACTTAAAGCAATCGGCGCAAAAATTCCCGATCCGGCATCTTCGGCACTCAAAATAACTTGCGGCAGTTTTTGAGCATTTGCCCCTGTTACGGCAATATCCAATTTATACGGATATTCTGCATACGTTTCATCAGAAACAACATCAGCACATAAAGCCTCAATATCCGTAACCTTTATCGGTTGCATAGCATCAACCTCAGCCTTGGTATAATATTGGTTAAGCACAGTTTGCATTTGAGTATAAATTTCTGTTACCTGTGTAGCCACCTCCGGCACACTTAAAATATCCGCCAGATGATTGTTAATTGTAACCAACAACTCAAACAAATCATCAGAACTGAAATTTGCCCCTGCCGGTATGGTTATACAATTATCCAAATAGGCGCTCAACTCCTGTAACGCCATGGTAATTTTATCCAAACCATGTTCATAATCGGCTGCCGGAAACTTTTCCCCTTCCATAAAGGTAATCAGTTGCGTCAAATCGACATGACGCATAATTGTAATCACTTCTCCGGCATCCGGTGCTGTCCCAAAAATGACGGCACCGCCTTCCGGATTACCGCTTCCTTCCAAAGTATAATCCGTTCCTTCCGTTAAAGGTGTTGAGCCGATACCGCGATACACCGCTACTTGGTGCTCAAAAAAATAAAACGGTATCATAAACGCCGTTGTCACCCCGTCCGCTTCATACACCGCTTTACTTATTTTACTCTGAACAGTCATATTTTCTCTCCTAAAAAATGATAAAAAAAGGCCATAATCTGACAATTATGACCGATACAAAAAAAGAACCTCGCCCATCCGAGATTCCCCTGATTATTGAGCCTGAGAACACCCCTGCCCTCGCTCAGCTTAAAAACGATATATCACCATTTTCACTTATTTTTTAACATGATATGACACAAAAGTCAATACTTTCAAAGTTTTGTCTCAAAAATTATTTTTCTTTATTTAACAAAGAGATAGCAGAGATTATTGCAGTATTTTTTGAATTATCATCTGCATAGGAGTCGGCAAAATTTTGCCTTTGCGCATAATTTAATTCCACACCCTGATGCCACACTTTGGTTGCATCGGGGTTTAACAAAATAACCGTGCCGTCATTAAAATGCAACCGCATCTCACCTCTGTCCCACACATACCGAACATTCATCTTCTGTCCGTTATTTCTAAACCAATTTTCTTCTTTGATTTCTTCATTTTTGCCCAGCAACACACTGCGCCTGTTAGACATGATTATCCGATCATTCGGACCGAGAAAAATAATCTTACCGTCTTTAACACATTTATTGACCGTCATACTCTTATCGGCAAAAATCCTTTCCTGACCGGCATAAACAATCTGTGTTCCATGCAGTGTAGCATAATAAACCTTTGTTTCGTCTTCAAAAGTTAGTTGATTTTTAAGCATATCAATCGTCACCCCATTCCCTAAACGACAAGCCACAATATCCGTTCCCGAAATAGTCAGGCTCACCCCGTTCGGATATTCTTCGGTATAGATTTTGGTCTTTTTCACATTTTTTGGCTCTGAGCCGTTTACCTGAGATTTGATAGCATTGGCATTATGCTGTTTTTTCTTATAATCGGATAAAATGGTTTTATTTGTATAATCCAACCGCACAATTTTACCGTTTTTATGCACTGCCTCATATACATTATCGGAAACCAACCGCACTTCCGGCATTATTTCACTGATTTTATCTCTTAAACTCAGCGCCTTCGCACTAAACTCCGGCATAATGGTCAAGATTTGCTGATTAAGCTCATTATCGGTATATTTATGGCTGAGCTGATTTCTCACTTTTCGATATTCCGCCCACATATCCGCTTCCTGCGGTGTTATAATTTTATGCGCTTTAAGCCAGTTCCATGCATACGCCGCCGTCATATTTTGTCCGGCAAACAAAACATACTGGCAAATGTGATACTCAATATCCGAAAACATTTCCAAATACATCCGCCGCAACACAAATCCGCTGAGTTTCTGTTCCAAATCGGCAATAGCACCCAAACTTTTATCTATAAGCTCAAAATCATTATCAACGATTGTCAATTTTTTCAATAAAGATAGTTTTTTGCTCTCGTTTCGGTGAATTCCCGTTTCCACATAAAGCTTCTGCTCCGGATTAGCCTGATGATACGCTTTGAAACGCTCGATAAATTTATTATTGCTTTCCGCTTTATCTTTAATAAAAACAAATGGATTAAGCCTTGTTACCAACGACACAAAATCATTGCCGGCCAAAATATAAGACTTCAACCGTTCCTTTAAGGGCTTATCACACAGCGCCGCATAAGAATCTAAAAAACGCCGCCGCACTGTTGTATTTTTAAGCGCCTCTTTCTCGCTGAATTTCCCCATACCGTCAAGCGTATCCCATTGATGATGCACCAAATGCCTGATATTGATATAATCCTGCAATCTGACCGCCGACGGGATAACCTGTTCTTTTTCGGCCTGCCCCAAATAATTAGGTCCCATCCGTCGTCCGATAACTTTTTTAATCAGTTGATGTGCTTCTTCGGCCAAAACCGACAATGTATCCAAAATCAAGTTTTCCAACGGTGCCACGGTTGCCGAAGCCATCACTTCTTTTTCAATCTGCATTTGTGTTTCTTTATCAGTATAGCTCAATCTATCAGGCAACATCGATAACACATCTAACATATTCATAAAATTATCAGCAAACACATTATCGTCAAACGCCTCTTTAAGCGTTTGCTCTTTATTGGAAACCCGATATTTTAACCGGTATTTGCCATCAACAACAAATTCCGCATCTGCAATTTTAATTTCTTTAGGATATGCCGCCACATACCGTTCCACCCGATGTGGAAGCGCATTACCGTTCCGTTTCACATCAAAATCCGTCGGTATGGATAAAATCCCGGAGCTTTCATCTTTATAACGTAACGAAGTATGGTTCACGCTGACATAGCAATAATTATGCTTTTCTTTAATCGGCTCGGCACTAACAAATGATGTCCATAACTGCTGTTCCTGAACACTTGCATTTTCCACTTCCCAAGGTGAAGTTTCCAAAGCATTAACCTTATTGCGCAATGACTCATAAAACGCCAAATATTTGATTCCCTGCTGCGCGATGACATCTTTTAAATTTCCCACAAGCGACACATAGTCATAATACGCCATCAGCAGCCTCTTCTTATCACTAGGGCTGACCTCAGTCGTAAATCTGTCTATTACATTCGTCACATTTTCCATTTATTTTAACCGGTTAAATGAATTGGGAAAATAATATTTACCGAAAATTTTATTTTTGTCAATAATTTTGTTTATTTTCGGATTTATAAATTGAGTTAACGTTTCTTTTACCATAAATCAATTAGACTAACCATATTAAAAAAGTAAAGAGAGGAAAAATGAAAATAACTTGGTTGGCAACATTACTTGTTTGCTTTGCCCTTGTAACACCTGCAAATGCAGAACCCTCCATATATGAAATAATCAACGAAGAAGATGAATATACTTTTTCAGAACTTTTAATGCTCGGTTATGACGTAGATGACACCGATAACGACGGCAACACCGCCTTAATAATCGCCGCATCTCTAGGTAAAGTCAATTTTATACACTTTCTGATAGATCACGGCGCTGATGTCAACGGCAAAAATTATAACGGTGAAACGGCACTTCATCGCGCCGCTCAAAGTGGCAATAACGAAATCATAGATATCTTATTCAATGCCGGTGCCGATTTAAACATACCGGACTTTACCGGTAAGACCCCTTTAATGCAAGCCGTTGTTGCAGAGCGCCGCTTTGCCGTAGAACGTTTAGTAACGTTGGGAGCCTATATGGATTGGCGTGATAAGAACGGTGACAGTGCTTTAAGGCTTGCCGAACGCAGAAAATTTAATATCATTGCAGATTTTCTCCGTTCCAAAGGGGCACAACTTTGATAGGATAACTCATGCCCGTAAAACTTATTAAAAAGCTGGCTTATTTATACCTGATTTTACCTCTTTTTATTTTCTGTTTCACTTGGTTTACCCTTTTATTTAAAATTCTTCTTCTACTCTTTTTACTCATCTCTTGTTACTTTATAAAGATTGATTCCGCCAAAGAAGATTTTTATATTCCTAAAAAAGTTTGCGTATTAGCCTTTCTTGTTGCTGCATTTTGGTGTTTTTGGTCCGGCATCGGCGGCTATGTTTATCAAACCGGTGACTTTCTGGCAAGAAATGCCATTTATCATGACCTAATCGAGCAAGATTATCCCGTCTACTACACAGCCGGTTTCAGAACCCTTAACTATTATTTCGGTTTTTGGTTGGTTCCTGCGATGCTAACCAAAATATTTGCCTTCATAGAGAACTCTGAAATGCTATTTACCATCGGCTTAAATATCTTATTATTACATGCTGTTTTAGGCGTGTTTTTATTTTTTTGCTTGTTATACGAGTTGATTAAGCCACAAAACCGCAAAGCCATCTGTTTAGTATTATTGTTTCCAATCTTATTTTCTGGATTAGATATCCTCCCTGCCCTCATAAACAATACAAAACTGAATCACATAGAAGTTTGGAACGGTATCGGAAACATCCAATACGACAGCCAAACCACCCAACTCTTTTGGGTATTTAACCAAGCCATACCGGCATGGATTGCAACCATGCTGTTTTTAACCGCTCAAACACCCAAAAATTACGGTATTTTATTTTCGGCAACAATGTTTCAGGCTTTTTTGCCGACAGTTGGACTGGGCATTTTCATGTTCTGCACGGTAATCAAGTATTGGTATACCTCCCCATATAATACCAAAACTTACCGCCATATTTTTTCTTATTCCAACTTAGCTTCAATCCCGATTTTTCTGGTTTTAACAATCTTTTTCACCTGTAACACGATTGCCCTAAGAGAGCATTTTCACTTAAATCAGCTTGGGCTTATTCAATATTTCACATTTTGTTTTATTGAGTTTGGTTGCTATGTCCTACCGATTTATCTGACATATAAACATGAAACAAATTTCAAAATCATGCTTTTTTCTCTTATGACACTGGTCTTATTTTCAATCGGCGGAGCATTTAACGATTTTGTTATGCGAACGACAATCCCCGCTTTATTAATTTTACAAATTTACGTTCTGAAATTCCTGTTAGCCAATAATACCTCTCATTTTAACAAAAAAATTATATATACTTTTTTAGCCATAGGTCTTATAACCCCGTCGATTGAATTTAGCCGCGGCTTTTTCCAAATCAAAGAAAGTAAAACCCTTATTCACCGTATGGATAGCTGGAAGACACTAAACGCCCGACTATCCGTTTTCCCTTGGAGAAATTATCTGCTTTCTTACCCGCAACAATATAAGCTATACCAATATCTTATTGTTCCTTATAAATAGATAGCTTTTCCTAAAAACATTAACTTTTATACAAAAAATATTTTTTGTCATTTAGCCCCTTGACAACCCCAAAAATCTGTGCTATAAAAAAGGCGTTTTATTACACATCTATCTATATCTATGTTGCAAAGGATAACGGAAAAGTTAAGTTGGTCATTGGATTTTAAGATCGTCTACCAATCATCAAAATAACCGCTCCGCACAAATACATTTTAAGAGACTGATCAAACCTTAATTTGTATGCCTGTTATCCTCTCGGTCCTCAAAGCGAGATTAACCGAGTTATTACGGCAAGTGCATAACGTAGTTAATCAAGTTATACTTCTTAATGACTATGTTAGTAACACCTGAATTTTTTTTCGGGCAAACAAACAAAAAGTAGAAAGGTGCGGGACAAATAGCAAGCCCCGTAAGACGAATTCAAAATTGCCTGTGAAATAACAGGCTGTGATACAAGAGCGCTTCCCCAATCCGGAAGCCCTCTTTTTTTGTATAAAACATCCTTAACAACATCTCAAAAGTAATGCTGGTAGCGCTGCCACTGGAAAACGAACTAACAATAAAAGCACCTTTTAAGATGCCATCAATTATGGCTGTGCGCCGCGCACTGGTGGCCAGAGAGGGCTTGCAGAATAAAAACTGTCCGGTGGACAGTTTTTACCGAAAGCTAAAGTTGCTGTTAATTTGCGATCCGCAGAAAGCGGACAAGCGCAAATGTTACAGCTAAACTTGTCCGACGCGAAGTTGGCGAGCGTTTGAAAAACGCAAGCCTTACGAAGCAAGATCGAACCCGTAGGGTGAGATCCCCTCGTTCGTTTATCTAACGAACTAACAATAAAAGGACACCTTTTACGGTGTCCTTTTGTTGTTAACTGGTGGCCAGAGAGGGCTTGCAGGATAAAAAATGTCCGGTGGACATTTTTTACCGAAAGCTGTAGTTGTTGTTAATTTGCACTCTGCTGAAAGCAGTTAAGTGCAAATGTTACAACAAACTTGTCCGAAGCGCAGTTGGCGAGCGTTTGAAAAAACGCAAGCCTTACGAAGCAAGATCGAACCCATAGGGTGAGATCCCCTCGTTCGTTTATCTAACGAACCAACAATAAAAGGACACCTTTTATGGTGTCCTTTTGTTGTTAACTGGTGGCCAGAGAGGGCTTGCAGGATAAAAACTGTCCGGTGGACAGTTTTTACCGAAAGCAATAGTTGCTGTTAATTTGCGATCCGCAGAAAGCGGACAAGCGCAAATGTTACAGCTAAACTTGTCCGACGCGAAGTTGGCGAGCGTTTGAAAAACGCAAGC
>Ga0247608_10008911_pt1 | contig 10059 bp, 9 predicted proteins | sample 176DNAGHGlowgp2_FD_193490 | JGI IMG/M metagenome (GOLD analysis project Ga0247608, IMG submission 193490) | Sheep rumen microbial communities from Palmerston North, Manawatu-Wanganui, New Zealand - 1766 DNA GHGlow gp2 | ecosystem: Host-associated > Mammals > Digestive system > Stomach > Rumen ... | reverse complement strand
GTTATCAAGGATAGCGGTAATCATATCAACCAGGCTCTTCTCGTCCTCTGATGAAGACGTAACCTCGTCAGCACTGTACATGTACAGGAGTGACTGGAGAAGGGTCTCACCGAAACCATCTTCAACCTTTGAGTTGAACTTAGGATGTGACACCATCTTAGCAAACAGCTTGAACATATTTGCGTTGAGTGCTCCGAATACAGGAATCCTCATGTTGAACTCGTAGTTGACATCGATAGAGTCCATATTCTCTTCGATGAGCTTGATAGCACCAATCTCATCGTGCTCGTCGATGAGCTTGTGGAGCATAATGGATGGGTCGATAGCCTCACGGTTCAAGAAGTCGTTAGGAGATATACCTATCTCGTTGAGATACTTACCGTTCATAAGATCAGCATTGAACAGGTCTCTACTTGATCTCAGTGTGACATCACCATACTGGTCTTTCTGATACCTCATAACGATAACTGCCTTATCGTCGTTGACAGGTAGGTTCATATCAAGGATGACATATACCTTGTTGTTCTGGTCAACAGGGTTTTCGTTCAGACGAACCATAGTGTGTCCAGCAATCTTCCTCAAACCCTCGTGTGAGAGGCAGTTGAGAACGTAGCGGTTATCCTTCTCATATGCGATTGCATAGTGACCCGGATTTTTCTTAACGTACTCCAGCATTGACTGGATATCCCACTTGAACTCAGCAGACTTGTCAAGGTGGATGAACGTGCTCATCTTAGCACCAACCTTTGCAAGGGCAGTATTGATGTTAAGGGTTTCCCTACCATTGCTAAAGTCGTTGATCATGCGCTCGTTGTCACAGCTCTGTGCCTCTACGATACCATAGCCCTTCTGGATTGTGAAACCGATATGGGCGAATGGGTCAGTCTCACGACGTGTAAAGTCGAAGAGGAAGTACTGGTCACGATCAGCACTACGGCCTACGTAGGTGTTCCAGTGATCTTTCTCCATAGTGAGACACCACTGTGTACGACCACCACCACAAAGCTTCTTACTCATTTCGAAGTTAGGGATACGCAGGATAACATAAGGGCCTTGGTTGAATACCACGTCACAGCCCTTGGTGTTGTTCTCCACGTAGGCGAGAAGGTCATCCTTGTCCCATCTGTAAGTAGCCTCCAGAGCGTCCTTGATAAGACTCTGCAACTCCGCAGCATCACGAATCTCGGAAGCCCTATTGTAGAAATTGGTCTTACGGAATGCTGGCAGACGGTCAAACTTAGAGAAAATTTCACCCCACACCTTCACGTTCTGGTCTTGATAAGCCTCCAGACCATTCAGCTCACGTGGCAGAATTGCCTGTGTAAGCATTTTCTTCTGCTCTGTGTTGAAGTGAGAGATAATGTCCTTGATAATGGCTACGTTGTCAAGCGCAGTCATTTCGTGGAGCAACTGTGTGATAGCCGCCTTGTTGGAATAAGAGACAATATTCTTCTTCTCCAGACTCTTGATCATCGTCTGATTGAGCGCAGCCCAGTCGTGAATTTTAGCAAGGGTCTCGAAGTCGAAAGTCTTGCTAAACACACCCTTAACTGCCCATATCTGGTAGTTAGGCTGATTGTCATACATTTCGATGATTTTAGCGAAAAGCTTGTTAGTCTCCGGATTGATTTGGAACTTGTCAATCAACGGCTGCATCTGTTTCTTGTTGTAAGTCATCTTTATGAAATTTATTAAGTGTTTTTGTTTCTATAGTGCAAAGATATGGATATTTTATTTAAATCCAAAATTTTCTATGTTAATAAACTTTAAAATCTTATGACGAAATAAAATGCCCAAAGCAGTGCAATGACTACCATCATAACGAATGAGCATATAGCTTCCATCGGGGTTTCTTCCTCTCTGAATGCAATAATTCTTATGCCCTTGCTATACTTGTAGTTGAAGAAAAACAAAGTGCAAAAAATCGTCACAAAAAGATATATAAACTTTCCCATTGTTCTAAGTGCTTCGTAATGGGGGATGCCGCAAAGCATCCCCCATGTTATTTAGAATGGACCTGCTTCTACCTCTGCCGGGGCAATAGCCTCTTCCTCGTCGAATACCTCGTCTCCGCCGTCTTCGTCGATGAACTCTTCATCTTCTTCGTCCATGAATTCAAAGTCATCCGGAAGTTCCGGCTCTTCCTCTATCTGTCCGGCAGGAATACCCAGATCTTCATCATGTATGCGATACTGAGGTCTATGTATCTCTGTGATACCATTCATACGATTAGATATGTTATCCCAGACTTCTTTTGCATACTTATTAGTGAGGACATTCTTCTCTGCATACTCCTTCATCCTGTCACTACCATGAATACAAGCGTAGCTTACCCACGCATTCACAGTGTCATGTGCCTCCTTGAAATTGAGCTGATCAGCAATATCCATCAGAAGTTCATCGAACACCTCAGCTTTCCTGCGGTTCATGAGGATAATACTGGTAAGTCTCCTGTACATATTGTTAGGTTTCTTACCACCCTTCTCCGTCTTGATAATCTTCTTCAAGACAAGGTATGAACCGATATAGAAAGCCTCATCGATAGTATTGCACTCGTTGTTGAAGAACCTGTCAATGTCTTCCTTGGTAGGAGATCTGAACTCTCCACCCATTGCGCCATTCCTTCCATGAGCTATCATAGAGTTCATAACATTCTTGATGAGAACGTTAACAAGTGATGAGTCAAATAACGGTGTCAGTGTGATGCCGTTGTCGTAGAATATATCCAGCATATCGAATGACATAGACTGTGTGATACTAGACGAAATCATATTAATCGCCGTCTCACTACCTATGTAATCGTAGATAGCCTCTTCCAGAACACTCTTCTTGATACCATTGAACAACTGCTTCAATACCGGAATGTTGTATGAACGGAATGCGCCATTGATCTTGACATAGATGTTGTCAGATCTTCTGATAATGTCGTAAGGGAGACTATACTGGCTAAGCTTCGTCTCAAATGACGCATTAACACCCTCTGTATGTTCATTGTAGAGTGCCATACAATAGTCCTCCTGGTCTCCGTCGTTGTTTCTAATAATGGCGAACTGAATCCTGTTAGGATCATACTCGCTCATACCAAAGTCCATAAAGATGATATGCTGGCAACTCCAGTTTTCTCCACAGACGTTATCGATATAGGTATCACCAAGGAAGTATCTGATGTTGCTATCCTTTACTGAAATGGCAACAAGCCTGTCATCATCGTGAAGAACATCCACGTTATTCTTGTTGACGCACTCGTAGAGATACTTGTACATAGTCTCCTTGTTCCACTCGTATAGTGGTTTGTCGTACTGAGCGACCAGGGTAATGTCTATACCACAGTTCTTCAATACGTTATAGATACCACTCTCGCTATTGAACTTGCTGATGAATGATTTCAAGAATTGTCTCTCAGAACTATCGTTGGATTTCATGATATCATTGTTGGTGAAATCATGAGCGTGAACGATACCTCTGTTATACTCCGTAGTGAAACCTACAATAGAGAGAAGATCATCCTCTTTCTTCGAGAAATCGAACACCATATACTGAGTGCTGTCATTCCTGTGCTCCACGTAGTTGTTCCAGTAGGTCTTGTTCTTTGAGATACACCAGTTGGTTGTCTTTGCCAGATTCTTGACAGTCTCGTAGTCTTCAACTTTGATAAGAACCACATCACCATTATCATAGATGGTCTCATACTTCATACCCTCAACATTTGAGATAAAGTCCATAAATGAGTCCTTATTCCAATCGAAGTGGATAGAGGTAAGATGACGCATCTGACGCATAATTTCATCGTAGTCCTCGATGGTTGACATCTTACGGATAAAGTTGGATTTCTTGGTCTCACTGAGACGATAGAACTTTGACAGGGTTTCCTTGTCCTTGTCACTGAATTCAGCAGCCTTGGCTCTCAGAATCCTCTTCTGGGCTGTATTGAACATATTGATTACGTCGTTGATACGCTTCTCCCTTCTGAGGGTCAGAAGTTCCTCAGACAGAGACATAATATCATCGTTTGATGTGTAAGCCGTAATCGTGTTCTTCCTAAGATTCTTAGCCATTTGTCCGTACATTTCGTTCCAGCCCATAATCCTACGGATCGATGTCATAGATGTGCCGTTCTGGAAATATGTTCCGATAGCCCACTGATAGAAGTTCTTAGAACCATCGGTGTACATAAATGCACGTTTGCTGAACGCCTGGTTTGACTCATACCCATACTTACCTGTGAGGGTACGGATCATCTTAGCGTTTGCAGACAGGAATTTCTTGTATTCTTCCTCAAAGTTGTCCGGCAGCATCGTGATGTCATAGATATAAGGAAACTCCTCCCTTTGCTTTGGATTAGTAAACTCTATGACACGTGAATAGTTTTGGGAGATATACTTAATGTCACTATCCCTCAAGAAAGCTGAGTTAAGATATTCACTGATACTTTTCTTACCCCAGTTGTAGTGCGTGTTGAAGATAACCAACCTCTCGCCAAACGGTGAATCACTCTTTGTCTTGAAGACATGACAGAAGCAATAGCCGTAGTCTCTGAAATTGATTAATATCTCTTTGAGAGAGGAATCAGACAGTCTCCACAGGTGTCTGATTCCCCTTACATTAGTTCCTATCATATTAGATTAGAATTTTACTTCGTTACTAAATCTAGTTGCAATTGCCCTCTCGAAATCGGCAGGATCAATCTCCTTAGAAGCACACAGCTCCTTGATACTATCCAGAACCTCTTCCTTGATAGCAGAGATATGACTCTCATATCTCATTGTAATATACTTCACAGTCTCGAACTTGATCTCATCCTCCTTGCTTACAGGCTTGGTCTGTGCGGCAGAAGATGAAGAACTTGAACTGCTGCTTGAAGATGACGAACTTGAAGAGCTGCTGCTAGAAGAGCTGCTGCTTGAAGATGAAGACGTGTGTGTGACACTCCATCTATTGCGAGTATTGTCACCAAGTGCCTCCAACTTCCTGTCATCGTCCATGTCGTAGTCGTTCCTGTCCCAAGTTCCATCCGAATTCCTTGTATAGCCAGTAGTACCCTTCTTCTTGTGCTTAAGGATATGACGGGTGCAACCGATATGATCGATAAGGTCAATAGCCATACCGCAAGCATAGTCGGTGTCCTCCATAATCATATACTCAGTACCACCCATATTGTGGGCGTTGTAGCCACCGTTACCGAAGTTCATACAGATGATATCCGTCTTCTCACGGATGTTCTTCACATCGGTGTAAGGCTCTGAGTAGAAGCAGTTCTTGAGTCCCCAATCGTCACACACAGGCTTCATCCACTTCTCGTAGAACTCGTAGTTGAAGAGCTTAGTGCCCTGGCAGCACCAGGCAGCACGATACAGGTCTGGTGAGTCGAAGCCGACAACGTAACCTACATCCTTGAACCAGTCAAGATCCATATGGTCGCTACCATTGCAACCAGTTTCCTCGTCGAGGAAGAAACAAGCCTTAAGTTTCTCCATATGGTCGAACAGGGCAAGAGAGATAACGATACCTGCCTTACAGTCAGCACCGATACCAATCTCAGTACCAAGAGAACCACCCTCGTTGTTTACAGACAGCTTGTGGTCTCCGTCCTTGGTCTTCTCCACCGTCAATGCCAGAGGTACACCAGCGTAGATGTATGGATCGTGCTTGTACTGCACGGTATCCATGTGTGATGTCACGCAAGGATAAAATTCGCCCTCTTCAAGTTTACCCTTAGTGAGGTAGATGTTACCGTAACTATCGAAGTCATACTGGACGTTGTTGCGTCTTGCCCACTGCATGATGAAAGTAACCATACGGAACTCCAACTTGCTATGGGTAGGAACTGCCATCACATCAAGCATTAACTCCTTAGGAATGTAGCGTAGGTCAATCTCGTCCTCACCTTCTTCCTCGGCTGGTGCATTCTCTTCCTCTGATGCGTTACCTGTTCTCTGATCGGAAGCACGTTGAGCAGCTTTGATCGTGCGTTTGTCACCATCCTGTTCAACTTCAAGATTGAGGAACTCACCTGCCCTAACATCAAATCCAACTACGCTTGATGGAACAGTAACTTTTTCATCAGTGTCTAATAATGTCAAAGTTACCTTGACCTGTTTGGCATTGTCATAATCAATGGAAAACACTTTTGCCTTGATATCCTTATTAGGCTCGTCGTCAGTTGGATGCTCACTTTCAGCATCACCAGGTTTCTCAGTCTCGTGAGACTCCACCTCGAATGGTACATCGTCGGCACTATTTGGCTTCTCGTGAGATACAATGTCAGTAATCATCAAGTTGTTACCACCTTTCTTGCCAAGGCGTACCTTTACAATGTCACCTACCATAGGCTGCTTATCGAACTTAGTATATGGTATAGTGCCACGCTCGTCTTTGCCGTCACCGAACTTAATGGTAACGTCATTGTTTACGATCAAGGCAACGATTGTACCAGTTAGGATATCACCATCCTTGGCAGATTCTGGTTTTTCCTGTTCTGCATCACTTGGCTTTTCCGGTTCTGCATCACTTGGCTTTTCGTGGGAGAGAACCTCGGTAACTATTGTGTTGCCGTTCTTTTCTTCCAAACGCAGTTTAACGACGTTGCCAACGGCAACCTCGCCAGCGAGTTTAGCGATTGGAATGACAGCGACATCACCCTCATTCTCGCCAAAACTGATTTTAGCCTCTCCGTTCTCGATTGAGTTTATAGTACCAGTAACAACAGTTCCGGCTACCTGCTGAACCTCATTCTCGGTTGCAGCACCTACATTCTCATTTGTCTTGTTTGAGTCAATCATTTGTTTCTAAAAATTAAAGATTTTGTGCAAAGATATATTTCTTTTTTCAATAAAACAAAAAAATCACTGTTTTTTAATGTAATTTAACACTATTCGAGTATAACACACTTGGCAACTGGTGTCTTGGTCAGTTGAGGCGTTACCTGTATTCTTCTCTCACCACGTTTTCCAATGGTTACGTCCATCACCTTGTCTCCTTTTTTTACCACATTAAGACCGATCCTATATCCAAGTTCCCTTAACAGGCTGATCCTAAGTTCTAGGTTTCTAACGTGTTTGACGAAGTAACCAATGTCCCTGTAGTCTCTGGAGAATCCAGAAGATTCACAACGTATCATTTCGTGATTGAGGTAAGCAGTATTTTCTTGTCACTTGGAGGCAATTTAAACCACTTTGTAGAGAATGTGGACAAGCCGAAGTGTCTCTTCAACGCCGTCTTCTTGAAATTAGGCAGCTTGTCGTAAGTTCTGATAAGTTCTCCTTTTATTAGAATGCTCTGCTGGCACTCGGAAAGCCCGGCAAAGTCGTTCTTCCAGTCGTTCTCCGGCATGTGGAATTTCTTGAAGATGTGCTTGTATTTGTTACCCGCACTTATCCTCTTTTCCTCATCCCTATCATTCCAGTTTCTCTCAGCCCTACAAACAATTGCCTTCTGTGATAATATCTTGGAAGCTGTATCGTCTGTCATTGGCTGTTCTTTTTCTTAAGGATCTTGAAATAGAATGAAGTTTCAACGTAATCACGCTTACTAACCATCGCCATCGAATTGTAGTAGGTGTACCAATCATCCTCGGAGAACTCCGGGAAGAAGGTGTCACCATCTGAGTCATCGTTGACAAGGGTAAGCCTCATTTCAGAGACAAGCCCGTTCTCCATGAACTGCTTGTAAATAGATTCACCGCCTATCACGAACCATTCCTTGTCCGGGAACAATGCCTCACAAAGTTCAACAGTGTCCTGCACAGAATGGGTGATAAACACATTGTCATCGGGTTCTATGGCATACTCAACATCCGTAGTCAAGATGATGTTGATCCTGCCTGGTAATGGCTTTCCACCAGGAAGACTCTCGAAGGTCTTACGTCCCATCACAACGACGTTGCCAACTGTCATACTTTTGAAGTTGGCAAGATCATTCTTAATGTGATACAGAAGATTACCTTCTTTACCGATAACCCGTTTTTCGTTAATACATGCGATTATCTTAAACATAAAAATAAAATTGGTTATTCTCTTGTGCAAAGATATATAAAAAAAACGAGGAATCAAAATATGATCCCTCATTTTTAAGTTAAACAATGTTAAATAGGCTCATGCATGAACACCGTTTTCAACAACCAACTGTTGAACAGACTTTTCACCACGTCATCATACATAATGTCTTCACAGTCCTCAATGAGAGGGCGTTCCTCAGACAACACCTCTGGTCTCCTACCATCTGGGTATGCTACTGTCTTCTCAACCCCTATCAGTTCGTTGGCTGGAGCGTCGTCGATTCCCCTAACATCAGCCATAGGGTCATAGTACAACGTAACTTTCTCTGACACATAGCCACACCTCTTGAGGATAAACTGGCATATGTCATTTCCAATTTCAATATCAATCTTCATAACTATCTCCAATAACAATATAAACATTTATTTTCGCACTGATGAGGTCTTACCTTCAACAGCTCTGACTTATTAGCAGGGCATCCACAGCTCTCACGCTGCTCTGCCGATCCCTCAAGAGTAATCTGATCCGTGAGACCCAGAATGTCAATATCTTTCTGGGACAGACAAGATATGCTTTCTATGCCAGGTTCTCCACAAGCCTCAATGCTCTCGAACCCGGCATCACGTGCCACTTCCTCAATCTTCTTGGCGTGTGCTATACGCTCTTCCAGAGGGGCATGGAACTCACCGCCGTATAATGCTGGTATCCCCTCCTTTGCAAACCTGCTCTTTACGTGCTTGTAGTTGTCAAGGAATGAGAATCTAAGCCTCTTAATACCAAGCCCGCCAAATGCGACAATTACATCAAGTGCTGTGTTCATTCCCCTCTCCGTCGGCACAATAGGATCTACTCTAATAACCACGTGTGATGCAGGGAAACCTGCCTCCAATAACTGTACCAATTTGGCGTGAGTGTCCTCAGCCTTTGGGACAAATGGCTCAATACGAGTACCACCCATACCAGTCACTGTCAGATGCAGGATGATCTTGTCCTTGTGTTCAACAAGTTTCTCGATAACCTTGTCTGTCAACCTCTTGGTAATGATGATGTTACCATCGTAGAGTCTGTCAAATGCGTCCAGATTAAAGGCAATTTCACCGCTTTCGGTTACACCAATCCGCTGGCTTTTCTTAATGCTACTTCTTCTTGCCATTTTTTAATATATCCGTTATCGTTTAAATAATTAAAAGCCCATGATTCAACTGAACAGCATACCTTATCGTGTACCTCCCTGTAGAAGATATTTGTAAACACTGTGAACAGATCCAGCACAGTCCATACGTTTATGTTGTGACGAACCTTGAGGAAACCACTGAAATTGGAACACCCGAATACGTCGTGAACCCCAGCACGTGGGTAGAACCACATACCATCTATGAAATGATGCGTATTGAATACTCTCTGGTTTTCCAGTACATATTCCTGCCAATAGTGCCACCACCCCATCTTCTTGAGGAAGTGAGATACCATTAGGTAGTTCTCTCTACACTTTTCGTTTTCTGAAACTAGTTTTCTTGTCAAATCCATGAGATTCAATATGCTGGTCGTTTGTTCTACTATCTGTAAACTCTTTGTCCCTCAGAGAAGAAATATACTCATAGAGCATATTCCACATATCAGTTGGCGGTATGAATTTTGGAATCCAGGTATCTGCAAGTATAGGGTTATCAATACCATCTATCTTATCGATTGTGTCACAATACTTGAAATACAATTTTCCAATAAACAATGGTGCTTTCGATTTCTTCTTATCTTTCTTCACCTCACGATGTTCTACCAAATCCGTGTCTATATGCAGTTTTCCTTCCTTATCCAAATATCTCTCGATCTCGAATATGAACTGGTTATACCCAACCTCTAGGAATAAATGGTATATGCTACCCTCTTCCACGTAGTCACGATATTTGAAACTATTCCACCTGTCTGCTCTGTTCTTGTATTTGGTGGAGTACCACCCCTTTATTTTTTTCTTAGGCCCATCACAATTGAATGGCTTTTTGCAGAAATAAACGTCATAGTCTGTTGGAAAGTTAGGTAGATAGGTTTCAGACTCAGACACAACCTT
>Ga0247608_10008909_pt1 | contig 10060 bp, 8 predicted proteins | sample 176DNAGHGlowgp2_FD_193490 | JGI IMG/M metagenome (GOLD analysis project Ga0247608, IMG submission 193490) | Sheep rumen microbial communities from Palmerston North, Manawatu-Wanganui, New Zealand - 1766 DNA GHGlow gp2 | ecosystem: Host-associated > Mammals > Digestive system > Stomach > Rumen ... | reverse complement strand
GTAATCTGTCTCAGAACGACTATCCTGTATCAAGTTATAAGCACCTAAATTTACAATGAGGCTGCTTGCGCGACCTCATAAATTTGACGGTTCGTTTCTTATACCCAAGAGCATTACTGCTCTTGCTTCTTGTACTACTTCTGTCTATGTAAATCTTTCAAAGAACTCTTTCTTCTTGCCCCGCACCTCATTTTTGCGCGAAAGCGAGTGCAAAGGTACAACAAATTTCGATACCCTCCAAACTTTTAGGGGAAAATTTTCAAAAAATCCAGAAAGTTTTCGGGATTCATGACAATTCTGAATTCCACCTTATATATTATAATAGGGGCTATTCGAACAATTCTTCGATTTCCGCATCAGGATTCTCTAAAGACTCGTCGACAAACGAGCACGGATCATATCCTTCAGGCAGATCGAAAATGGCATTTTCATTATATCCCAACTGCTCATCTTTATAGACCTGTTGCATATAAAGAGCGAATATAGGCAGAGCTCCAGAAGCACCTTGTCCCATCGCCATTGAGTTGAAATGGATATCACGGTCATCACCACCCACCCAGCATGCATTGACGAGTGTAGGCAGTATGCCCATAAACCAAGCATCACTATTATTATTAGTGGTTCCAGTCTTTCCACCGATATCGCCTTTCAGATTATACTTGAAGCGTAAGCGGCTGGCAGTACCTCCATCTACAACGCTCTTCAGCATATAGATCATCTTATTAGCACTTTCCTCGCTTATCACCTCATTCATACGTGGCTGGAACTGAGCGATCACATTACCCTCCCCATCTTCAATCCTTGTCACAAACATCAGAGCGGCTCGAATACCGTGATTAACAAATGCCGTATAGGCACTGGCCATCTCCCCGACGCTGATATCACATGGACCCAGACAAAGAGACATGGAGGGATGAATTTCCGGATTGCGAATACCATATTCATGGAGCAAATCAACAAAAGCCTGCGGATTAAGTTTACTCATCAAGTAAGCCGAAATCCAGTTATTAGACTGTTGAAGTCCCCATTTCAGTGTCACCATTTCTCCATAGCGAGCCTTACTACCGTTTCGAGGCGTCCAAGCTTGTCCGGCCACCATATAAGTCTGTTGCACATTAGGTGCAACATCACAAGGCGAGAAACCATTCTCCATTGCCAGAGAATACAGGAAAGGTTTGATGGTAGATCCCACCTGACGACGACCATCCATCACCATATCATACGCAAAGTGAGCATAGTCGAGTCCACCGACATAAGCCTTCACATGACCATTCTGCGGACATACGCTAACGAAGCCAGTCCGCAAGAACGACTTGTAATATTTTATCGAATCAATTGGCGACATCACCGTATCGACTTCGCCATGATACGTAAATACAGACATCTCTATTGGAGTATGGAAGGATTTGTGGATTTCCGCATCAGACGCGCCACTCTCTTTCAGAACCCTATAACGTTCACACTGACGGACAGAGCGATTCAATATCTGCTGAACCTGCTGAGAAGTCAGGTTAGAAGAATAAGGCGCATTAGCCTTGTTTTTGTTCTCCTTATCAAAAGCAGGCTGCAGGAATTTCACCACATGCTGATAAGCAGCTTGTTCTGCATATTTCTGCATCCTCGAGTCAATGGTAGTATATACTTTCAAGCCATCTGTATATATACTATAATTGTCGCCATTACGCTTCTTGTTTTTATTGCACCAACCGTATAAAGGATCTGATTCCCAATTGATTGAATCATTAAAATACTTAACCATATTCCAAGAAGGATAGAGAGCGCGCTCTGGTTTCTTGGCAGTCATGTAACGACGCAGGAACTCACGCAGATAAACAGCCAATCCCTCCTTATGATCTGAGACATGGAACTTCAGTTCAAGAGGTTCTGCACAATATTTATCGTGTTCCTCCTGAGTGATATAGCCAGCTTTCAGCATCTGTCCAAGCACCACATTACGGCGATCACGGCTACGCTCAGGATTACGGACAGGATTGTAATATGAAGGATTCTTGCAAAGACCGACAAGAGTTGCAGACTCGGTAACCGTCAAGTCCTTAGGTTCCTTACTGAAGTAGGTATTTGCAGCAGTCTTGATGCCGACAGCGTTATGAAGGAAGTCAAAATAATTCAGATACATCGTTATGATTTCATCCTTCGTATAATTGCGTTCCAGTTTCACGGCTATCACCCACTCGATGGGTTTCTGAAGCAAACGCTCCATCGTGGTACTGGCATGTTCCGAATAGAGCTGCTTGGCCAACTGCTGGGTAATCGTAGAACCGCCACCAGCGCTTTTCTGTCCCATTAATCCACGCTTTACTATCGCACGTCCAAGTGCATAGAAATCTATACCCGAATGATCGTAGAATCTCACGTCCTCTGTAGCCACGAGCGCTTTCACGAGTGACGGAGCAATCTTGGTATAATCGACCATGACACGATTTTCACGGTTATAATTCCACGTTCCAATCAATTTGCCATCGGCAGAATAGATTTGTGTGGCGAAACGGTTAATGGGGTTCTGCAAGTCCTCAATGGGTGGCATATAGCCAATCCATCCTTCGTTGATGGCATAGAATGCTGTTGCAGCACCGAAAATGATGATAAACAATAATGTCCACAGAAAATAGACAAATAGCTTCCTCATAATCTAAATTTTGTTACTTTTTTAAGTATCTTGGTGCAAAATTACGATTTTATTTGTAATTATCGCACTTAAATCAGAAATAATGTGTAATTTTGCGGCAACAAAATGAAAATTACGAATGGATAAGCATAATTTTGTGACTATTGCCGATCTCACAAGGGAGAAAATTCTCTATATGATTGAGATGGCAGAAGAATTTGAGAAGCACCCCAACAGGGAGTTATTAAAAGGTAAAGTAGTGGCTACACTCTTCTTTGAGCCATCTACTCGTACACGTCTCAGTTTTGAGACTGCTGCCAACCGTTTAGGAGCCCGTGTCATTGGTTTTGCCGACCCGAAGATTACGAGTGGGACCAAAGGTGAGACACTTAAGGACACGATTCTGATGGTATCCAACTATGCAGATGTCATAGTGATGCGGCATTTCATTGAGGGTGCAGCCCAATATGCCTCGGAAGTGGCTCCAATTCCTATTGTGAATGCAGGCGACGGTGCCCACCAGCACCCCTCACAGTGCATGCTCGACCTTTATTCGATCTACAAGACTCAGGGGACGCTTGAGAACCTTAATATATATATGGTGGGCGACTTGAAATACGGCCGTACAGTGCATTCGCTGCTGATGGCCATGCGCCACTTCAATCCCACATTCCATTTCGTAGCCCCCAAGGAGCTGGCCATGCCAAACGAATACAAGCTCTACTGCAAGGAGCATGGCATCAAGTATCAGGAGCACACGGCCTTCAATGAGAAAATCATTGCCGATGCAGACATTCTCTACATGACACGTGTACAGAAGGAGCGTTTCTCTGACTTGATGGAATACGAAAGAGTGAAGAACGTATATGTGCTGAATAACGACATGCTGAAAAGCGCCAAGCCCAACATGAAGATTCTGCACCCCCTACCCCGTGTAAACGAGATTGCATACGAAGTGGACGACAACCCACACGCATATTATATCCAACAGGCTGGTAATGGTCTCTTTGCGCGTGAGGCCATCTTCTGTGATGTACTTGGTATCAGCCTTGAGGAAGTTAAAAACGACAAAACCATTATCCCATGAACAAGAAAGAACGCTTGGTTGCCGCCATTGAGCACGGCACAGTAATAGACCATATACCCGCCAGCAAAACCTATCAGGTGGCCAGTCTGCTCGGACTCTTTGAGTTGAATACGCCTGTCACCATTGGTTTCAACTACCCCTCCCAGAAAGTGGGCAATAAAGGTATCATCAAGGTTTCAGATAAGTTTTTCACTGACGATGAGATCTCACGCCTGTCAGTTGTTGCCCCCAATGTCATCCTCAATATTATCCGCGACTATGAGGTGGTAGAGAAAAAAGCCGTCGAGACACCTGCTGAGATCAAGGGCATCGTGAAATGCAATAATCCCAAGTGTATCACCAATAATGAGCCGATGGCGACCCATTTCCATGTGGAGAATGGCATCCTGACCTGTCATTACTGTGAGAAGGAGCAAGATATCAATAAGGTGGAATTAGTATAAACCCAATAAACAAAGACAATGAACAGAGACAACACAATCTTTGAGTTGATTGAGAAAGAGCATCAGCGCCAGCTGAAAGGCATCGAGCTGATTGCCAGTGAGAATTTCGTGAGTGACCAGGTCATGGAGGCTATGGGCAGTTATCTCACCAACAAGTATGCAGAAGGCTATCCTGGCCATCGTTATTACGGTGGTTGCCAGGTGGTTGACGAAGTCGAGCAGTTGGCTATCGACCGTGTATGCAAGCTCTTTGGTGCAGAGTATGCCAATGTGCAGCCTCACTCAGGAGCACAGGCTAATGCTGCCGTACTATTGGCTGTGCTGAAGCCTGGCGACACCTTCATGGGGCTTAATCTGGATCACGGTGGTCACCTGTCACATGGTTCACACGTCAACACCTCTGGCATCATCTACAATCCTATCGGCTACAACCTGAACAAGGAGACTGGTCGTGTAGACTATGATGAGATGGAGCAGTTGGCGCTGGAGCACAAGCCCAAGCTGATTATCGGTGGTGGTAGTGCTTACAGCCGTGAGTGGGACTACAAGCGTATGCGCGAGATTGCAGATAAGGTAGGCGCTCTGCTGATGATCGATATGGCTCACCCTGCAGGTCTGATTGCAGCTGGTCTGCTGGAGAACCCCGTGAAATATGCGCACATCGTCACCTCAACGACCCACAAGACCCTTCGTGGTCCTCGTGGAGGTATTATCCTGATGGGCAAAGACTTTGAGAATCCATGGGGCCTGAAGACTCCAAAGGGTGTCGTGAAGATGATGAGCCAGCTACTGAATTCAGCCGTATTCCCAGGTCAGCAGGGTGGTCCTCTGGAGCATGTGATTGCAGCTAAGGCCGTTGCTTTCGGTGAGGCTCTGCAGCCAGAGTTCAAAGAGTGGGCTAAGCAGGTACAGAAGAATGCCAAGGTTCTGGCAGAGGAGCTCGTGAAGCGAGGCTTCGGCATCGTCAGCGGCGGTACAGACAACCACTCTATGCTTGTAGACCTGCGTTCTAAGTATCCTGATCTGACAGGTAAGGTTGCCGAGAATGCCCTCGTAGCAGCAGACATCACCGTGAACAAGAACATGGTACCGTTCGACAGCCGCTCAGCATTCCAGACATCTGGTATCCGTCTTGGAACGCCTGCCATCACTACCCGTGGTGCTAAGGAAGACCTGATGGTACAGATTGCCGCCTGGATTGAGGAGGTGCTCAATGATCCTGAAAACGAACAGGTCATTGCAAGTGTTCGTCAGCGCGTCAATGAAAAGATGAAGGAGTATCCTTTATTCGCATACTAAAGCCTTCGTCCATAGAAAATAAAATCGGGGCAATATACCCCGATTTTATTTTTTCAGCAGACGCATGGCTTCATCATTTATTTGCTGATTCATCTTTTGTTTCTTCCTCAGCTGCCTTTTTAACCACTACCTTTACACTATAGGTATGCTCGGAGTCTGACGAAGTAACCGTCAATGTCGCTGAGCCTTCTGAGACACCTTCGGCCGTACCATCTGACGTGACAGTCGCCACTCTGCTGTTAGAAGACTCCCAAGTGACATTATCGTCACCCGTGTTATTGACAAGTTCTATCTTCGCAGTGCCGCCAACATTGACACTTACCTCGCTTTTCTCTATATACAATGCTCTGTTTTGGATAACTTTGATTTTCTTCTGAAGGTCATCCCAGCCGGCATTTTCTATAATGATATAGCCTGTTCTGCCCTTTTTGCTCTCTGTAAAAGGTTCTACTTTGAACGACTCTATAGTAGTAGTGTCATTTTCCTCTTTCGTCGAACTCTTCGAAATCCAATCTGTCTGTGAATAGACATCATAATCGATATTGGACTTGACGGTCAACTTCACTATTCCGCCTAATTCATCAAGCGTCAGCGTCAGCGGGTTAACATCCAGCTTGGCTTCAAACACTTGACTGATGGTTATCTTCACTTTCATGTCAGTGTCCTCACTGACAATGTAAGCATAGCCTGTACGCTCGGCACGTGACTCGTTCTTGGCAATATCCAGGACAATAGTGGAATCCTTTAGTGCCCTGGTCTTGGCCTCTGCAGCCAAAACCTGAGAGATCCAGTCTTGACTGTTCTCATCAATCACAACAGAATAGGGAACATTACTCTTGACCGGAATAGTAACCTGTCGTCCATCCGTGGGTATACCAGTGAAATGAGTAAACTCATCCTCTATCAGCAGCGCGTCCAACTGAGCCTGAATGACGTTGAAGGTGCGCGTCTTGGTCGTATCCACCATGTCCGTGAGTGTAAGGATAGCCATTCGCTGATCGTACGTTTCATTGTCATCCACGTATATCCCAATCTGAGAAGATTCCTTCATGATTTTGGCTTGACACCATGTACCGCTTGACTTAATAGCATAGTGACTCAAGTCTTCATGCCTGAATGTCAAGGTGTCGGAATTTGCGTGGTAGGAGAATGACAAATCATTGAGAATCAACTCTTTGATCCGACTCTCGTAAGCATCTTCCTTACAACCAGAGAAACCCAGTCCAACGATTACAGATGCAAGAAACAGACCTAATAGCTTTATCGTCTTCATCCTGTATGTTTCTCTACGTTATACTCTATTTCTCTGTGGCGGTATATGTGAAGTCCTGCAGATCCACATTATAGTCCCAAACCATATAATAAGAATAGGTAGCCGTTTCGCTTATCGTTGCTGGGGCAACACTTGAGAAGGATGCCGTATGGCTTTCACCCGACTTCAAGTCTCTCGTCACACTGTCTTCTCCGATCTTCTCAGTGGTCGTCTCTTCACCATCTACAGTCACACGATATAACGAACCCGGCTTCAGATGAATCGTTCTGTCATCATTGTTAGTCAGTGTAATGGTGAATGAGCTTACAATGCCATTTTCAAGCACCTTCGACCATGCGTCGTTCAGTTTTGCTGCATTAGCCTGTTTTACCTGAACCTCTACTTTGTCTTTATACTTACCATCGGCAGATGTCACTGAGATGGTAGTCATACCATCAGTTACACCAATGACCGTACCGTCCTTGGTGACTGTTGCCACTTTCTCATTGTCCGACTTCCATACAGCCTCCTGTTCTGTATCATTGCGGAGCGTCAGTCCGAAGCGGCCTCCGATAGGCACTTCGATCTCGCTTTCCTCAATATACAACAGTCTGTTCTGGATAATTGTCACTGCCACTTCCTCAAGGTCAGGGTAAGCTGCATTCTCGAAAACGATTTTTCCTTGTCTGCTCAGCTTCTTCTCCTCGAACGGCATAACGGTCATCTTGTAAATGTAGTTATCGTCATCGGTCTCCTCAATTGTTCCTTTCTGAACCCAATCAGGATACGTATTCACATCTACAGGTATATTCGCATTCACCTTAAAACTGATCTCATTTCTCAGCTCGTCAACAGTGATTGACAGAGGATCGACTCTTAATACCTCTTTAAATTCCTGGTCGATCTCCACCCAGGTCACCTTGGTATTATCCTTTGAATTCACTATGCCGACATATCCTGTACGATTCTTTTGAGAAGTGTTCTTAGCAACATTGATTGTAACCGTCTTGGTCTCCAGACCTCTGGTACCAGATGCATTGCTGAGCCAATCAGAATACTCCCTTGGGATATACACGATATAGTCGATATTGCTTTTCACGTCGAAGCTGACCTGTCCACCATCGGTAGGAACGATGAAAGCATCGGCAACATCCACGATCAAGCCATCTTTCTGAGCCTGCGTAACGTTAAATGTGCGCGTCTTCGTGGGATCCTTGGTATCAGTGATAGTCACAACAGCCTTACGCTCATCGTAAGTTTCATTATTTTCGGCCTCCACAATCATCCGACAAGAAGCCTGCACAAAAGTGACACTACACCACGATTCGCTCGATTTTGCCTCGTAGTTGCTCAAATTCTCATTGCTGAATGTCTGTATATCTGATGAGGCATCCGACGAGAAGGTTACATCCTTGATTGCCAGATAACTAATTCTGCTTTCATAGGGATCGTCACTTTTACAGCTCGTAACGGCAATTCCAAGAAGTGTTATAACCAAAAACAGTCCAAATGCTTTAATTGCTTTCATTCTTAAAACCTTTATTTAATTACACAATTCGGGTGCAAAGATACAAAACTTTTTATAAACATGCACTTTTTCGACACTTAATTTTTCATAACGACCTGTAATGGAGCCTCTAAACCCCGCATAAACCAGGCGATTCTGGCCTTCCATTCCTCCTCAGTGCGCACATCATACTTCGCCCAAGCAGAGCCGAAATAGTAGGTGAAATGCTCGCCTCTATAATTGCGGATGATACCCAGCGCATGATTACCGACCTTCTTCGTCTCTACTTGTCCGTCAGGGAATAACGCCGCCACATACAGAGGCGCATGATGCACATCGGGCTGGTCTGTAGGATCGGTATATGCCACATAATTCTTCCCTAAGACCACACCCTCGGGATCTTCTTTCTGAATGACGACGCCCGAACAGAACGCTAACGGTGAGGAGATGCCGTCGTACCACACCTCCATCCGATTGAAGTTAGAGCCCTTATCGAGTCTGATCAGGCGACTCTCACGAATCGTATCACCACAGACCACTCGCGGACTCTGACGCAGACAGGCCTCAAAGCGCAGCGGCCCATGCGTGAGAACCTCGAAACGCTCAAAGCAATAAGGCATCACGATACTGTCGCCGATCATCAGGGCAGGTGCCCCGCAACCCAGTGTCGCACCCACCTTATACGGATCAAGTCCCTTACCGTGATCATGATGATAAGAGTTGATGCGATAGAGCGAGTCGCCACGATGACGGTCTATCCTTCGAAGAGAGTCTACCTTAGGCATCATCACCACATCCTCGATGTAATAGCGGTCGTTGACCACAGGATCGGGTGTATTCTTAGTCCATACATCTATGCCAAAGCTACGCTCACCCGTAGCTTCCAAGGCTGGGCCATAGACCCTGTAGGCCCCACGGTCATTCTCCCAGGCGAAATCGTCTTTCCGCTCAGGATGAATGGTGCCGTCACACAGATCAGGGAACTGAGGCGTAGCACCTTTGACGAGCGTATATCTGTTCACGCCGTTCTTTCTGACATAGGCCCCTATCAGCAGTTTCCCGTCATAAGTCCACTGGCAAGGGATATCCAGTCCTGCCCTATCCAGCACACGAATACTGTCATAGGTGGTGTTCAGTCGCTGACACACTTCTTCAAGAGGCAGCTCTATCACCTCCTCACGATACACATCCGAAGGGTTGGTCACCTCGACAACCAATTGTGCTTTGGCCTCCACGAGAACAGCCGCCAGCAACAACGACAAGATCAATCTTGAATGATTCATTTCAGTTCTGCATTAAAATGGTTGACAACCTGACGGAACAGGTGATGGCGGGTATTACCTCCGTAGATACTATGATTCCTGTTGGTATAGACCAGCTGGCGGAAATCCTTGTCGGCCTGCACCAGCGCCTCCACGTATTCTGCCGTGTTCTGATAGTGCACATTATCATCAGCCAGACCGTGACAGAGCAGCAAGGCACCATGCAGCTGCGAAGCCCTGTGAATGGGATTCACCTCGTCGTAGCCTTTCTGATTCTCATTAGGTGTACGCATATACCGTTCTGTATAGATCGAGTCATAGTAACGCCAGCAGGTAGGAGGTGCGATAGCCACACCTGCACGGAACACAGGGCGCCCCTCCGACATCGACATCAGGGTGTTCCATCCGCCATACGACCAGCCCCAGATACCGATGCGCTCTTTATCGACATAAGACTGCTGTCCAAGCCACAAGGCTGTTTCCACCTGATCGCGTGCCTCCAGCTCGCCTAAGCGGAGATAGGTGCATTTCTCGAAGTCAGCACCTCTTCCGCCAGTTCCGCGATTATCAACACAGACACAGAT
>Ga0247608_10008908_pt1 | contig 10062 bp, 8 predicted proteins | sample 176DNAGHGlowgp2_FD_193490 | JGI IMG/M metagenome (GOLD analysis project Ga0247608, IMG submission 193490) | Sheep rumen microbial communities from Palmerston North, Manawatu-Wanganui, New Zealand - 1766 DNA GHGlow gp2 | ecosystem: Host-associated > Mammals > Digestive system > Stomach > Rumen ... | reverse complement strand
TTTCCGTATTTTTGCAGCCGCGTTTGACGCGATGAAGCACATGCCGAAGTGGCGGAATCGGTAGACGCGTCGGTCTCAAAAACCGATGAGGTAACACTCGTGCCGGTTCGATCCCGGCCTTCGGTACGAAGAAAAAGAGCAGTTCGTTGAACTGCTCTTTTTCTGTTTATTTGTTTATTCCACCGTCACCGACTTCGCCAAGTTGCGCGGCTGGTCGACGTTGCAACCTCGCATCACTGCGATGTGGTAGGCCAATATCTGCAAAGGCACCGTCGCCAACAACGGCGAATAGAGGCACTCCGTCTCAGGAATCTCGATGACATAATCGGCCATCTTGCGGGCCAGCACATCCTTCTCACTAACGATGGCAATGATCTTGCCGTCGCGCGCTTTCACCTCCTGGATGTTGCTCAGCACCTTCTCGTAGGTGCTGTGGTTGGTGGCAATGAAGACCACTGGCATATCCTTGTCAATCAAGGCGATGGGACCGTGTTTCATCTCAGCGGCAGGATAGCCTTCGGCATGGATGTAGGAGATTTCCTTCAGCTTCAAGGCGCCTTCGAGGGCCACGGGATAGTTCTGCAGACGGCCGAGATACAACATGTTATGCACATCCTTATATTTCTCGGCGATGTCTTTCACATGGCCGCTGTGGTCGAGGGTCCATTGTATCTTATCGGGAATGCGGTCCAGCTCTTGTATGAATTCAAGACGTTCCTCGTCTTTCATCGAGCCTTTCAGCTCAGCGAGACGCAAGGCCAGCATGGCCATCACCGTCACCTGCGAGGTGAAGGCTTTGGTGGATGCCACGCCGATTTCTGGGCCTGCATGGGTGTAGATGCCCGCATCGGTGGCCCTTGAGATGGACGATCCGATGACGTTGCAGATGCCTAACACCACGGCGCCTTTCTCTTTCGCTAATTGGATAGCGGCCAGCGTGTCGGCGGTCTCACCCGACTGCGACACGGCAATCACCACGTCGTGCGGCGTGACCACGGGGTCGCGGTAACGGAACTCAGAGGCATACTCCACCTTGACGCGAATCTTCGCCAGTTTTTCGATGAGATAGCTACCTACAAGGCTGGCGTGCCACGAAGTACCACAAGCCACGAAGACGATATTGTCGGCATAGAGCAACTGCTTCTCGTATTGTGCGATGCCGCCGAGACGCACGGTGTTGGCTTCGGGATGCAGACGACCACGCATGGTGTCGCGCACGATGGTGGGCTGCTCGTAGATCTCCTTCATCATGAAGTGGTCGAAGCCGGCCTTCTCGATGCTGTCGAGGTTCATCTTCAGCTCTTGCACGTAAGGCATGGCCTCCACGTCCTGGATGGTCTTGATGTGCAGCTCCTCGCCTAACTTGATACGGACCACTTGCTCATCTTCAAGGTAGACCACTTTTTGTGTGCGACCCACGATGGGCGTGGCGTCGGAGGCGATGTAATACTCATCCTCGCCGATGCCGATGACCATGGGGCTGCCCTTACGGGCGGCAATCAGCTCGTCAGGGTGACCTTTCTCCACGATAGCGATGGCATAGGCACCCACCACATGGTTCAAGGCGATGCGCACGGCCTCAAAGAGGTCGACATGCTCGCTCTGCTGCACGTCTTCAATGAGGTTGGTGAGCACCTCCGTGTCAGTCGACGACTTGAAGGTGAAACCACGTTTCTCCAGTTCCTTACGGAGGCTGAGGTAGTTTTCGATGATGCCGTTGTGAATCAAGGCGATGCGACCCGATTGCGACATATGCGGGTGGGCGTTCACCTGGTTGGGCTCGCCGTGGGTGGCCCAACGGGTGTGGGCGATGCCGATATGACCGCTGACATCTTTGGAAGAAGCAAAGGCCTCCAAGTCGGAGACCTTTCCTTTTGCTTTATAAATGTTGAGTTCGTTAGCCTCGTTGAGCAGCGCCACGCCGGCACTGTCGTAGCCACGATATTCGAGGCGCTTCAAGCCCTCGATGAGGATGGGATAGGCCTCTTGCCGGCCTACGTAAGCAACTATTCCACACATATTTGCGTCAATTAAAAGGCGCAAAAATATGCGTTTGGAAAAAACGACGCAAGAATTTTTTGATTTTTATTCAAACAGTCCTTTCACGTCGGGAGCCTTCTCGGCACCTTCGGAAGCCTCAAAATAAGGCGACTTCTCGAAGCCGAACATGCCTGCGATGACGTTGGTGGGGAAGCGGCGCACAGAGGTGTTGTAGACCCTCACGGCTTCCTGCCATTCGCGTCTAGCATTGGCGATGCCGTTTTCGCAGCCTTCCAGTTGCGACTGCAGGTCGAGGTAGTTCTGGTTGGCTTTCAGGTCGGGGTACTGCTCCACCGTGACGAGCAAGCGCGACAGGGCGCCCGACAACTCGTTCTGGGCGTTCATGTAGGCTTTCACGCTTTCCTCGGTGAGGTTGCTCGGGTCAAGGGTGACCGAAGTGGCTTTGGCGCGAGCTTCGACGACAGCCGTCAAGGTGCTTTGCTCATACTCGGCGTAGTTCTTCACCGTGGCGACGAGGTTCGGGATCAGGTCGGCGCGTTTCTGGAATGCCGTCTGCACGTTACCGATGGCTTTTTCAACGCCTTCTTGCTTGGTAACCAATCCGTTGTAGATGCCAACGCCCCATACAATCGCCAAGACGACGAGGGCGAGGATGACGATAATACCTTTTTTCATTTTTCTAATTTTTATTGGACAATAATATGATTTTCAGCGATGTTATATCAGAGTGCAAAGGTAAACAATATTTTTTGTATTTTTGCAATTTATACATATTTACCTAATCCATTTTATCAAATGACTGAAAATCAACCGAAAAACGATATTAAAAGCATTGACGGACAACTACTCAACCGCGGATGTACCCTTGGAACGACCTACAATACTGGTCAAAAGGTGCTCTCATGCGGCCGTTGCAAGCTGAGCCAGTTCGACTGGTTGAAAGACTACGAAAACCAAGAGGTGAAAGGCGAGGTACGTCTGGCCGAGGTGCGTTTCAAGAACGACAGGAAGGACTATTTCACCTATCCTGAAGATTTGGAGTTGGAAGTGGGCGAGTTTGTCGCCGTGGAGACCGCCATCGGGCACGACATCGGCATCGTCACCCTGTTGGGCGAGATTGTGAAACGCCAGATGAAGCGCAAACGCTTCCGCACCCCTTTGGAGGAGATGAAGAAGATTTACCGCCGCGCCAGAGTGAACGACGTGGAGAAGTTTTTGTCGGCCATCCAATTGGAAGACAGCACTTTGGCACGTACCCGTACCATCATCGACAACCTCGGACTGGAGATGAAACTCAACGACGTGGAGTACCAAGGCGACAAGACCAAGGCCATCTTCTACTACACCGCCGACGGCCGCGTCGACTTCCGCGAACTCATCAAGAAACTGGCCGAAGAGTTCCACATCCGCATCGAGATGCGACAAATCGGCGTGCGCCAGGAGTCGGCCAAACTCGGCGGCCTCGGTTCCTGCGGACGCGAGCTGTGCTGCGCCTCTTGGATTACCGATTTCCAGTCGGTGACCACCAACGTGGCCCGCGTGCAGCAACTGTCGCCCAACCCCCAGAAACTGGCTGGCATGTGCGGCAAACTGAAGTGCTGCCTCAACTACGAATATGAAGCCTATGTGGAAGCCTTGAAGGCCTTCTCCGACCCCAACATCGTGCTGCATTTCGAGAGCGGCGACGCCGTGCACCAGAAAAACGACGTCTTCAAAGGCATCATGTGGTATTCCTATACCACGGACAAGAATAACATCATGGCCATTCCCGTAGCCAAGGTAAAGGACATCATCGCCATGAACAAGAAGGGACAGAAACCTGCGAAACTGGAAGACTACGCCGTTACGAAGGAAGCCCAGACCAACACCAACGAAGGCTACAGAGAGGCCGACCTTAAGAAAATGAGTGACTGATTAAAGAAACATTATATGAATAAAAACATAACCATTACAAAAAGACGTCATGGCGGAGGAACATCCGCCATCTCCCGTGCATTAGTACAACCTCTTCTGCACGGGAGATTGCGGGTCAAGCCCGCAATGACGGCTTTTCTGTTAGTTTTATTGTTTTTTGCGAGCTGCACCAGCGAGTCGTTCAACAAACGCACCGTCATCCCCGAAGCCGAGTGGCGACAAGAGGACCGTGTGGCCTTCGACGTCGACATCAACGACACCGTCAGCCTTTACCGTTTCGGCATCGGCTTACGTCATTTGGAGAACTACCGCTACAGCAACCTCTTCGTGTTTCTCCACACTCGCATGCCCAACGGCAACGTCACGCACGACACCATCGAATGTACGCTGGCCACACCCGAAGGACGTTGGATCGGCAAAAGCAGCGGCAGCATGAGAGACCGTGTCGTCCCCCTCAACGACAACCTGCTCTTCCCCATGAATGGCACCTACCACTTCGAAATCGAGCAAGCCATGCGCGAGCCTGTGTTGAAAGGCATCTCAGATATTGGTTTATACATTGAAAAACAATAAGATATGAGCGATAATAAGAAAAAAGAAAAGCAACAAAACGGCAGTCCGAAGGCCATCCGCAACCTATGGATTGTCTTCGGGTCGTTCCTACTGCTTATCATTTTGTTCTTCTTCTGCGTTGCCAAAGGCGTGTTTGGCACCATGCCCACCTTCGATGAATTAGAAAACCCACGGACCAATTTAGCCACCGAAATCATCTCCGCCGATGGCAAGGTGTTGGGCACCTACTATATCGAAAATCGTTCCAACGTGCGCTATTCCGAGTTGTCGCACTACATGCCCGAAGCCCTCATCAGCATTGAAGACGAACGCTTCACGGAACACTCCGGCATCGACGAACGGGCCTTGTTCCGCGTGGCTTTCGGCGTGCTGACAGGCAACAAGAAAGGCGGCGGCTCAACCATCACTCAGCAGTTGGCCAAAAACCTCTTCCCCCGTGGCGAGAACCTCAGCACCGGCAAACTCGTGCTGCGTAAGTTCCAAGAATGGATCACCGCCACCAAGCTGGAGCACAACTACTCGAAAGAAGAGATCATCGCCATGTACCTCAACACCGTGGCTTTCGGCCACAACGCCTACGGCATCCGCTCCGCTGCCAGCACCTTCTTCGACAAGAAACCCAGCGAGATGAACATCGAAGAATGCGCCTTGATGGCCGGCGTCGTCAACGCGCCCACACGCTACAGCCCCGTTCGTAATCCCAACAACGCCTTGAGCCGCCGTAACCTCGTACTCACAAAGATGGCCGAAAATGGCTATATCACCCAAGCCGAATGCGACTCCATCTCATTGATCCCCATCGACATGTCGCATTTTAGCATCAGGGACCACAACAGCGGCCAGGCCACCTACTTCCGTGAGTTCTTGAGAGGCGAACTGAACGATTGGGCCAAAAACACCACCCGCACCGACGGACAACCTTACAACATCTATCGCGACGGCCTGCGCATCTACACCACCATCGATTCACGCATGCAGCGCTATGCGGAAGAAGCTGTCAGGGAGTTTATGGGAGGCGAGCTGCAACCCATGTTCTACAAACACTGGAAAGGACAGAAAAACGCGCCTTTCTCCAATGTGACCGCCGACGAGATCGACCACATCCTTGAGACCTCGATGAAACGTAGCGACCGTTATCGTATCCTCAAAAACGCCGGTATGCCTATGGATTCCATCAAGGCTGAGTTCGACCGTCCCGTCCCGATGACCATCTTCTCTTGGGATGGCCCCATCGACACCGTCATGTCGCCCATGGATTCCATCCGCTATTACAAGTGGTTCCTGCAAGCCAGCCTCATCTCCATCGAATCACACACAGGCCATGTGAAGGCTTATGTGGGCGGTCTAGACTATCGTTTCTTCAAATACGACCACGTCACGCAAGCACGCCGTCAGGTGGGTTCCACGTTCAAGCCCTTCCTGTATTCCTTGGCGATGCAAGAAGGCGAATACACGCCTTGCACCAAGATTCCTAACATCCAATACAACATCCAACTGGAAGATGGAAAGGTTTGGTCACCAGGCAACTCGGGTGGCCGCGTCGGCGAAGAAATCACCTTAAAGTATGCTTTGGCCCAGTCCAACAACTGGATTTCTGCCTACTTGATGAACCAATTCGGCCCCAATGCCGTCATCGCACAAGCCCGCCGCATGGGTGTGGAATCACCCATCGACGCCGTACCTGCCATCTGCTTGGGTGTCTGCGACCTGAAGCTCATCGAGATGGTCGGCGCCATGAGCACCTTTGCCAACCAAGGCGTCTACATCAAGCCTATGTTCATCACCCGTATCGAAGACAAGAACGGCAACGTCATCCAACGCTTCAGCCCAGAGGAGTCGGAGGCCATGAGCGAGCTGACGGCATACAAGATGATTGAGCTGATGAAGGGCGTAGTGCAAAGTGGCACGGGTATCCGTCTGCGTTCTTTGTACGGCTTCAACAATCCCATTGCCGGCAAGACCGGAACCACACAGAAGAATAGTGATGGTTATTTTATGGGTATCACTCCCGACCTCACCACAGGCGTCTGGGTGGGAGCCGAAGACCGTAGCGTACATTTCCGCTCCACTAAGCTGGGCCAAGGCTCACATACGGCATTACCCATTTGGGCATTATACATGAAAAAAGTTTACGCCGACAAGAATTTAGGCATTAGCAAGGGCGACTTCACCAAGCCTAATATCCCTGGTGTTGATTTGAACTTCGACTGCAACCGTTATGACGATGAAGAAAGCATCGAATATATAGATGAATTTTAATTAAAGACATGACTTCAAACTTTGTAGATTACGTAAAGATATTCTGCCGCTCGGGCAAAGGCGGTGCAGGTTCGTTGCACTTCCGTAGGGAGAAATACATCCCAAAAGGCGGTCCCGACGGCGGCGACGGCGGTCGCGGCGGTGATGTCATCCTGCGTGGCAATGCACAGCTGTGGACCTTGCTCCACCTGCGTTACACGAAGCATATCTTCGCTGGCGACGGGGTTCCTGGTGGCAAAAACCAACTCACCGGTGCCGCTGGCGATGATGTCTACATCGATGTCCCACTGGGCACCGTGGCCTTTCACGCCGAAGACCATACACAGATAGGTGAGATCACCGAGGACGGACAAGAAGTCGTGCTGCTCAAAGGCGGACGAGGCGGCAAGGGCAATGCCTTCTTCAAGACGGCAACGCTTCAGGCGCCTAAGTTCGCCCAACCCGGCGAACCCAACCAAGAGGAATGGATTACCTTGGAGCTGAAACTGTTAGCAGATGTCGGGTTGGTCGGCTTCCCCAATGCGGGCAAGTCCACCCTACTCTCTGTCGTCTCGGCGGCCAAACCTGAAATCGCCGACTACCCCTTCACCACTTTGGTACCCAACCTCGGCATCGTCAGCTATCGCGGCCATAAGAGCTTCGTCATGGCCGACATCCCCGGCATCATCGAAGGCGCAGCAGAAGGAAAAGGTCTTGGAATCAGATTCTTGCGTCATATCGAAAGAAACTCCACCCTGCTCTTCATGGTGCCCGCCAACACCGAGGACGTGAAGGCAGAATACGACATCCTCCTCAACGAGTTGAAGAAATACAACCCCGAGCTGATGGACAAGGACCGCATCCTGGCCATCACGAAGTGCGACCTCGTGGACGACGACACCATCAAGGACATCAAGAAACACCTGCCCAAGAAGGTGCCGCATGTCTTCATCAGCTCCGTAGCCAACCAAGGCATCACCGAACTGAAAGACCTGATCTGGCTGACGCTGAACAAGAATGACGAGGAGGAAGACTGGTAAACACAAGGCCCATGGAATCCCTCTCCACCATCGACTCCGACCTCTTCCTTTTCCTCAACGGCCTGCATGCCGCTTGGTTGGATAAGGTGATGACTCTCATCACCGACATGTGGGTTTGGATGCCTTTCTACCTATTATTAATATATTGGGTGGTGAAACAATATGGCAAACGCTGTTGGTGGGTTTTCTTGGCCATCGGGATTGTAGTGCTTTGCTCCGACCAACTTTCCGCCCATGTCTGCAAGCCCTTGTTTCAGCGCCTTAGACCTTGTTATAACCCTGATTTACAAGATTTAATATATCTCCCAAAAGGCATGGCGGGCGGACGATACGGCTTTGTCTCATCCCATGCCGCCAATACTTTCGCCATTGCGGCTTTTCTCACGCCAGCATTATGCAACTACCGTCCCTGGCCAGCCATAACGCTGTATCTATGGGCCTTCATCTCCAGCTACAGCCGCATCTACATCGGCTACCATTACCCTGGCGACATCATTTGCGGTGCCATCCTAGGCATACTGGTAGGGATGATTATCTGGAAGCTATTCCAAATCGTTCAACGAAAAGTCTGGAAATCAAAACAATGAGTCGGTCGTAATGTTTTGTTTGCCGTCATCAAAAATCACCTTGATGGTCGACTTAAGCTCGATGCCGCAAAGCGAGGCTAACTTGGCTTTGTTCAAAGCGAGTTCGAGGTAGCCGTGCGTGCCGAAGATGGCCACGAGATCCACCACATCGACATCCAAATAGCTGTCCGAAATCTCATCGACGGTGTAGAGGTCGCCCTTGACCTGGATGGTGAAGTCACGGCCACGACGCTCCTGTTCGAAGAGCTCTTTGGAGATATTGGTAATCAGGTTGTCGTAGGAGTCGATGTGCATCACCACGCCTTCGATGGTGTTGTCGCGAGCCACGGCACAGAAAGCACCACCAGGGTTCAGCTTCGGGCGCGGCTCGCCGATGCTGGAGAGCGGCTCGCCATTGGCCAGCATCACGGCCACCTTGGCAAAACGGTCGCGCGAGGCAAAGGTGAAGAAGTCAGAGTCCTGCATCACATCGATACAAGCCGCCTCATCGAATTTGCCGTCAAGGATATGGCTGAAAATGCCGTTGTCGGTGGAAATAAAATACTGACCCTCGGCCTTCACCACCACGTGGGGACATTCCATCGACTCAATCGTATCGACAGCGATGATATGAATCGTACCGGGAGGAAAGCAACGGTAGCAGTTTTTCAGCGTGAAACCAGCCTGCGCTACATTGAAAGGCTCGATTTCATGAGTGACGTCAACGATGGTCGCTGTAGGCAACATGGATAGAATGGTGCCTTTAACCGCGGCAGCATAATAATCCTTTGTACCCCAATCGCTTGTTATTGTGATAATTGCCATCGCTTTGAGTAGTGCTATTTATTCCCGTGAAATCGGAATTGCAAAGGTATATCATTTATGTCAATCTCGCCAATAGTTTTTTAAAAAAACTACATTTTTTTCATTTTAAAAAATAATCTATCTTTGCAGTTTAATAAAACGACATGGCAGAACAGATCCTTCAGATAGAAAATGTTGACCCCAAGGACCTTCACGGCCCCAACGACAAGTACCTGGAACTAGTGAAAAGCATGTTCCCTAAGCTGAAAATCATCGCGCGTGGCGACTTCGTGAAGGTCATCGGCGACGATGAGGAGATAGAGTATTTCACCAACCGCTACGAGACCTTGATGGTGCAACTTGAGCGTTTCGGCAAACTCACAGCCCAAACCGTTGAAGACGTCATGATGGCCAGCACCGACAGCGAACTGCAACGCAAGATGTCGGAAAGCGACGTGTTGGTCTTCGGGCGCAACGGCGTCCCCGTCAAGGCCATCACCGCCAACCAGAAACGCATGGTGACGGCATCGGAACAAAAGGACTTAATCTTCGCCATCGGTCCTGCGGGCACCGGTAAGACCTACACCGCCGTGGCATTGGCTGTCAGGGCCTTGAAAGCCAAAGAGGTACGAAGAATCATCCTCACCCGTCCCGCCGTCGAAGCCGATGAACACTTAGGCTTCCTCCCCGGCGACCTCAAAGACAAGCTCGACCCCTATCTGCAACCGCTTTATGATGCCTTGCGCGACATGATACCGGGCACCAAACTGGAGGGTTACCTCGAAGACCACACCATCGAGATTGCGCCTTTGGCCTTCATGCGCGGCCGCACCTTGGACCATGCCTTCGTCATCCTCGATGAGGCCCAAAACGCCACGCGCAGCCAGCTGAAGATGTTCCTCACCCGCATGGGACGCTCGGCCAAG
>Ga0247608_10008905_pt1 | contig 10065 bp, 9 predicted proteins | sample 176DNAGHGlowgp2_FD_193490 | JGI IMG/M metagenome (GOLD analysis project Ga0247608, IMG submission 193490) | Sheep rumen microbial communities from Palmerston North, Manawatu-Wanganui, New Zealand - 1766 DNA GHGlow gp2 | ecosystem: Host-associated > Mammals > Digestive system > Stomach > Rumen ... | reverse complement strand
TTTGCATATCGACTTCATACCGTTTTATACAAAAGATCGGAAGAATGGACTCAGCAAAGGCGTGTCTATGAAAGCAGCATTGATCGAGCAAGGGTTCAAACCGAGAAGCCCGAAAGAGAATCAGCTTGTCATGTGGGAATTTTCGGAGCGTGCGGAGATGGAGCGTGTGCTGCGGGTTCACGGCTGCGAGCGCGATGACAAAGATGTTCACCGAAAACATTTGTCTGTGGATGAATTCAAGCTGCAAAAAGAAACTGCAAAGCTCATCCGTCGAGCCGCTGATTTGCGGAATGCGAATGTTAGTGCAGATCAAATGCAGCGCGAATTAGCGGAGAGCAAAAAAAGGATTGCGGAATTGGAATCGGCGCAGAGTTCGCCGTTCAAAGCATTCTACTATTCATCGCCGGACAAACAGACATGGGTGCAGCAGCAGCTTGACGAGCGGAGTATTCCGTATCGCGAAACAGAGAATGGCTTTGAAGCGCAGGAATGCTATATTCAGACGATTCGTCGCATTGAGCAGGACTTTTGTGCGCCGCGCACCTCTGCGCGTGACCGTCTGCGTGAAGATGTAGACAGAATGCTCTTGCAGTCGCGGTCGTTCGATGAACTTCTCATTCGTTTGGAGCGTGTCAATTACAAAGTAAAGCGCGGCAAGTATATCGCTGTCAAGCCGCAGAACTTCGGAACTTTCATCCGGTTGAAATCGCTCGGTGAGTTTTACAGCGAGGCTGCACTGCGAAACCGGCTATCGAGAAAACTGGAATACGAACAGAAACTTGCGTGGGAAATGGATCAGGCAAAATTGAACAATGCGCCGAACTACCGCGTCCTCGTCATGATGCACCGCTACATCATTTCCTTTTCAAAAGGATATATGCCGGTTCGGAAGAAGAACCCGAACCGCGTGCTATCGTGGGTGAACGATGCGGAGCTCGACCGGCTGACTGCGCTGAATGAAAAGATCAATCAGGGCGCGACGCTGGATTCGCTCCGCGCGGACATGGCAGAAAAAGAAGAAGCCGTCCGGCGCATCGAACGGACGCGGGACGGCTGTGACAGTTCCGATCAGGAACTCATCATGAAACTGAATGCGGCATTGATTCATGCAGAGCATGAATTGCACGATGCAGCGGAATTGCTGACAACCGCAGAGCAGGTTCTCGGAGGCACTTATCTGCAAACGATTGGTGATGCAGAGCGAAACCGACGTGAATCTGACTTCATTCCGAATGGAATAAAGTCAGGGGGGAACAGGCGGTAACCGCCGTCAATATTATTGGCAGAGGTCAAACAGAAAATGGAGGATTTGTATTCGTTGCGAGATACCGTTCCGGTTGCAGCATTGCGTCTTACCGTGCAGGAGGCATGTGAACAATGGCTTGCAGCGTGCAAACTACGCGTAAAGGAGTCCAGTTATGCAAACTATGAGAGTATCATCCGGAATCATATTCTTCCAGATTTGGGGCGTGTTTCAATTTCATCGCTGACCACAGCAAAGCTGAATACTTTTATATATAAAAAGCTTTCACATGGTCGCCTTGACGGTCACGGTGGTTTATCTGCAAAAACAGTTAGAGACATCATGACAGTATATCGCAGCGTAGAGCATTATGCAGCTAGAGAATACGGTATCCGCGAATCGCATTTTACTATGCCGAAGGCTGAGCAGAAACAACTGGATATTCTCAGCAAATGCGAAAGAAACAGGCTTGAACAATACTTGCTGTCGCATATGAATATTACTTCTGCATTAATTCTTCTTTGTATGTATTCCGGATTGCGAATCGGGGAATTGTGCGGATTGAAATGGGAAGATATAGATTTTCAGAACCGCATAGTTTTCGTAAAACGTACTGTACAGCGCATTAACCGCCGTGGGATCAGTGAAATCATGATTGGTGCACCAAAAAGCAAGCGGTCAGTCCGACAAATACCCGTTCCTGATTTTGTACTGAAACATCTGCTTTGTTTCCGTTCTGCGGATTCTGCTTTTGTTTTATCCGGACAAGCAAAACCGATCGAGCCGCGCACGATGCAAAACCGATTCAAAATCATTCTAAAACGCTGCAATCTTCGGAATGTGAATTTTCATCTTCTCCGACACACTTATGCCTCGATTTGCATTGAACTTGGCTTTGATGTAAAAGCACTCAGTGAACTGCTTGGTCATGCTGACGCAAGCCTCACCCTGAACCGTTATGTCCATTCCTCTATGGAGCAGAAGAAAAAATATGTGGAACGTTTTTCTGCTTGCGCATGAAAAGTTTTTAACCGTCAGAAGTTTTACTGACGCATATTGAATATCGCCGTATTTTCGTGAATTTCAGCTTTCTTTTCGCTTGGGGGCGAAATTGACGAAAGAATGTCAAACATTAATTTAGTCTCTCCTCGGGCTAAATAAAACCCTCGTAATATCGACAAAATCGATAAAACATGGTATAATATAAGTGCAAGGAAAAAGGGCGAGAACGAGAAAAAAGCTTGCACTTTGGAGGCCGCCATGTATAAGTTCAAGAGAGAAAAGCAGATCTCATTTACAGATTTCAATCAGCCGCAGGGAATGCAGATGAATCCGAATAACCGCTGGGTGAAGAAAGCGGCAATGATTCCGTGGGACACAATTGAAGCAGAATATGCCAAACTGTTCCCGAGTCATACCGGTATGCCTGCAAAGCCCCTGCGCATGGCACTCGGTTCGCTGCTGATCCAGAAGCAATACCACTATCCCGACGAAGAACTGGTTGAACAGATCAGAGAGAACCCGTATTATCAGTATTTCATCGGCCTGCCTGGGTACGAGGACAAGATTCCGTTTGTGCCGTCTCTGCTCGTTGAATTCCGCAAGCGTCTGTCTGAAGATGTGCTGAATGAGATCAATGAAATGATCATCGCATTCAATGCACAGCAAGACGATGACGATTCAAATGACGGCAGCGGAGATGCCGGTCAGTCTGATCAGCAGGATTCTGCAACGGATTCCGAAAACGCAGGCACATTGATCCTTGATGCAACATGTGCGCCGCAGAATATCAAGTATCCGCAGGACGTTGAACTGCTGAATGAAGCACGCGAAAAACTGGAAAATATGATCAGCCGGGTCAGCGACGAATACAATTATTACAGGCCGAGAATGTACCGCGAAAAGGCGAGAAAGGATTATCTTGCGCTTGCCAAATGCAGAAAACGCAGTGCGAAAAAGATCAGAAAAGCAATCAGAAAACAGCTGCAATATATCCGCCGTGACCTGGGATATCTCACGAATCTGATTGAAAACAACGGTGTGGCACTGTCCCATTCTGACGCACAGATGTTTGACACGCTTCAGGCATTGTATGCACAGCAACAGTATATGTTTACGAACAACACACATTCCGTTGTGAATCGCATCGTCAGTATCAGCCAGCCGTATATCCGCCCGATCGTCAGAGGAAAAGCGAAATCTCCGGTCGAGTTCGGAGCGAAGCTGGATCTGTCTGTAGATGAAACCGGGATGTGCAGAATTGAGAAGCTATCCTTCGATGCCTACAACGAGAGTGCCGTTTTGAAAACTGCGATTGAAAACTACAGGGAACGCATAGGACATTATCCGGAGCGTGTTCTCGTCGATCAGATCTACCGAAATCGTGAAAACATTTCATACTGCAGCAATCTCGGCATTCGGCTTTCCGGAAAGAAACTCGGGAGGCCGAAGAAAGATGCAGACAGCAAGGCAGAGAAAAAGATCGCCTATCAGGATAATACCGACCGAATAGAAGTGGAGCGGAAGTTCAGTCTCGCAAAGCGCAAATTCGGTCTGGGGTTGCTGCTTACAAAAAGAGAAGATACAACAAGAGCATCGATCGTTCTCAGCATCATTGCAATGAACATCGACCGCCTTGCGGCGATGCTTTTGCACTTCATTCAGTTCGTGCTTAATTACAGGTTATCATATGGCCTGTTGGGCCGCTTTTGAAATTATGGTCTTAATGAGGAGAGACTAATTTATGGTTTCATTATACCCTGTTAATCGAAAAATATAAAGGGTTTGGGCTTGACATTTGATTTTGATTGTGATACAATGATGAAAAATCTGAGAGAAGGAGGGGGAATCGTACGGACAATCGAAAGCATTGTATCCATGTGACGGAACAGTATTATGCTGAAATCTTACGGTATTGTCAGAATAAGCTGCCTAATGACATTCACGGTGCGGAAGACTGCACACAAGACGTATTTCTCCTTCTCTATCAAAAGCGTGATGAAATAGATTTTAATCAAAATATACGCGGCTGGCTGTATGCTACAGCAGATCGCATCATAAGCAATTATCAGAAAAAGCAATCCCGCATTCTCCAGATGCTCAACATTGATCTGATGGAAATCGAAGATCGAAGCAGCGTTTCTGAGCAAGTGTTTACATCTCAGATGTTTGAAAGTTTGCCTGAGGATGAATTGGAGCTTCTGAAAGCATATTATGGGGCAGATAAAGGAGAACGGCGGGATGTTGCAAAAAAATGCAATCTCGCGTTGGCACAGTTGTATAAAAAGCTGCATATGATTCGTGATAAGCTTCGCAAATATTACAAAAATTGAATCAAACAAGAAAAAACAAGCACATTCAGTACATGAATCATGTGAACTGAGGAGGTGATCAGCATGACCAATGAAGAACTTGCGGAATTGATGAACGACAACAATGCCGACCTTGAATATCTGGAGGAATTACTGGATTCCTTACGAGAAGAAATGGCAAAGCCAAAAGAAGAACGAAACTGTGAAGAAATCAATGAACTAACGGAAGCAATCTCAGTCATTTGCGGGTCAGAGCAGTATTTCAATGAGCGAACCGATGAAGGTGTTTCCAGATTGAAACAGAATTGGGACAATTCCGGTAAAACGAAAAAAAGACGATTTATTTTGCGCCGACTTGTTCCCGCTGTTGCAGCAGCGATCATCGTAACGGCGAATGTGTATTCCTACTCTGTATTTGGGATGAATGCATTTTCTTCAGCAATCCGCATTCTTGACGGCAGTATCCAGATCAGTTACAACAACGCAGATGATGACCAAACGGAGAATCCGTATTCGCAGCAGATGCTTGAAAAATGCAAAGAAGCTGGTTTCACCCCACTTGTTCCACAATATCTTCCTCCCCACATGAAACCGACAGATGTATGGGGGGAAGCAAACAATGAAAGTTCCATTCCTACAATTCTATTTTACTTTTCGGACGAGAAGAACAGGCTGAACATTCAGTATATTAACATAAAAAATGCACAAAATGGCTTTGAGCTGGGAATGCCAACGAAGAGCAATGATATCAGTGAGGAAGTCATCGACGGAGTAACGGTCTTTTTCATCAGAGAAAGCAGCGCAGAATTTCATGCATCCTTTAAGAAAGATCAGATTGTGTATAAAATTAGTTCGGATGGGATCGAAGAAGAGAAATTTAGAAAAATCCTATATTCCATGTTTGAAAAATAGCTAAATCGACGAGTGCGGCAATATTTTCCGCACTCGTTTTGTGTATTCATACAAATTTTGTGTAAAAAAGGAAAAAATAGTCTTTATGAATACATGAATAAGCAAAGAAGAAAAACACTTCATGCAGATTGGAGGTGATATTCATGAAAAGAGTACTTGCGTTATTACTGTCTTTGGTCTGTGTATTCTCAATGCTTTTATCTCCCCGAATGAGTGTTTCAGCTGATTCTTCAATTGAAACTTCAGATGATAACACAGATTATGTGCACTTGCTTGATTCATATTATTTGACACTCTCTTCATCCTCAAACAAGATGTACTTAACAGGTGTAGTTACAGCGTATGAAACAATGGCGGAGGTTGGCTTTATTGATTTTGAGGTTCAGCGAGCTTATTCGAGTACGGGAAGCTGGAGCACAACCTCCTATTCTATACCCAATCAACTCGCATACAATTCGGTATCAAAATCGTTATCCCAGTATCCTGTCCCGGTTTTAGGTGGCTTTTATTATCGTGTGTGTTTTCATGCATACGCAAAAGAAGATGCCTGGCTTTTCCCTGACACAGAGACAGAGTGGTATGAGTCGCCTGCTGTTTATGTGCCATGAGTTTGATCTGAATTAAAGAAAGGCGGTGATTCCGTTGGGCTTTTAAAAACAATTTTAGTGATAGCATCGTTCACAGGCTTTCTTTAAACTCGTTGTCACAGCCATAAAGAAGTCTGCTGAGATCGGCAGCAATTCTGCATCTGTTCTGGGCTATCACCAGCCGAAGGAACCCGCTGCTTTGAAGAAGCCGGCGAAGTGAGTTTCACATACGGCGGGTGCTACTTGCGATCGGAGCGGTACTTGTCCGTAAAGGAATCAAGCTCCGAATATCATGCAGTTCCAAACGAATGACGATTCTGCCGGGACTGCGTGAAGATTCGGATACAAACTTTACAGAGAAAGGAAAATCGTCATGAAAAAGATCAAGAAGATCGCTGCAAGCATCATGGCTGTGGCGGCAATGGCAACCAGCATGGTCGGTATCAGCGCGAGTGCATATTATCAAGTTTCTCAAAGCAAGGCTACATTTAGGTGGGATCGTGGTTATGCCTGCATGATAAACAACAACCCTACACAGACGCGCTTCGCATCCGCGTCTGTCGAATTGTTTAACAATGTGACCGGTGAACGTGTTGACTGGGATCAGCATTCTGCATCTCTCGGGTATAATGCATCTGTGTCGGCAAGCTTCTCTACCAACACGGGAAATTACAGCTGGACTTCCAGCGGATATATCTGCAACGGCAACTCGATTTATGCTCCTCATGATTGGGATCCGAATTTCAATCCGTAATAGTCACTCTTGTAGCTATAGATAAGCGTTTGCTCATTAAGGCAGTTCAACAGGGAAATCAGAAAGCTTGTTAGAATTCTTGATTTCCCTGTTGAATTCCTGTATTCTACCTTGGGAGAAATATTATGAAAATGATTTTTCAAAATTTGAAGTGCTTTTTCAAGAAAGATAAAACCATTTTCCTTGTTACCACCTTATGTACTTTTATTTCTGCTATTATAGTTTACTTTTCTTATGGTATATATCAAAATGCTCACGCATTAAAACAAGAGGCAGAGGTGGATCTAAAGCAAATTGATATTACACCGAATCGAGATGTTGATGAGAGTCTATTAACAAAGAAACAACTTTGCAAATACCTTGACTCACTTTCACCTTCACTGCTGGATAATATTGAATTAATCTATACTTCATCAGTTAATCCGCCATACTTTGAAAAACTGCCAGAAGAGGGTGGCGGATTTGATAGCTTTCATTATAGATTTTGTATTCGAGATGGTCATTATAGTATTTCTACAGTTACCAAAGAGAGTTGGGAAAATAGTGGAATGATTGTCGCTGGCAGATATCTAACAGCTGAGGAAGAGGCGGAAGGGAAAAACGTTGCTATGGTTGCAAATCCTCATGGAACAGGAAGGAAACCACAAACACAAATATTGCAAGTCAACGATGATGAGATTGAGTTATTTGGAAAAACATATAAAATTGTTGGCGAATACTCTGGTGCATGGTTAACACCAATCATTCCTTTTTTATCAATTCCAGATAGCGCAAAACTCGAGGCGCTATCTTTTGTCTTTGCTACAAACATAACAAGAAGTCAATATAATGAATTGAAGACACAGGCAGACGATGTTTTGCCAGGGATTTTGCAATTTCCTGATTTGGATTTCCCTGGCACGGATACTATATATGTATATAATAATGTGATGCTGATATCAGTCTTGCTTTCTTTACTTTCCGCCTTTAATTTCGCAATGCTCTATCATTATATCCTTGAAAAGCGAAATGTAACTTTAGCAGTTTTTAGAATTTGCGGTTGTACTAAAAATAAAGCTATTCGCGTTTATCTTGGAGAGTGCTTATTGCTCAGTGTCCCGATCTATGTTGCTGGAGCAATAGTGTATGATATAATTATGAAGCGTGTTTTATCGGATTATTTTCCATTTATGCTCGGAGCTTTCAGCCTATCAATATATGTTATACTGTTTATAATTTACATGATGGTATTGCTATGTGTTCTTATGGTATTGATAGCATCCCATGTGAAAAATAGGGTTATAGACGAATGGAGGTCATAAATGGTTTTATTTCATACAGTGATAAAAAACTTTCGCAAAAGTTTTGTTATGAATCTAATGACGTTACTGCAAACAACAGCAACTCTTATTGCTACGGTAATGATGGTCTCCACATTAAGCATCACATTTCAGTATTATAATCCATTTCGTGATTATTTTCAGGAGAACGGCTTGCTTGTTCGGTTTGAAAGTATGCATGACGCTCATGTTAATCTCTCAACGGATGCACAAGGTAGAATCGTTTATGACACACTTGAAAACACAAACGAATTGAAATCGTATTTACATGGCAATGTAAAATCAATTCTTGCATGCCATAGACCAATTACACTTGTTTCGGGAATTGGAATTCCATCAATTAGTTACGAAGATGAAGTAATAGAACGATTTCAGCCTGAATTATCTGATGGACATTGGCTTTCAAATGGAAAAGAGGCAGCAGAACTAGAAGTTGTAATTTCAGAAAACGAGTATGGCTGGAAAGTCGGCGATACAATTGAAATGGAATTTCTAAATGAACAGGGAGCTATTCCTATATCAGCTAAGGTTATAGGAAAAATTAAAGAGGGTTCAAGAGTTCTTGGATTCAATCTGTCTGGCAATGAAGATCAAAACTTCCTATTGTCTTATAAAGTATATCGGTATGATGTTGAACAGGAACCTATCTTCATATTTTCAAATTCTGCATTGGAAAGAATCAACCCCAAACCTCAGCTAGGGATTTGCTATACTACGTTTATACAATACACATCGGATGTTACAGAAGACATTATTGAATTAGACAAACAAACGCTTGCTAGTATGGGAGCAGTGGGCGGAATTAGTATGAAGAAGTTGGAGAAAGGTAATCAGAAATACATTACTGAACAATTCTTAAAGCTAATGCCGATCACAATAGTTTTACTTGCATTAGTAATGATAAGTAGTATCAGCTGCTCTGCGCTTGCAGTCAAAAGACGGCTTCGGGATTACGCAATATTTTACACCGTTGGACTGCCATGGAGACACACTATACTCATTAATTTCATTCAATCTGCTTTGATTTGTGTCGTTTCTTTGGTGGTAGCGATCATATCATTATTCGCAATATCTCAAAGCGGGTTGCAAGAAACATTCCGTGTCATTTGGAACATGGAGGCTCTTTATGTAATGGTAGCTGTAATCCTAGTGCAGATGGTTGCATCACTAATCATTCCATTACAGCAATTACACCATACAACAGCCAAAGCAATATTATCATCCGAGAGGAAGTGAGAGAAATGATCGTATTAGCTGGAATTAGGAAAGTATACAATTTCAAAAAGACTAACGAATATGAAGCACTGCATGACGTGTCCTTGGAGATTGCAGATGGCGAAATGGTTGCGATCATCGGAAAGTCCGGCGCAGGTAAATCCACATTGCTTCACATTCTCGCTTGCATTGATTCTTACGAATCTGGCGAATATCGCATAGACGATACTCTTGTGAAAGGGCTTTCCGAACGAAAACTGGCTCAAATTCGCAATGAAAGGATAGGTATGGTCATGCAAGATTTCGCTCTGGTTGAAGATTTTACGGCGATTGAGAATGTCATGCTGCCGCTTGATTTTGCAAAAAAGAAAAAGCCGAACCGGAAACAGCTTGCACTGGATGCGCTGAAATCGGTCGGCATGGACAGCATGGCGAAAAAACCGGTGAACAAGCTCTCCGGAGGGCAGAAGCAGCGTGTGGCGATTGCTAGAGCGATTGTCAATGCACCGTCAGTCATACTTGCGGATGAGCCGACCGGTGCGCTGGATTCTCAAACATCTGCCGAAATCATGGGCGTGTTCCAATCACTGAACGAGCAGGGGAAAACAGTCATCATTGTCACCCATGATATGGGTATCGCACAGCAATGTGAGCGAATTATTGAAATCATGGACGGTCGCATAATTGATTAATCGACATTTTGATGGGGTCCCATTGGTTGGCA
>Ga0247608_10008904_pt1 | contig 10066 bp, 9 predicted proteins | sample 176DNAGHGlowgp2_FD_193490 | JGI IMG/M metagenome (GOLD analysis project Ga0247608, IMG submission 193490) | Sheep rumen microbial communities from Palmerston North, Manawatu-Wanganui, New Zealand - 1766 DNA GHGlow gp2 | ecosystem: Host-associated > Mammals > Digestive system > Stomach > Rumen ... | reverse complement strand
GGACTGGGACCTGTCACCTGAAGAGGAGCTTGCAGACAAAAAGGCATATGTCGAGAAACTGTTGAGCTATATGACCAGGGACCTTGAGAGATACGAAAAGGAATACATTGAGGACTATTTAGATATAAAAGAGGATTGAAAATGACTAAACAGATTATTAGACTTACAGAAGGTGACCTTCGAAATATGATACGTGAAACGGTTAGAAGGATTATCAGGGAGGATAATGAGCTTTATGACGAATGGTATCAGGAGGAAGACTATGATGGAAACGTAGGAGAGCCTGGAATGATTAGGTCGTATGACATTGGGACCTACTATATGGACAATGCTGAAAAGGACGCACAGGAGAATGGATATGATAATGTTGCTGATTATCTTCAGTACTTGTTCTTAGAAATCCAGCCTGAATGCCCTTGGTACTGGTCAAAAGTCGGAAGTGGCTATGGCTATAACGGAGATACGGTCTTCAAGTATGACGGTATTGTGTGCAAAGATATCTATGGCCAGCTAATGTTTGATGAGTATCCGATTGCGGATGCAAGGAGAGACCAGGATTAAGGCCTGTAGATGTATCTCGCAAGACCGCAATCCCAGATTCTGTAGCATTTTAATTGCTCAGCCATCTCTTTTTCAGTAAGAGACATGTCAAATCCATATCGCTTTGACAGTATTTCCTTTCTGAAGTTGAATTTATGAATCCTCCTCTTTCCTGACACATAGGTGTAGGAAGGGGAGGTTTTTCCGTCAAGTACGAAACCTAGTTTCTCATAGATATTTCCTCCTTCAATGCTTGACCATCTCAGGTCTGCAAACGACTTTACCATTGAAGGCTTATTTTCTCTCAAGAAGTGCTTGAAAAGCTTGCCTCCGACTCCTCTGCATCTTTTATTGATATCAGAAGAGAATCTTACGAGCTCCCATTCGTCTCCTGAGGTTCTCAGGAAGGACATAACAGCAACAAGTTCTTCTTTATAGAAGGCACCATAATGGACTGTTGCATTACATTTCCCTTGTATGTGGTTTAAATCGTGAAAAATGGCACTTTTTTTGGCCTCTAACGGCCTAATTTCACATTTACGGCCATCTACCTTATCGAGACTATTATCGGCGCTTAGAACGGAAATTAGCTTTGAATAACATATGTCTTTATGGTTTAGGTACTCATCCTCGAAGATGGTAATAAGTCTTATCCCAAGGCTGTTGCATTCATCCATCTTTGACTTGTGATAAGTCTTGGTCTTACCGAACAGTTCTGAGTGCCATATGAGTCCGTTGTACTCAATTGCAAGGTTTCTTGAAGGTATGTATATGTCAAGTTCCCTTCCTGAAGGCAATATGTCTCTGACATTCCTGCGTACTTCCACAAATTGAGATATAAAGTCTGAAATTTCCTTCTCATTCTTAGAATCTTCTCTTGCGCACTTTGGGCATCCGTGCCCTTGAAGGTGGCTTTCAGCTTCCTGCTCGAATACTCCATGGACAGGGCATGTTATGGTAACTTTTCCCTTGGAATTTGTATAGCTGTCCTTGTCATAATCGTATTTGGACTGATGTATCCTAGATGCTAGTTCCATGAATGTATCAAAGGCCATTGCAGTTGTTATGGTTCTTCTTCTTGCACATTCCGGGCATCCTTGTCCTTCCAGATGCTTTGAAGGAAGCTGTTGGAATATTGTTCCACAGGTGTTGCACTTAATCTCAACTTTGGTTGAGTTGTTCACATATGAGACATTGGAATAGTCATATTTGTCTCCATGTACTTCACGCGACCTTTCAATGAATCCTTCAGTACCAAGGCTTTTTGTTTGTCTCATTGATTCGTTTGCGCATATTGGGCAGCCTTCTCCCTTTGAATGGTGGTATATGGACTGTTTGAACAAGGTGTTATGCTTCTTGCATATGATTGGAATCTTGTCCTTTATTGAGGTATAGTTAAAGGAATCTGACATGAACAGGTCGTAGATGTACTTCTTTCCATGCACTTCAGTGAACCTTGTTATGATTTCCTCCTTTGTTAATTTCTTTGACATTGCAGTTATACGAATTCGCATTTTGACCATGCGAGGATTGAATAGTCTTCAGAATCATCGCAGACTGTGTTGAAGAATTTTGTTATTGTCTCGAAACTGAGATATGTAGGTACTGATACCTCTATGTCTCTGTGCTCAATGCATTGGGCTTCAAGGTTGGTTGAGTTATTCTTTCTTAACAGTGTCAGTGAAACTTTCATGGTTTGGAGTATTTATTGTTTGAAGTTAAACCAACTAGAAAAATGAAGACTAACGTTAGGAATATATTGAGGGACATTGACGGGATGCTGAATATGCTTTCCGAGTCCTATGTTTTCGACAGGGATGAACAGCATGGATTCCAGAGGGAGGAAAGTCCTTATCCTGGAGAGGAAGATGAAGAGGGCTTTGAGCAGGAACAGCCTCAGGCAGGAAACGATGATAGGATTATCCAGATGAGGGAGCTTGCATTGCAGGGACTGCAGGATTATGCAAATGACGTTGATAACCCGTTGTATGACTTTTACAAGAAGGTGTGGCTTGAGACAGACAAGCTCTGTGAGCATAAGGATGGACATGAAGGTTAAGCCTCATACACGCGTGCGTTTTATTTTTTTGCAAATATATGACTTTTATTTTTAAAAAAGAAATTTTATAAGATTTTTTATTTAAAATAATTAAAGAGCCTTTCTTTCTAAAGAGAAAGGCTCTTATTATATATTGTCTATTTTTAATTTATATTTTATATATTATAATATATTATATAATATTAAAAGAAAAAATATATAAAAAAGAAAAAAAGGAAACTAGATAGTACAAATAACGGCTAATCATGTTCTCATCAATGTCCACATCAGTTTCAAACTATCATATATATGTTTATAATCAAAGAGGCGAGAACCTTTGTGGATTCTCGCCTCCATACTGATATTTAAGTAAATACATTAAAAAATGTTCAGTTGATGTCAAAAAATATATAGTTCACTTTATTTTTTAAAATCATCAAAACCAATCATTTGGCATGCCTGAAACCATACGTTTCTAGGTATTTTAGGCAATCTGTTTAAATTGCAGTTTTTAAACATATTATTATAACATTTGTCAGCTAATGATGTTGCTGGAAGTTCAGGAGCTGATGTCAGACTGGTACAAGCGTAGAACATATATTGATAACAGCCAACAGCCAATTCAGTAGCAGGCAGTTCAGGTGCTGTTGTCAGACCACTACATCTTGCGAACATATCTACATAACAATTTCCTGCCAATGTCATTGCAGGCAGTGCTGGGGCTGTTGTAAGACTAGAACAACCGTAGAACATACTTGTATAACAATACTCAGCCAATGTCATTGCAGGAAGTTCAGGCGCTGTTGTAAGACTAGAACAACCGTAGAACATGTTTTGATAGCAATAATCAGCCAGCGTAGTAGCTGGTAGTTCAGGGGCTGTTGCAAGACTTGTACAACCCCAGAACATGTTATTATAGCAATGCTCAGACAATGTCATTGCAGGCAGTACGGGTGGTGTTGTAAGTCTAGTACAATCGGAGAACATACCTTGATAACAGCCAACAGCCAATTCAGTAGCAGGCAGTTCAGGGGCTGTTGTCAGACTAGAACAATTATAGAACATATTATCATAACAATACTCAGCCAATTCCGTAGCAGGCAGTTCAGGCGCTGCTGTCAATCCAGTACAATTATTGAACATAGCATAATAGCACTGTTTAGCCAATATTGTAGCAGGCAGTTCAGGGGCTGTTGTCAGCCCACTACATCTTGCGAACATAGATGCATAACAACTATGAGCCAAAGTAGTGGAAGGCAGCTCAGGGGCTTTTCTAAGACTAGTACAGCCTGCGAACATACATCCATAACAATAATTAGCCAATGTAGTAACAGGCAGTTCAGGAGCTGTTGCCAGGCTTGTACAATACCAGAACATACCTGAATAACAATATTCAGCCAATGTGGTTGCAAGAAGCACTGGAGCTGTTGATAGACTAAAACAATTGGCAAACATCGAAGCATATGCACGTGGCCAAAGCTCACCATAGTCAAGGATGAGACCGCTTGCATCTACAACATTTGTGCTTGAGAACATCCACATAAATGCATTAGTTCCGTATGGCGCTAATGTAGAAATGTGTCCGTAGACATTGAACATTCCTTCAATCATGAAGCTTTCATTTTCCATACTTTGTGCATTCCTAAACTGAGCCTCATGACCTGCAGGAAGGGTTAGTCTTTTCAAGATACTCCACGTATTGCCATTGTCGATGGAGTACTCAACGGTTCCTTGGTACTCAATGTTGCAGTCGGTGACTGCATGTATGGTGAATTGTTGTTCCATAACTTTTTTAATATTGAAAGTGATGGTTTATATCATACAATTCTCATTTTTATAGCATCAAATAATACGCTTTTAGGCATTTTTGGTAAATCATTAATTTTTCCGCACAAAATGAACATACCAAAATAACAATTATTAGCCAATGTAGTAGCAGGAAGCTCAGGTAGTGATACCAAATTACTACATCCTTCGAACATATCTCGATAACAGTCAATAGCTAATTTTCTAGCAGGCAGTTTTGTGGCTCTTGTAAGACTAGTACAACGAGAGAACATAGCATAATAACAAGCACTAGCCAATGCCATTGCAGGCAGCTCAGGTGCTGTTGATAGTTTTGTACAACAACTGAACATATTATAATAGCAAGCATGGGTTAATGTAGTTGCTGGAAGTGCTGGGGCTGTTATCAGACTAGTACAATGATAGAACATATATGCATAACAACCCTCAGCCAATGCCATTGCAGGCAGTTCAGGGGCTTTTGCAAGACTTGTACAATATTGAAACATATTTGCGTAGCAACCATCAGCCAATATTGTAGCAGGCAGCTTTGGCGCTTTTTCTAAACTAGAACATTCTACGAACATACAATTATAACACCCTGCAGCTAATTCCATGGAAGGAAGTTCAGGAGCTATTATAAGGCTCGTGCAGCCTAAGAAAATAGAATCATAGCAAGATTCAGCTAATGTGGTAGCAATAAGCTGTGGAGCTTTTGTAAGATTCTTACAATAACGGAACATAGAATAATATGCACGTGGCCAAAGTTCATCATAGTCAAGGATGAGTTTACTAGCATCCATAATGTCTGTTTTTAAGAACAAGTTCATGAACACATCAGAACCATATGGTGCTAATGTCGAGATATGGCCATAAGCATTGAAGTCTCCATTGATGACAAAACTATCAAACTTTTTATTTTGTGCATTCCTGAACTGAGCCTCATGACCTGCATGGAGGGATAGTTTTTTAAGTATATTCCACGTATGACCATTGTCGATGGAGTACTCAACGGTTCCTTCGAACCCAATTTTGCAGTCGGTGACTGCTTTGATTGTAAACTGTTGTTTCATAATGCTTAATGGTTAAAAATGATATACTATGATAAAAGTAGCATTCGGAGTGCATCAATGAGAACCTGTTTTGGGATTAGTGGTAGCTCTTTGATATTTTCACAATCTTTGAACATGTGCTCATAGCATCCCCTTTCAAGCTTTGTTGCAGGGAGTGCAGGGACAGTTTCTAGACTAATACAGCCTTTGAACATACTTCTATAACACTCTGTAGCCAATGTAGTAGCAGGCAGTTCAGGTGCTGTTGTAAGGCTAGTGCAATCTGCGAACATAGCACCATAACAATACTCAGCCAATGTCATTGCTAGCAGTGCAGGGGCTGTTGTAAGACTAGTACAACCATCGAACATACATTGATAACAACTTTCAGTCAATGCAGTTGCAGGAAGCTCAGGGGCTGTTGCTAGACTTGTACAACCTGAGAACATCTGAGAATAACAAAAATCAGCCAAGGTAGTAGCAGGTAGTTCAGGTGCTGATTCAAGGCTGCTACAACCTTCGAACATATTTTCATAACAATACTGAGCCAATGTCATTACAGGCAGTTCAGGGGCTGTTGTGAGGCTAGTACAATTAAAAAACATACTCCCATAACAAAATTCATCCAATGTAGTGGCAGTTAGTACTGGGGCTGATATTAGGCTATAACATCTAGCAAACATAGAAAGATAAGCTGCATGCCACAATTCATCAAAGTCGAGGATGAGCTTACTAGCATCGACAACATTTGTATGATGAAACATCCACTTAAATGCTTCAGTTCCGTATGGTGCTAATGTAGAAATGTGTCCGTAGACATTGAAGTAGCCTTCAATGATGAAACTTTCTTTAAATTTACATTGTGCATTCCTGAACTGAGCCTCATGGCCTGCAGGAAGGAATAATTTATCAAGGCAATTCCACGTATGACCATTGTCGATGGAGTACTCAATGGTTCCTTTGTACTCAATGGTGCAGTCGGTGACTGCATGTATGGTGAATTGCTGTTTCATAATAAAGATTGTTGGGAGTTTTCTGATATCTTTATAGTAACAGAACATTTGCTCATAGCACCCATCTTCAAGTTTTGATTCGGGAAGTTCATGAGCTTTTTTCAGACTCGTACAACCATGGAACATCCATGAATAGCAATCTGGAGTCAATGTAGCAGATAGTTCAGGGGCTGTTTCAAGACTAGTACAATCTTGGAACATATATGAATAACAATCATCAGCCAATTCCGTCGCTGGCAGTGCAGGGGCTGATGAAAGACTAGTACAACCTTTGAACATATAATAATAACAGCCATCAGCCAATGTAGTGGCAGGCAGTTCAGGGGCTGTTTTCAGGCTAGTACAACATGAGAACATACCATAATAACACTCTGTAGCCAATGTAGTGGCGGGCAATACGGGGGCTGTTGTAAGGCTAGTACAATCCCAGAACATACATGCATAACATCTATAAGCCAATGCAGTGGCAGGTAGTTCAGGTGCTGTTGCCAGACTAGTACAACCGTAGAACATACTATCATAACAAGCATGAGACATTATAGTGGAAGGAAGTTCAGGGGCTTTTTTCAGACTAGTACAACCGTAAAACATATTTTCATAACATTGATTAGCCAATGTAGTAGCAGACAGTTCAGGGGCTGTTACTAGATTAGTACAACGTGAGAACATACAATAATAAGCCTTTTCCCACAGCTCATCATAGTCTAGGATTAGCTTACTGGCATCTACAATATTTGTTTCACAAAACATCCATTTAAATGCATTAGTTCCGTATGGTGCTAATGTAGAAATGTGCCCGTAGACATTGAAGTAGCCTTCAATGATGAAACTTTCTTTAAGTTTACATTTTGCATTCCTGAACTGAGCCTCATGGCCTGCAGGAAGGTATAAATGGAAAAAAAGCGTGTTCCACGTATAACCATTGTCGATGGAGTACTCAACGGTTCCTTCGTACACAATGTTGCAGTCAGTGACTGCCTGGATTGTAAATTGTTGTTTCATGCTAAAGATAATTTTTAAATGTTTTTCCTGCTATGAAAAAAGGCTCATTCGGAGAGCATCATTGAGAATCTGTTTTGGGATAAGCGGGAGTTCTTTGATATTTTCACAGTAACAGAGCATATGCTCATAGCATCCCCTTTCAAGCTTTGTTGCAGGGAGTACATAGAGAGCTGTCAGGCTAGTACAAGCTGCGAACATACTTCTATAACACTCTTGAGTCAATGTAGTAGCAGGCAGTTCAGGGGCTTTTCTAAGATTAGAACAACCACAGAACATATATGAATAACAACCCATAGCCAATGTTATTGCAGGCAGTTCAGGGGCTGTTGTTAGGCTACGACAGCAGTAGAAAATATTTGCGTAACATCTATCAGCTAATGTAGTAGCAGGCAGTACAGGAGCTGATGTTAGACTAGTACAAAATTTGAACATACTATCGTAACAACTTTTAGCCAATGTATTGGCAGGCAGTTCAGGGGCTTTTCTAAGGCTAGTACACTCCGCGAACATATTATAATAACAACTCTCAGCCAATGTAGTGGCAGGCAGTTTAGGGGCTGTTGCCAGACTTCTACAACCGTTGAACATACCTCCATAACATCTCTCAGCCAATGTAGTCGCCGGTAGTTCAGGGGCTTTTTTAAGACGAGTACAACCTGCGAACATAGAATAATAAGCCAGTGGCCACAGGTCATCATAGTCGAGGATGAGCTTACTAGCATCTACAATATTTGTTTCACAAAACATCCATTTAAATGCTTTAGTTCCTTTTTGTGCTAATGTTGAGATATGGCCGTAGACATTGAACTTGCCTTCAATGATGAAGAAGCTATCAGCTGGCGATTTTGCATTCCTGAACTGAGCCTCATGAGCTGATTGGATGGATAACTTTTTAAGGAGCTTCCACGTATAACCATTGTCGATGGAGTATTCAATACTTCCTTCGTACTCAATGGTGCAGTCAGTGACTGCCTGGATTGTAAATTGTTGTTTCATAATACTAAATGATTAGAACCATGTCATGATAAAAGTAGCATTCGGAGAGCATCAATTAGAGCCTGTTTTGGGATGAGTGGTAGCTCTTTGATATTTTCACAATCTTTGAACATATGATTATAGCATCCCTTTTCAAGTTTTGGTGCTGGTAGTTCATGGACTGTTTTAAGACTAGTACACTTACTGAACATAGCATAATAACACTCTGTAGCCAATGTAGTGGCAGGCAGTTCAGGGGCTGTTGTCAGGCTAGCACAGCCTGTGAACATACCTCCATAACAATTCTGAGCCAATGTAGCGGCAGGCAGTTCAGGGGCTGTTGCCAGACTAGTACAACTTTGGAACATACCTGAATAACAACCATCAGCCAATGTCATTGCAGGCAGTTCAGGAGCAGTTGTAAGGCTAGTACAACCGATGAACATACATCGATAGCAACCATGAGCCAATTTAGTGGCGGGAAGTACAGGGGCTGATATTAGGTTATTACAGTCAGCGAACATACATGTGTAAGCATTTGGCCATAGCTCATTATAGTCGAGGATGAGATTACTAGCATTTACAACATTTGTCTTGTAAAACATCCACATAAATGCATTAGTTCCGTTTGGTGCTAATGTAGAAATGTGTCCGTAGACATTGAACATTCCTTTAATCATGAAGCTGTCATTACGTTTCGGTTTAGCATTTCTGAACTGAGCCTCATGGCCTGCAGGAATGGATAGTTTTTTAAGGATATTCCACGTATTGCCATTGTCGATGGAGTATTCAATACTTCCTTCGTACTTAATGGTGCAGTCAGTGAGTGCCTGTATGGTGAATTGTTGTTTCATAATGCTTAATGGTTAAAAATGATATACTATGATAAAAGTAGCATTCGGAGAGCATCAATGAGAACCTGTTTTGGGATGAGTGGTAGCTTTTTGATATTTTCGCAATCTTTGAACATATGATTATAGCATCTATTTACAAGTTTTGTTGCAGGGAGTGCAGGGACAATTTCCAGACTAATACAGCCTTTGAACATACTATAATAACAACCCTCAGCCAATGTCATTGCAGGCAGTTCAGGAGCTGTTGATAGGCTAGTACAACCACAGAACATACCTTGATAACAATACTGAGCTAATTCAGTTGCAGGCAGTTTATGGGCTATTATCAGATTAGTACAACATTCGAACATATATGAATAACAACAATAACCCAATGTCATTGCAGGAAGTTCAGGTGCTGTTGTCAGGCTAGTACAACCATCGAACATACATTGATAACAACTTTCAGTCAATGCAGTTGCAGGAAGCTCAGGGGATGTTGCTAGACTTGTACAACCTGAGAACATCTGAGAATAACAAAAATTAGCCAATGTAGTAGCAGGTAGTTCAGGTGCTGTCGTCAGATTAGTACAGCATGAGAACATACCATAATAAGCAAGCGGCCACAGTTCATCATAGTCTAGGATTAGCTTACTGGCATCTACAACATTTGTATGGTAAAACAGCCACATAAATGCGTTTGTTTCGTATGGTGCTAATGTTGATAGATGACCGTATACATTGAACTTCCCTCCAATAATGAATCCTTCATTATTATTTGATTTACATTGTGCATTCCTGAACTGAGCCTCATGGCCTGCAGGAAGG
>Ga0247608_10008903_pt1 | contig 10066 bp, 4 predicted proteins | sample 176DNAGHGlowgp2_FD_193490 | JGI IMG/M metagenome (GOLD analysis project Ga0247608, IMG submission 193490) | Sheep rumen microbial communities from Palmerston North, Manawatu-Wanganui, New Zealand - 1766 DNA GHGlow gp2 | ecosystem: Host-associated > Mammals > Digestive system > Stomach > Rumen ... | reverse complement strand
CAATCCCCAATCCCCAATCCCAAATCCCCAATCCCCAATCCCCATTACAAATCATTCAATTAAAATTAAATAAGAAAAAAATAAATATAATTTATATATTTTATATTATATTATATTTAAATATTTTATATACACAAAATAAATTATTTATTATTCCTTTTTCTCTAAAAATTTTGAATTATAATATTAATATATTATTTTAAATACTCTAATTTATTTTTGATATGATTAATTTATATATATCTTTAATTATTTTAATATTTCCAATTTTTTTTACTCCTTTAATTATATAAACATTTTTTACTTCATTTATCGGACATATTTCAATTTCAAATTTATTATCATTTTTGCTATTATAACAATAATATTTATTCTTTTTTAATTTATATTTTATCTTTTTATACTCAAATTCTTTGTTTATATATTCTTTTATTTCTTTTAAATCACAATTTTTACAAAAATAAATTGTACTTAAATCAAAAACTTTCATTTCATTATTAATTTTTTCTTCATCTTCAATAAATGCTATATCTGTATATTTATATTTATGACCATTCTTTATATTTTTATTCTTATGTCTAGATTGTGTTTTAGGATTATCAAATGTTTTATATAATTCATTTTCTAATGAATTATGAGAATTCCCATTTTTGCTATTATTATATAATTCTGAATTTTCAATTCTTTCAGTTATATATTTCTTTTTTGAAAAATATAAATATTTTTGGTAATTATTAAATGTGGTGTGATGATTTATATTCTTATTCTTTTTTATAAAATTCTTTTGTGTATTTAATGATTTTATTTTTTCATTGGGTAAAATAGCATTCTTAAATTTATTCACTTTTGAACTCATCATTAAAGAATTTTCATCTATTATATTTAGATTATTGTTATTATTATTGGACTTTTTAAAACTTCTATAAAATGTATTTATATTACTTCTATTATTATTATCAACTTTATTATTTTTATATGAATATTTTATACTATAATTAATATTATTATTATTTATTGGAATTTCCTCATTTTTTACTATATTAAATTGTTTATGCTTTGATTTTAATTTTAAATATTTTATATCTTTTTCTTTTCTTTTAAATTCTTCTTCTTCTTTTTCATTTATTTTTTCTTCTTCTTTTGATGATTCAAAATCACTATCATCTTCATCAATATGATATTCTTCATCAGTTATTAATATATTATTCTCTTTTATCTCATTCTCATCATTTGTTTTATCAAAACTTAAACTTGTATCTATAAATTTTTTATTTACTATTTTATTATTCTTTTTATTATTATCCTTTTCTATTATCTTTTTTAATTTATTCCTTTTACTATTATTCTTTTTATTCTGAAATTTATAATTATTATTATATATATTACTAACTGTATTCCTCTTTTTTGGTATATTATATTTCTTTATATATATAGTTTTATTCTTATTTTCATCATCAATATCATTATTAAATCTATCTGTCATTGCCACTTTATCTTCTGTTATATTCATTTTAGGAGTTTTTATTGTTGAATCTTCTTCTAATGAATATTTCTTCTTATTTGAATTATTCTTTATTTCACTCTCTTTTTTCATTCTTTTCATTAATTTTGATAATTTAACATATTTATTTATATTTGTATTAATAATTGATTGATTTTCATCTTCTTTATCTTCTTTTTCAATATCTAATGATTCATTCTGTCTACTTCTATACTTATTCTGTATATCTATTCTTTTTTCAGTTATATTTTTCTTATCTATTAATCTTTTTATCTTCATCTTTTTTTCATTATCTAATAATTTATTATTATCTATTGACAAATCATATTTATTCTTTTTACTTCTAATAACATTCTTATTTGTAATTGCTTTCTTATTTAATTTATTTATCCTCTTCTCTTTTTTCTCTATACTATTCTTCTTTCTATTTCTATTTACTTCTATTTCATTATTATCATTTCTATTATTCTCTTCAATTTCTTCTAAAATATAATAATTCTTCTTTTCTCTATTTTCTTTCTCTTCTGATTTTAATCCTTTAATTAAATTCTTCTTATTTTGCATATCTGTATTCCTTTTCTTATTATAATTCTTTATTTTATTATATATTTCATTTTCCTTTTCTTCAAATTCTGCTTTCCTTTTTAAATCTGGAGATATACTCTTTTTTTTCCTTCTTTCTTTTATTCTATAATCCATCTTCTTTATCTTTGAATCAACAGATTTAGGATTATTTTTATCTTTTGGCTTACTCTTTTTTCTTTTATTTCCTAATGTTATTAACTTAGGTCTTCTTTGTGTAACCGAACTTTCTCTTTTCTCTTCTTTCTTATTTATTTTCTCTACTGATGAACCTGCATTCATTATACCAGTACTACCAGATTCTGTTCCTACACTTAAACCATTTGTACTATTCTTATCTTTATTTTTCCTATTTTTATTATCTTTTTCTATTGATTTTGATTTATTCTCAACAATTCTAGCTCTCATTTGTATTATCTTCTTCATATTATTTTGATAATGTGATAAAAAATTAATAGGGCTATGTATATATTTTATAAATTCTTTTGATTTCATATTACCTATAGTCTTTTCCCCATTTCGTAATTTCTTATTTAATATTAAAAAATATGTAGTAGTTATATGATTATGATTATTTAATAATAAATTAGTTCTAATTTCTTCCCCATTAAATTTATATTGATTCACCATTATATATATTATATTTTCATCTATTGGAACTATAACTTTATCTAATAATAATCCTTCACTCATATTTATCTTAGGATTTACTAAATTAAACCAAGGATGTTTTTTCATTTGTGGGATAGTTATTCTATTTCTTGGATCTGTTGTTAATATTCTATGTAAAAAATCCTTTGCTGAATCACTTAAAAAATTAGGTGTTTTAAATTTACCTTCTGTTATTTTTTTATATAATTTTTCATTATCAGCTTCTTCAAATGGTAAATATCCACATAACATTGCATATAATACAATACCACTAGACCATATATCTGCTTTTAATCCATAATATTTTTCACCATTTATCATTTCAGGAGCTGCATAACAAGGACTACCACATGCAGTAGTCAATAATTCGTTTTTAGGATAACTATTAGATAAACCAAAATCAACTATTTTTATATTATTTTTATTATCTATTAATAAATTTTCTGGTTTTATATCTCTATGTACTACCTTTATTTTTCCTAAATATTCAATACCTGATATTATCTGTTGATATAATTTACATGCTTCTAATTCTGATAATTTTTTATTATATATTATATACTCAAATAATTCTCTACCACAAATATATTCCATTATAATATATAATGATGTTGGAGTTTCTTTTACATCATATAAATGAACTATATTATTATGCCGCATATTTTTCAATATCTTTATTTCTCTTTCTAAACGAGATTTATCAGTCTCTTGTAATATTTTTTCTTTATCTAATATTTTAACAGCTACCTTTTCTCCAGTTATTTGATGTGTTCCTATTACTACAACTCCAAAAGTTCCTTGACCTAATTTCTCACCAAGGACAAACTGTCCTATATATTTCCTATTAATTGGATTGTTTGATGTATCGATACTTCTATTATAAAAAAGATAATTTGTGTAACTATATGATCTTTTTATTTGAATATTTGGATCTAAATAAAATGAATTTTCTTCATCTAAATTTGAATTATCATTCATTTTTAATTTTTTTTTTTATTAATAAAATTTATTTTTTATTATTTATCTTTCAATCGAGAAAGTATGGAACCAATAGACATTAAACAATTATCTAATAATAATGTATTAGAATTATTTCAAGTATTGACTTCAACATCACCAGAACAAGAGAAAATAAAAAAAGCAGAAAATATAATAGAAAAATATATAAATATCCCAGAAAGTCTTGATGGATGTTTATATCAATTAAAAACAAATACAGATGTTAATACAAGACATTTTAGTACATTAATTTTGTATAAATCAGTTGATCATAATTGGAATAAAATATCAGAACAAAAAAAGGAAGAAATTAAAAAGGAAGTATTAGAATTATATTCAAAAGAAAAAAATTATCAAATATTAAAAGGTATTGGTTATGTTATATTTAAAATAAGTAAAAGGACATTATCAGAAAATAAATGGGATAATTTATTGGAAGTAGTGTTTTCTTCACCAGAAAAATATAGCCAAGGTCAAGAACATTTATTTGAAATTAATTTACATATTATTGCTGATTTAGTAGGTTCAGTAACAACATTATTACAAGATAAAAATAAAATAAATCAAATAAAAACCTTATTACAAACTGCTTTTTGTAAAGGAAATAATAAAATGAAGGAAAATGCAACCGAATGCCTTGGATATTTAATAAAAAATTTAGATATAGATAATTTTGGAGTATTTAAAGATTTAGCTGATTTTCTATTTAAGGATTTAAAATCTTGTGATGAAAAAGTTATTTTAAAAGTATATGAAACTTTATGTGATTGTAATCTTGAAATATTAAATTTTTTTAATGATTTAAAATATCCTACTGAACTAACTATTTCATTATTGAATAGTGATGATTATAAAGGAAACTTAAAAGCAATAATGACTGAATTTTTACATATGATTGCAAAACATAAAAAGAAAATATTTACTCAAAATGACTGTAAATTATTGAAAGAAATATTAACTGTAAGTATTAAATTGATAAATTCAGAAGAAAATGAAATAGAAAATATAGAGGAGGATACAACTAGTTTATTTAATATTGGATTAAATTTAATTAACTTTATATGCAATACTATATCTTCAAAGAAAACATTTCCGTTATTAATTGAAGCAATAAAAAAATTTATTTCAAGTAAAAGAGATTTAGAACGTAGAGGTGCTATAGCTATAGTTGGGGAGATGTCTGAAGGGTGTGCAACACCTATGAAAGATAATATTGAAGAAATAGTTGATTTAATAATTAATACTTTTACTAATGATCAAAATGAAAAAGTGAAAGGACAATGTATTATTTCTTTAGATTATCTTTCACAATTTTGTTCACCTGAAATAAATGAATATTATGATAAAATTATTCCTATGCTTTTACAAGGATTATTCTCTAAAAATGAAGATATTGTTGAAAAAAGTCTTTTAGAAATAAATTATTTCTTTTCAAATATTGATTTAGAAATGGAGGATTATTTAAATATGAACTCTGAATTAAATATTAAATTATTACAAAAATTAATAGATATTTTGAATAATTCAAAAAATGTATCAGTTCAAGAAAAATCACTTACTGCTTTAGGTGCTGTAGTAACAAATGGTCATAATTTAAATCCAGAAACCTTAATACCAATATTAGCTTCATTGCAAAATATAACAAAGTCAAAAAATACAGTTAATGATCAAAAATTAATAGGAAGTACTTTGGATTGTGTAGGAAATATTTTAGTAGTAATAAAAAAAGAAAGATTTAATAAAGAATTAGAAGATTATTTTAATAAATTTGCATTTGAGTGCATTAAATCATCTGTTTATGATTTACAATTAGGTGGTTTATCATATTTTTCAGCATTAGCAGAGGTAAAAAAAGATGAATTTACCCCTCTTTTAGAAGAAATTATGAATCATACAAAGAATATAGTAGCTGATGAATCTGGTATAATTGAGAAATCAAAAGAAAAAGATGAAGTAGGTTTAGATTCAGATAGTGAAGAAGTAATGGAAGGAAATGATGAAATGTATTGGAATGCAGATTTTATGAATGTTAAAAGCGTGGTAATTAAAACATTGGCTATATTTGCTAAATCATGTCCAAAATTATATATAGAAAAATATTATCAATATACCTTAGACCAATTAGAATATTTTTCAAATTATTGTAATGAAACTGTATTTTTTGAAGTATCTGATTTATATGAAGCTATGTTATTCTCTATAGAATCATCTGAAGATAAAAGTAAAGATGTTAATGAATTTTGGGTAAGTGAAGCATTAACTCATTATGAAAGTTTTATAAATGAAACAGATGATCAAGAATTAGTAGGCCATATTTTTGGTAATATTTATAATATTATAGAACATTTTGGTAAGAATATATTTAAAGATAATAAAAAGAATACTTTAAATAGTTCATTAGATAGAATTATTAATATAACATTAAAATTATTAAAAAATGAATTACCTTGTCAAATAAGAAATAAAGATGCTGAAGAAGATGAAATGGAACATGAAGAAGATATTTTTGATGCAATTAAAAATGTATGTTTATGTTTAAGTGAAAAATTACAAGATGATTTTCATAATTATTTTAATATTATTTTCCCACATTTATCATCTTATTTAAAACCTACTTATGATGAAGAAGATAGACAAAATGCATTTGGAATTATTGCTGAAGTATTAAAAAATACAAAAATTTCAGTTAAATTTTATGCTAAACAACTTTTTGAAGAAATTCAAAAGAATTTATCAGTTAAAAAAAAGAATAAAAAAAATGAGAATTTATTCAGACATATATCATATTTAATTGGTATTTTATTTATTAGTGATCCAGAAGCTTGTAAAAATTATATAAATCAAGGACTACAAAATTTACAATATATGTTTGAAAAATCAACAAAAGATGGAAGAGATAATGTAATTGCTGCTTTATGTAGAATCATTATGGCCTATAAATATAATAAAAATAATTTTAATCTTTTTGATAAATCATTAGAAACTATAATGGCAAATTTACCTCTTAAATATGATAATAATGAAAATTTAACTGTTTTAGATTTTCTCATATATATTATTGATATGTTGGATTTAGAACAATACAAAAAATATATTGGTTCTATTATGAAAGTTTTACATTGTATTGTAATTTTTGATTCAAAATGTGAAACAAAACCAGAACATTTTGAAAAGGTAAAAGAATATATTAAAAAATTAAATCAAAATGAAACAATTAAAGTCTTGATTGAAGGAATAATTGAAAAAGAATTTACTAAAGGAGAAAAAGAAAAATTCATTAAATGTTTAAGTTAAGAGTTTAAGATTTCTTTTTATCAGATAAATTCAGAATTATAAAATATAATAAGAAAATAATTTATTTATTTTAATATATAAAAATACAATAAAATTACTTATTAAGAAAATATATTTTATATATCATAAACAGTGGGGATTGGGGATTGGGGATTGGGGATTGGGGATTGGGGATTGGGGATTGGGCCCAATCCCCAATCCCCAATCCCCAATCCCCAATCCCCAATCCCCAATCCCCAATCCCCAATCCCCAATCCCCAATAGAAAAGGATTCTATTAATTGTATTAAAAAATTAAATTATATTTAAAATTTATATTTTATATATTTGAAATGATGGATGAAGAAATTAATAATATAATAATTAATCACAACACAATTCAAGATCCAATAATATCTGAGAAAATAGAATTAAAGATTCAAAAATTATATAATATATCTATACCGTCAATTATTTTAGAAAATTTATCTTCAGAAAACGAAGAATTTGAATTGGAGGACTTGAAAAATTTTTTTAATAATTTTGGAGAAGTTTTAAATATAGTAATAACTGACAAAAAAAGCATAGTTTTATTCAAAACCTTTTTTATCGCCAATATATGCAGAGAATTTTTATCATCAGAAAGCAATTATAAGGAAAATATGAAAAAGAACTTTAAAGTAAGGTGGTTCGATTTTCAAAAAGATAATGAATTATTATTACCAAATATAAAGTCAATATTTAACGAAATATATAACAAAAATAGTATTAACTTAAAGGCACCATCAACTGATAATAAAATGGTCAACAATCAAGGAAACACAAATAATAATATTGGAATTAAAATGAATATGAATATGAATATAAATAATTTTAATATAAACACAACCATGAATCCTATGGCTCAAAATCAAAGCATTAACCAGTTACAATATTTTCAACTTTTAAAAATGGCTCAAATGAAGATGAATAAAAATATGCCTATTAATAATAACAATTTTCCACAAGGGATTATGCCAAATTATAATTTCCCCTTAAATCCCATGCAAATTCAACAACAACAAAATTTAATGAATATGCTAATGAATAAGCAAAATTTAAATAATATGAAGAACCAAAATAATATTCACAATATGGAAGAAATGAACAACAATATGAATTACATGAATAATAATATGAATATAATAAATAACAATATGAACAATCCTCAATTCAATCAAAATATGAATCAAAAAATTATAAATCAAAATACTAATAATAATAATAGTATTAACGATGAAAAAAATTTAGGGAAATACACCTGTAAATATGAAATTTTAATAGCTAATGACAAAGACTTCCAAATTGCCAGAAGGTTAATAGGAAGCAAAGGTTGTAACATGAAAAAAATTATAAACAAATGCAAATCAAGTGGAGATGGGGAAGGAATCAAACTTAGGCTCAGGGGGAAGGGTAGCGGGTACAGAGAAGGGCCTGAAAATAAAGAGAGTGATGAACCTTTGCATTTATGTATTAGTTCCAAAAATCAAGAAGAAATGAAAAAAGCTTGTCTCTTGGTGGATGAATTACTAAAGGTAATTCATGAAGATTATAAGGAATATTGCGAAAAAAATAATGTTGCTCCATTAAGTACCCAAATTGCAACAAGAATAGAAAATAAAAATATCAACTATAAAAGTAAATAAAAATTATTAATTAATTTTTAAATTATTATGACTTTTTAATATAATATTTATATTATATTATTTTTACAAATTAATTTCATATAAATTAGAAAATTGAATTATTGGGGATTGGGGATTGGGGATTGGGGATTGGGGATTGGGGATTGGGCCCAATCCCCAATCCCCAATCCCCAATCCCCAATCCCCAATCCCCATGAAATTAAATAAATAAGGTTAAAATATTGTTAAAAATAATTTATTTTAGTTAATAAATAAACAGAACTTGATTAAATAATTAAATAATTAAATAAAATTAGTATTATATTACTTTTTATTTTTATTTTGTTTATTCTTTGGTTTAGTTGGTCTTTCTTCAAATTCTAATTTAGGAGTGCTTTTTTTATTGGAATTATCCTTAGAAATGATTTCGTTTTCTTTTTTATTTTCCAGTGCCTTTTTTGTCAATTTATTAGATCCTTCCCATGCCCTATCTTTATTTACATCTTCAGATATATTCATCAATCTTATTTGTGTTCCTATTAATTCCTGTTTTTTCCCTTTATATTTATTATCAAGAGTTTCCAATTCTTTATCTTTTTTAACGACTAATTTGTCATATATTCTCGCGAGTCTGGCTCTCAACACATTTAAGTCTTGTTCTTGTTTAATACCTAAGGTCTCGGCATTTTTATTAATATTTTCACTTCGTTCACTTTCATACTTCTCATTTTCTTGTTGTTGCATTTTATCATTAATTAACTTTTTTTGGGCGGCCTCTTTGTATCTTTCTTGTTTTGCTAATTTATTTTCTTGGACACGCCCATTTAAGTATTCTGTGGAGTATTTAATTCTGGGATATTCAGAAGTTAATTTAGTGATATATTCTTCCATTTTTTTATTATGAGTTTCTACTAATTCTTTTTCTTGTTTTTTGCCTTCGTCGACAAATTCCTGAATTTTTTTGTCCCATTTTTCTTCTAATTCTTTCCTTGCGGATTCATAGTCTTGTTCTAAATTTTGTCTTTCTTTTACTTGATTTTCCTGAAGGGCACCTTTCTTTTGACTACTAGTATCCTTTTTCATTTCTTGTATTTTCTTCTTTATTTCTTCTGCTTCTAAATATTTACCTTCTGACACTAGTTGCTCTTTTTCTTCTAATAATTTCTTTATTTCTTCATATTGGGCATTTTTCGATTCTGACATATTTATTAAATAAAAATTAATTTTAATTTTAATTTTTTACAAATTTTTTTTCTAGAATATAATATTATTATATAAATATAAATATAATCAATGGGGATTGGGGATTGGGGATTGGGGATTGGGGATTGGGGATTGGGGATTGGGCCCAATCCCCAATCCCCAATCCCCAAACCCCAAACCCCAATCCCCCATCC
>Ga0247608_10008895_pt1 | contig 10070 bp, 4 predicted proteins | sample 176DNAGHGlowgp2_FD_193490 | JGI IMG/M metagenome (GOLD analysis project Ga0247608, IMG submission 193490) | Sheep rumen microbial communities from Palmerston North, Manawatu-Wanganui, New Zealand - 1766 DNA GHGlow gp2 | ecosystem: Host-associated > Mammals > Digestive system > Stomach > Rumen ... | reverse complement strand
CAGTTCGCTGACCTGTTTGCCGAGGAACGACGACACGATGGCAGGAGGCGCCTCGTTGGCACCTAGACGGTGGGCGTTGGTGGCACTCATAATCGAGGCCTTCAGCAGTCCGTTGTGCTTATAGACACCCATCAGCGTCTCGACGATAAACGTAGCAAAGCGCAGATTCTGTTCTGGTGTCTTGCCTGGTGCATGAAGCAGGATACCGTTATCTGTGGAGAGCGACCAGTTGTTGTGCTTACCACTTCCGTTGATACCTGCAAAAGGCTTCTCGTGAAGCAGTACGCGGAAACCGTGCTTACGAGCCACTTTCTTCATAACCGACATCAGCAGCATGTTGTGGTCGACAGCGAGATTGGTCTCCTCGAAGATAGGTGCCAATTCAAACTGGTTGGGCGCTACCTCATTGTGACGGGTCTTACAAGGGATGCCCAGTGCAAGGGCTTCAATCTCCAGTTCACGCATAAAGGCTGCGACGCGCTCAGGGATGGCACCAAAATAATGGTCGTCCATCTGCTGGTTCTTAGCAGAGTCGTGGCCCATCAGCGTGCGACCAGTCAACAACAGGTCAGGACGGGCAGCGTAGAGGCCCTCATCCACGAGGAAATACTCCTGTTCCCAGCCAAGGTTCGATGTCACCTTCTTCACTGTCGGGTCGAAGTAGTGGCACACATCGACAGCGGCTACATTCACAGCGTGCAGGGCGCGCAGCAGCGGTGCCTTATAATCGAGGGCCTCACCGCTATAAGAGATGAAGACGGTGGGGATACAGAGCGTATCATCGATGATGAACACAGGCGATGTGGGATCCCAGGCAGAATAGCCACGAGCCTCGAAGGTAGAGCGGATACCACCAGAGGGGAACGAACTCGCATCAGGCTCCTGCTGTACCAACAGCTTGCCTGTAAACTCCTCGACCATACCGCCCTTGCCATCGTGCTCGATAAACGAGTCATGTTTCTCGGCAGTGCCCTCTGTCAGCGGCTGGAACCAGTGTGTGTAGTGTGTCACGCCTTCCTCGGTAGCCCACTGTTTCATGCCTTCTGCCACAGCGTCGGCGATGGTACGATCCAGGCGGGCGCCGTTGTCCATCACGTCTATCATCTTCTCGTACACAGCCTTTGGCAGGTACTTGTACATTTTCTCACGATTAAAGACCTTCTTGCCAAAATAATGTGCGGGTCTGTCACTTGGTGTTTTTACGTCGAGCGGCTTCTTCTTGAAAGCCTCACCGACAACCTGAAATCTTAATGCTTCCATAATTGTGTTGCGTTTAGTGTTGTTTTGTCCAGTTTTCTATTCTCGTTAATGCTTCTTCTGTTTTCTCGTGACTACCGAAGGCGGTGAAACGCACGTAGCCCTCGCCGCTGGGACCGAAGCCTACACCTGGCGTGCAGACCACGTTGGCACCATAGAGCAGAGCCTCAAAAAACTGCCAGGAACCCATGCTGTCAGGGGTGCGCATCCAGATGTACGGTGCATTCTCACCACCATAGACCTCGAAGCCCAGTTCACGCAGCTTGGAGAGCATACGATGGGCGTTGTCCATATAATAATCTATCGTCTGCTGAATCTGCTGTTTACCCTCAGGCGTGTAGATGGCTTCGGCAGCGCGCTGAGAGATATAGCTCGTGCCATTGAACTTCGTGCACTGACGGCGCAGCCACAACTGGTTCAGCGGGATACGCTCGCCCTCGAAAGTCGATACACTCACATCCTTCGGCACTACCGTATAGCCGCAGCGGACACCCGTGAAGCCTGCCGTTTTCGAGAAAGAATGGAACTCGACAGCGCACTTGCGGGCACCGCGGATCTCATAGATGGAATGGGGTATCTCCGGATCGCGGATATAAGCCTGATAGGCTGCATCGTAAAGGATGAGGGCATCGTTCTTCAGTGCATAGTTCACCCACTTTCGCAACTCCTGTTTGGTAATCACCGTTCCTGTGGGGTTATTAGGATAACACAGGTAGATGACATCCACAGGACGTCCTGAAGGCAGTGGTGGTACGAAGCCGTTCTCAGCCGTACAAGGCATATAGCGCACATTGGTCCAGCGTCCATCAAGATAGGTACCGCAACGGCCTATCATCACGTTCGAGTCGATGTAGACGGGATAGATAGGGTCGGTCACGCCGATGAAGTTGTCCCAATGCAGCAACTCCTGAAAATTACCCGTATCCGACTTCGCACCGTCGTTGATGAATATCTCGTCGATGCCGAGGTGAACGCCACGCGGCAGGAAATCGTTCTTGAGGATGGCCTCACGCAGGAAGTCGTAGCCCTGCTCCGGACCGTAGCCTCTGAATCCTTCTGCCGTTGCCATCTCGTCGGCAGCCTTATGCATCGCCTCTACGACGGCAGGTGCCAACGGCTGTGTCACGTCGCCAATGCCGAGCGAGATGACGTCGGCCTTGGGGTGCATCACCTTGAAGGCATTCACCTTCTTGGCAATGTCGGCGAACAGATAGTTGTTCTGAAGGTTCAGGAAATGAATGTTTACTAATGCCATAGTCTCTTATTGTGTTTGAAGTTTGCTTAATTCTATTTCTCCGTCGAAGACGAATGCTGCCGGGCCTGTCATATAGACGTGGTTGTCTGATTCCCGCCATTCGATGCTGAGCGAGCCGCCATCCATCACAATGGTGCTTTTGCGGTCTGCCCTGCCAGTCAATGCAGCAGCAACAGCCGTCGCACAAGCACCAGTGCCACAGGCCTGGGTGATACCACTACCCCGCTCCCACACACGGGTACGGATGGTTCCGTCGTGCTGCACGCTGGCAAACTCGATGTTGCAGCGTTGCGGGAAGGCCGGATATAGCTCCAAGATACGCCCAGTCTCACCCACCTGATCCACATCGTCCGTAAAGATCACATAGTGCGGATTGCCCATCGATACAAATGTGCCCCTAGCCACATCCTGACTACCCACGAATTGTGACTTATCCACGAATACCGGTTCGAGCATATCCACAGTGACGTTCTCCACGATGCCGTTCTCAATATGTAGCTGCAGTGTCTTTACACCCGACAGCGTCGACAGTCTGATTTCAGTCTTATGGGTCAGGCCACGCTCATAGAGGTACTTACCAATACAACGGCTCGCATTGCCACACATCATCGCCTCCGATCCATCCGCATTAAAGATGCGCATAGAAAAATCAGCCTCAGAAACAGAAGAGCGACCAATCAGCACCAGTCCGTCGGAACCGATGCCTTTGTGGCGATCGCTCCACGCAATGGCGGCTGCCTGCAAATCAGCAATCACGTACTCCATCGTATTAATATAGATGTAGTCGTTGCCGCAACCATGCATCTTCGTAAATCTGATTTTTCGTGTCATATTGTCACCTTTTCTTGAAGTTCGCTATCCTTTTGCAATATTTTCAAGTGCAAAGGTATACAAAAAGTTAGAATTCAAAAAGAAATATCTTCGTTTTGTTTGCAGAAAATTGAAAAAACTATCATTTTGCAAAGTATTCACCCCCATATAACATCATTTTATTTACATCTTGTCACCATACTCAGCTGTTTTCCTGCAAAATGTCATTCATCATAAGTGCTGGAGATAGGCTGCAACTTTCTGGGCCGTCTGACGACCACTGGCCATCGCACGGACGACGAGGCTGGCACCATTGGCAGCATCGCCACAGACGAAGACATTGTCTGGATATTGCGGATGCTCCGGCTTCAGGAAACCCATCGCCAAGAGTACGAGCTCGGCCTTGATGATTTCCGGTTCGCCTTTTTCCACCATAATGGGACGACCGCCCTCCGGATTGGGTTTCCAGTCGATTTCCTGCACCTTCACACCAGTCAGTTGGCCGTTCTCGCCTAAGAACTCAAGTGTATTGATGTTCCAGCGACGCGTACAGCCTTCCTCATGCGATGAGGTGGTCTTGAGGGTGCGCGGCCAATTAGGCCAGGGGTTCTGCGGGTCTTCGGGACCTTCTACGGGTTTAGGCATGATCTCGATCTGAGTGACGCTCTTGCACCCCTGACGATGGGCCGTACCGATACAGTCGGAGCCTGTGTCGCCGCCGCCGATGACAAGAACATCCTTACCCTTGGCAGTGATGCGCTCGTCTTTCGAGAACTCCACACCAGCGAGCACGCGGTTCTGCTGGGAGAGCAGTTCGAGGGCAAAGTGTACGCCCTTCAGTTGGCGGCCTGGTACCTTCAGATCACGGGCGGTGGGGGTGCCGGTGGCGATGACATAGGCATCATAGGTCATCTTGGGATCGCCTGGATTTTCTAGATTCTCTGGTGCTATGGCGCTGCTATAGCGGAACTCGATGCCTTCGGCCTCGAGGAGACGGATACGGCGGTCGATAATAGCCTTGTTGAGTTTGAAATTAGGGATGCCAAAGCGCAGCAGCCCGCCTGCAGACTCATTTTTCTCAAAGACTGTGACACTGTAGCCCATCAGGTTAAGGTCGTTGGCAACAGCGAGTCCGGCAGGGCCTGCGCCGATGACGGCAACCCTCTTACCATTGCGCACGATATCTGTGCAAGGTTGGATATAACCCTCGCGGAAGGCGGCCTCGATGATGGCACACTCATCTTCGCGGTTAGTGGTGGGCTCGTGGTTGAAACGATTGAGCACACAGGCTTTCTCGCACAGTGCAGGACAGATGCGACCTGTAAACTCAGGGAAGGGATTGGTCGACGTGATCAGTCGATATGCCTGTTCCCAGTCGCCTTTATACAAGGCATCGTTCCACTCAGGTGCCTTGTTGCCCAACGGACAGGCCCAATGGCAGAAGGGTACGCCGCAGTCCATGCAGCGCGAAGCCTGCAACTTACGCTCGCGGGTGCTGAGTATCTGCTCCACCTCGCCAAAATCATGAATTCTATCATGTATCGGACGGTAGCCCGCCTCTTGGCGGTGCAACTCCAGAAATGCTTTCGGATTTCCCATTTTTCTCTAAACTATAATCACTAAACTCTAAACTTTAATAATCACGCTGGATGTCGGCAATCTTCTCGTGCAGACGTGCCATCTTCTCCTCTTCGAGCACACGCTTATACTCGATGGGAACGACTTGGATGAAGTCCTCGATACATCGATGCCAATCGTCGAGCATACGCCCTGCGAGCGCAGAACCCGTATGGAGGTAGTGCTGACGGATGAGTTCGAGCAGTTCCTTGCGGGAGACGCTATCCTCGACCAACGAGAGTTCCACCATATCCATATTACAGAAATAGTCGAAGGTATGGTCAGGATCGTAGACGTAGGCCACGCCACCACTCATACCAGCGGCAAAGTTACGGCCTGTCTTGCCGAGTACCACCACGCGGCCACCCGTCATATATTCGCAGCAGTGGTCGCCGGCGCCCTCAATGACAGCGATGGCACCAGAGTTACGCACGCCAAAGCGCTCACCCACCTTACCATTGATATAGAGCTCGCCCGAAGTAGCACCATAAAGGCCCGTGTTTCCTGCGATGATGTTTTCCTCAGCCTTGAAGGTTTCACTGTGACGGGCTGGTGGCAGAATCGAGATGCGGCCGCCAGAGAGCCCCTTGCCGAAATAGTCGTTGGCCTCACCTTCCAGACGGATGTCAAGACCCTTCACTGCGAAAGCGCCGAACGACTGACCTGCAGAGCCCTTGAACTTAATCTTGATGGTACCCTCTGGCAGACCTGCCTCACCGTATTTCTTGGCGATGACACCCGAGAGCATCGTACCCACAGCTCGGTCGGTATTCCTGATGCCATAGTCGAGCGTCACCTCCTCGCCATCATTGATGGCCTTCTGCGCAGCCTTGATGATTTCCACGTCAGCGACATCAGTCACCTTCGTAAACTCACCGCGATCCCAATAGAGGGGCTTGTCACTTTCCGGTTTATGCAACAGTCGACCAAAATCGATGGTCTTCTGCTTGTCTGTGGCATTCTGGGTATTCACCTCGATGAGCTCCGTATGGCCGATGATCTCCTTCAGACTATGCACACCGATTTCAGACAGATATTCCCTTACCTGCTGTGCGAGGAAGGTGAAGAAGTTCACTACATATTCGGCGCGGCCCTCGAAGTGCTTGCGCAATTCTGGGTTCTGCGTTGCCACCCCCATCGGACAGGTGTTCGTGTTGCACTTGCGCATCATCACGCAGCCCAGCACAATCAACGGCAGCGTACCAAATGAGAACTCATCGGCACCCAGCATCGCCATGATGATCACGTCCTTAGCCGTTTTCAACTGTCCGTCAGTCTGTAGACGCACCTGATTGCGCAGACCATTACGGACGAGCGTCTGCTGTGTCTCGGCCAGTCCGATCTCAGGTGAGATGCCTGCAAAGCGCATGCTCGAAGCAGGGCTTGCACCTGTACCGCCCTCAGCACCGCTGATCACGATGAGGTCGGCTTTCGCCTTTGCCACACCTGCAGCGATGGTCCCTACTCCACTCTCAGCCACGAGTTTCACGCTGACAGCAGCCGTGGGGTTGATATTCTTCAGGTCGAAGATGAGCTGTGCCAGATCCTCGATCGAGTAGATGTCGTGATGTGGTGGCGGCGAGATGAGAGAGATGCCAGGAATGGCGTTACGCGTCTTGGCGATGATGTCGTTCACCTTGAAACCAGGCAACTGTCCACCCTCGCCAGGCTTCGCACCCTGAGCCACCTTGATCTGAATCTCCTCAGCATTCACCAGATATTCGGCCGTCACGCCAAAACGTCCTGATGCGATCTGCTTGGTCTTGCTCGAGAGCGATACACCATCCACCTCTGTATGGTAGCGGGCGTTATCCTCACCACCCTCACCCGTATTGCTTCGGGTGCCCAGTCTGTTCATCGCCAGCGCCAGTGCCTCATGGGCCTCGATGCTCAATGCACCGAACGACATAGCACCTGTGACGAAATGCTTCACGATAGACTCTACCGACTCTACCTCATCGACAGGCGTAGGCTTGGCAGCTTTCTTCCAGCCGAAGAAATCGCGGATAAAGATGGGACTCTCCTTCTCGTCCACCTGCGATGACCACTCCTTGAACTTCTTATAGCTGCCCAATCGGGTGGCTAACTGCAGATTGGCAATCGTCTCGGGGTTCCAGGCGTGCTTGATGCCGTCCTTACGCCACGAGAACTGTCCCTGGTTCTGCAGCATCGTCTGCTTTTTGGCAGCCTCGTGCATACGGATGGCATCGCGTGCAATCTCCTTCAGTCCGATGCCGCCGATGGTACTTGACTCTGTACCGAAATAACGGCGAAGCAAGTCCTCACTCAGGCCGATGCTCTCGAAGATCTTCGCACCACGATACGAGCGGATGGTCGAGATACCCATCTTCGACATAATCTTCTTCAGACCTTTATCAACGGCCTTGATATAGTTCTTCTCAGCCGTCGCATATTCTTCCTGAATCTTTCCGCGCTTCACCAAATCGTCGAGAATGGCGAACGTCATATATGGACACAGCGCCGAGGCGCCATAGCCCAGCAGCAGGGCCGCATGCATCGTCTCACGGATTTCGCCGCTCTCCACAATCAGCGCCGTCTGCACACGTTTGCCGACACTGATCAGATAATGGTGGACAGTCGAAACAGCCAGCAATGACGGAATAGCCACATGCGTTTCATCGATGTCGCGGTCCGAGAGAATAATGTAGTTCACGCCCTCATCAACACTGGCCTCAGCCTCTTTGCAGAGTTCATCGAGCGCTTTCCGCAAGCCCTCTTCACCCTTTTCGATGTCAAAGAGAATAGGGAGTTTTCTGGTGTTAAAGCCCTTATACCTTATGTTACATAATATATCGAGTTGTGTGTTGGTCAAAACGGGTTGCGGCAGGCGCACCATCTTGCAGTTGGAGGCGTCAGGCGTCAGGATGTTCGTACCCACAGCGCCGATATACTCCGTCAACGACATCACCAGTTCCTCGCGGATGGGGTCGATGGCAGGGTTCGTCACCTGTGCGAACTGCTGACGGAAATAATTGAAGAACACCTGAGGACGGTCGCTGACGACGGCCAGCGGCGTGTCGTTACCCATCGCAGCCACTGGTTCCTGTCCGGCAGTGGCCATAGGGATGATGGTCTTATCAATATCCTCCTGACCGAAGCCGAAGTTCACGAGCTTGCGTTCCAGATCGCTCACACCATTTTCCACATGACGACCGCTCTTCAGCTTCTCCAGCTGTACGCGGTTCTCGCTGAGCCACTCACGATAAGGATGTGCTTTGGCCAACTGTTCCTTGATCTCGCCATCGTAATAGATCTTACCCTCCTGCGTGTCGATAAGCAGGATTTTTCCCGGCTGCAGGCGTCCCTTACTCACAACATCACCAGGTTCGAAGTCCATCACGCCCACCTCTGAGGCCACCACCATCATACCCTTCTTGGTAATGGTATAGCGGCTGGGGCGCAGTCCGTTTCTGTCGAGCATACCGCCCGCATAGCGGCCGTCGCTGAACAACAGGGCAGCAGGACCGTCCCACGGTTCCATCAGGATAGAGTGATACTCGTAGAATGCCTTCAGATCCTCGCTGATGGGGTTCTTGTCGTTGAAACTCTCTGGCACCAGTATCGCCATCGCCTGCGGCAAAGAGAGACCGCTCATCATCAGGAACTCAAACACGTTGTCCAAGCTGGCACTATCACTCATCCCCTCCTGCACAATCGGCCTCAGGTCCTTGATATCGCCCAATGCCTCACTGTTCAGCACACTCTCGCGCGCCTTCATCCATCCGCGATTGCCGCGAATGGTATTGATCTCGCCGTTGTGAGCCAGCAAACGAAAGGGCTGGGCCAACGACCATGTGGGGAATGTGTTGGTACTGAAACGGGAGTGCACCACTGCCAGTCCGCTCGTAAAATAGGGGTTCGACAGGTCAGGGAAATACCTGCGCAACTGTCCGCTGGTCAGCATGCCTTTATAGATAAGGTTCTTGCTCGATAGCGAACAGATGTAGAAGTCCTTGTCGTCAATGCGGTTCTCTATCCTTTTACGCACCTTATATAATATACGGTCGAGGGTTTCAGCCTTTGCTTCGTCCACGCCCGTCACAAAGATCTGCATAATCTCGGGCTCCACGTCTCTGGCACCCACGCCCAGAACTTCCGGACATGTCGGCACCGTGCGGACATGCATCAGCTGCAGATCCTCACGTTCTATCTCCTCGATCATCACGCTCAGAATCTGTTCACGCGCCTGATTGTCCTTAGGCAGGAACACCAGACCAGTACCATACTTTCCTTTCTCAGGTACAGGGATACCTTGCAACAGAATAAACTCATGGGGAATCTGTACCATGATACCAGCGCCATCACCCGTCTTGTCACGCGTCTCAGCACCGCGATGCTCCATGTTCTCCAACACCTTCAGGGCATTGTCCACCAACTCGTGGCTCTTTCCGCCGTGAATATTCACCACCATTCCCACACCACAAGCATCGTGCTCATAGTCTGGCTGATAGAGTCCTTTCTGATGCTCTTGTTTTTGTGTTTGAAGTTTGCAATGTGTCATATTATCCTTACTTTTACTTACACTTTGTCTGTTTTCGGCTGCAAAGGTAATTCAAAGTGTCGGCGCAGACAAACAATAACTTACTTTTTAATTCTTAAAAAATCCCCTAACTTACATTTTGCTAAAAAACTGCCCGATTTCATTTCTTCATGGAAACAATCAGGCAGTTTTCTCAGCTTTAACCCTTACACTTTGTCAGATGAAGACGTTTTTCAGGCATAGAAAGTAAAAGCACATAGACATTTTGTATCCAAATGATTTGCAGAATTGCGGAATTCTTCATATCTTTGCACGCATGAAACCAACTGCACCCCCAAATAAGATGAACATGCAACAAATTGAAAGAATCAGCAAGATGGAGTTCCGTATGGATCGCATTTCGGCCATAGTGATGGAACTCTCAGCAGTGCTCGACAAATATGCAGCAGTACAGGACGACATCGCTGCTCTGAGTGAGTATTACGGGAGCGACGAGTGGAAACTGGACTTCGCCGACGATGAAGCTGGTATCCTACCCTCCGACCTGAAGCGCGGTGTACTTTCCGAAGACGGTCTCTGGAACCTCCTTTCTGACAACCGCGAACTGATGGAGAGAATGAAGGAAATGAC
>Ga0247608_10008892_pt1 | contig 10072 bp, 5 predicted proteins | sample 176DNAGHGlowgp2_FD_193490 | JGI IMG/M metagenome (GOLD analysis project Ga0247608, IMG submission 193490) | Sheep rumen microbial communities from Palmerston North, Manawatu-Wanganui, New Zealand - 1766 DNA GHGlow gp2 | ecosystem: Host-associated > Mammals > Digestive system > Stomach > Rumen ... | reverse complement strand
TCAGATGGTTTCAAATATTCCTGTTGAGATAAGATTAAAAGGATATAGTGCTGAACAGTTGACATTAGAAACTAGAAATCAGATATTATCAGCCATGACGGTATATGGTTTTTTAACTTATCATGATCAATTATTAGAAATTCCAAATAAAGAGTTGATGTTGAAGTTCAATGAAGCAATAAAAGATGATTGTATGGATGAGATTTCAAGGTTAGTCTTACAGTCTAATGATATGTTAAAAGCTACATTAAATAAAGATACTGAAAAGATGGTTGAGATAATACAAGAAGCACATGATATAAACATACCAATTATTCAATATAACAATGAAAATTCTTTAGCTATTGTCTTATCTTTAGTATATCTTAATGCTCGTAATTATTACCATATAGTACGAGAGATGCAAGCAGGTATAGGCTTTGCAGATTTTATCTTCTACTCTAGAGATAAGTCTAAACCTAGTTTTATCGTAGAATTAAAATATAACTCAACAGCACAAAAAGCTTTAGATCAGATATTTGAAAAACGTTACGACCAAGCTCTAAAAAACTATCCTGGTGAAAAATTAGCTATAGGTATCTCTTACGATTCTAAAAATAAAAAACACGATATCCTTATCTCTACTTTCTAAGAAAGTAGCAAAGATACGTTCTCAAACGCCGAACCGGCTTTAATAAAAATAAAGTTCGATAAAAAATTTCTAACTTTTTGTAAAAAGTTAGCCAAAAACATACTTTCTAAGAAAGTAGCAAAGATACGTTTCGACAGATGGTCAAAACAAAGAATATATGATGTATTTTTAATAGATAATGTATTAAAATTAGTTACGTATTAGTTTCTACGAATGTAGAAACATCCTATATCCAAACTTAGTTTGGTCGTATTTACGAATGTAAATACATCCTAAGGTCCAGGACTTAGTCCTGGTTGCCTACTTTTAAAGTATGTCCAACGTCACGTTGGTACTTTTAAAGTAACTACTTTTAAAATAATTATTTTACATAACGAGTTAATGTTTATTTTTTTAAAATATAAATATGTTATAAAATATTTTTTATTAATAAAAATTTAATAATGAAGTAATTTACTAATAATTTGTTTTTTTTAAAATTATAAATGATAAATATTATGATAAATGTAAAATTTTTAAAAGCATCGTTAAAATGTGGTGTTTTATCTTCGAGTTTATTAAATTCTAACGCAATGCAAATAAATAGTTGTGACATAGCAGAATATAAAATTAATGATGATGATTATATAAGGGAAATAAAATCTTTAGAAGAAGGATATAAATGTTCAGAATTTAGATACATTAAAGGAACTGAACAAGTATCAACACTTAATATTAAATTTATCGATAATTATATTAAAATTATAAATTTAGAGACAAAAATAGGCTACAGAAGACAAGGTTTTGCAACAAAATTATTATTATGTATGTTTAATGCAAAATCTAAATTAAATAATGGAATAAGAGAATTACGTGATATTTATTTAGATTCTACTGATGAAGGTCATAATCTTTATCTAAAATTAGGTTTTAAAGACATTAGTGAAATAAGAGATGTTATGAATTTACAACCAATGAAATTAACATGGAATAGTGATGAAAGGAGAAAGTATTTAACTTTAAATGAAAATAATGAAATTGTTAAAAATAATAACAACAATAACGAACATGATGATTTTTATGATGATTTACGTTAATTTATAAATCTTTATATATTCAACACTTTACTTATTTTTTCACATTTGAATTCTAATCTATTTGGATCGTTATATTTTGTTTCTAATTTACCAAAACAAACTATAACTTCTCCAACTCTTAATATATTTTTATATTCTGCAAATTTAGTTCCAAACAAACTAAGTTTGATTTCTCCTTTGAAGTCCTCGAGAGTTATAAGGCCATATTGTTTATTAGTTTTTGTTAATTTAATATTAACATCAGTAATTATTCCAGCTATTATTGCTTTTTCATAATTAATATCTTCTTCTATTTCGTCAATTAATGTGTTTAAAATCTTAGAATTACATGTACAGTTTTTATTAAATAACTCTCTATATTTTTCTAATGGATGTCCAGAAATATAAAAACCTACATATTCTTTTTCTAATTTTAACATATCTAAATGATTATATTCTTCACAATTAGGCATTTCTGGACGTTTTAACGTTAATGATGTTTCTTCATTATTAAAAAAATCTCCAAATAATGAACAGCTTATCTCTTCTTTTTGATCTTTATAAGTACTCATATATGATATTAATTTCTCAATAAAGCTTAAATTATCATTTTCATTAACAAACATATATTGTCTTCTAAAACCACTTTTTAAACAATCTAAAGCACCTGATAATGCTAATGATTCTAATGTCTTTTTATTAATAGTTCGTAGATCAACTTTTTCTGTAAAATCAAAGATATCATCAAATTTTCCATATTTATTTCTAGTATCAATAATACATTTAGTAGCTGCTTCACCAACACCTTTAACACCTACTAATCCATAACAAATCTCTCCTTTATCATTAATATCAAAGTCATAATTACTATCATTAACACTTGGTCCATTTATTTTTATATCCATTTTTTGACAATCTTGTATTAAAGGAATCATTGAATCTATGTTAATTTGAGCGTTTATTAATGAAGCAGTCATAAATTCTACTGGATAATGTGCTTTAAGATAACCTGTTTGAAAAGCTATTACAGAATAAGCAGTAGAATGTGCTTTATTAAATCCATATTGTGCAAATGTCTCCATCATAGAAAAAATCTCTGTAGCTTTAGATTCATCGATATTATTATTATCTTTACAACCTTTAATAAATACAGATTTTTGTTTAGCCATCTCTTCAGGTTTTTTCTTACCCATAGCTTTTCTTAATATATCAGCTTGTCCTAAACTATATCCTGCAATAACTTGTGCTACTTGCATAACCTGCTCTTGATAAACAATGATTCCGTAAGTATTTTTAAGGATTCTCTCTAATAATGGATGTGGATATTCTATTTTCTCTTGACCATGTTTTCTTTTAATAAAACTATCTATAAACTGCATTGGTCCTGGACGATATAAAGAATTCATAGCAATAAGATCTTCAATATTATCTGGATGTAGTTTTTTTAACCAACTTCTCATTCCATCAGATTCAAATTGAAATACCCCAACTGTATTTCCAGATCTAAATAAATTTAACGTTTTTTCATCATCTAAAGGTATATTATTAATATCTATATCTATATTTTGATGTTTTTTTATAAATTTTATTGCGTTTTTTATTATTGTAAGTGTTTTTAACCCTAGAAAATCCATTTTTAACATCCCAACATGTTCTACTAATGAACCTTCATATTGGGTTATCAACAGATTACAATCTTTTTCAGCTTTTACAGGAAGACAATTTATTAATTTATCAGGAGCTATTATAACACCACAAGCATGTATACCTGTTTGTCTTTTACAACCTTCCAATACACATGCATTTTCTAATATCTTATGTTCTAATGAACCTGTACGATCATATAATTCTTTTAGTTCAGGTATTAATGGTATAGATTCAAATAGTGTTGGTGCTGGCATCTTCCATGGTATTAATTTAGTTATCTTATTAGCTTGTTCAAAAGGCATTCCTAATACTCTAGCAACATCTTTTATAGAAACTTTTGCAGCCATAGTACTAAATGTAATTAGGTGTGCTACTTGGTCTTTACCATATTTATTAACAACATAATCTAATACTTTTTCTCTACCATTATCTTCAAAATCTACATCTATATCAGGCATTGATACTCTTTCAGGATTTAAAAACCTTTCAAAGAATAAACCGTACTGTAATGAGTTTATATCTGTTATTCCAATACAATAAGCTACTAAAGAACCAGCTACAGATCCTCTTCCAGGTCCTACAGATACATCCATATCTTTAGCTGCATTGATATAATCTTGTACTATTAAGAAATAACCAGCAAAACCCATTTTTTCTATCATCTTCAACTCATAATCTATTCTTTCTCTTATTTCTGGCGTAACTTCTTTAAATCTTTTTTTTAAACCCTCTTCTGTTAAATAAGAAAGATATTCCATTTGTGAGTTAAAATTAGAAGGTACTTCATATTGTGGTAAAAGAACTGGTTTTGTTAAGTTAGGTTCCCAACATTTATCTACGATTTCTTTAGTATTATAAACAACTTCTGGATGATCTTTAAAAGCTTCTAACATCTCTTCAGTAGATTTTAAATAAAATGTATCAGCAACAAATCTCATTCTATTAGGATCGTCATAATCTGAACCAGTTTGTATACATAATAATATATCATGAGCCACAGATTCTTCTTTATTAACATAATGTACATCGTTAGTAGCAATGACTTTAATATTGTGTTTTTGAGACATTTTAAAAAGAAATTGATTAACTTTTTCTTGATCTGGATGTCCAAAACGTTGTACTTCTAAATAAAAATCATCTTTAAAAATATTATAAAGTTCTAATAATTCTTGTTCAGCTTTTTGTTCATTTTCTCCTTTTTTAATATTATTTTCAACATCTTCTGTAAATAAAGCTTTTGGAACAAAACCAGCCATACATGCTGTTGTAGCAATAATACCTTCTGAATATTCTTTTAAGATCTTTTTATCTATTCTTGGTTTATAATAATAACCATCAATAAAACTTAAAGAACTCAATTTACAAAGATTTTTATAACCTATTTCATTTTTAGCTAATAGAATTTGATGGTATCTCATTTTATCAGTTCTATCAAATCTATCTTCTTTAGCCATATAAAACTCACAACCGATAATAGGTTTAATACCATATTTTGCTGCAGATTCAACAAAATTACATATACCAAACATATTACCATGATCAGTCATAGCTAAAGCAGTCATATTATGTTCTTTAGCTTTTTTAAATAATCTATCTACAGAAGCAACACCATCTAATAATGAATATTGTGTGTGAACATGTAAATGAGTAAAACTTATATTATTATCTACTTCAGACATTATATATTTTAGTTAACTAATAATTGTCGGATTTATAAACTTATATTAATTTATAGAATTTTTCGTAATTTATAATAATTGTTTTTCAAATTACAACTTTTTTATCATTTTTTTTATAAAGTTTATTTTTTTTTAAAATATTTAAAAGTAATTTTTAAAAAATCATAAAATTTTATTATATATAAATATAGCGATTTATGAGAAAAAAATACTTAATAGGATCGATTAATAGTTGTGCTTCAATAGTTAGTACATTTGGAATGAATAGCACAAGTGATAGTATTACAGCTAATATTGATTTAGATATTATAAAAGATAATATTATAAATGAAAAAATTAAATGTTTAGGTGTTAAAAGATTTGAAAATGGTGATAAATTATATGAAAATATTCAAAGTTGTGAAAAAGATACCATTAAAAATTTATACATAAAAGAACCAAAGAGTGATCAATATAATAATGATGTTAATTCTATTAATATTACAATTTTAAATTGTACAAATGAATTTTTAGAAGATAATGAAATAAATTTTAGTTATAATGATGTTAATTTAATAGATGAAATTGAAAAAATTGAAAATTTAAAAAATTTAGAAGAAATAGATTTGTTAACATTATTCTTATATGAAAGTTTATATTATTATGATTTTAAATTTCCTAATTCTTTTATTCCTGCCGAAATACATGACCCATATGCTCTTTCAGATGAAGGTTACACAACTAAAGAACAAAGAGAAGAAATATTAAAATATAAAGAATACAAAAAGCCATTTTGTCAATTCATATATAATAAAATAAGTAGTAGTAATATATTAAAATCACAAGATTCAAAAGATATATTAAAAAATATGTTTAATATATTTAATAATTCCAAAATAAATTTTGATGTAGACGAATATAAAAAAAAATTAATTGGTGGAATAAATGAAAATCTTAATAAAGGAATATATTTAAATAAAGGATATTGGGGAAGTATATATTATTTGAATAATTATAAAAATTTACTTTTAAAAGAATACTTTAATTATCATGATAGTGGTAAAAAATGGGATGAAGATTATAAACTTGAACAAGAAATAAAAAGAGTATTTAATTTTATAAATGTTAAAATTAACAAAAATAAATTATTTAATTTTGCAAATGAAGAATTTCATATTTATAATGAATTAGAGATTATAGAAAAAGTTGATTTATCAGTTAGTACTGGTGAATTTAAAAATATATTTTTTGATGAATGTAAATTAGATAACAAATTAGACGTTTTACATTTAATATTCACAAAATTCTTAAATTCACTAAATAATTATAAAAATATTATAAAAACATATCCAGGTGATAGAAATGACCAAAACATATTGTTTAAATCTTGTAATAATGAAATTAAAATGATAAATATAGACTACATTGATTTTTTTGAAAAGTATCCACTTAAAGATTCAATAAAATATATTGTAGGTGAAAAAAAAATAATAGAATTTGATATTAGAAATAAATATTTTGATTATTATAATGTTGATCTTTATTTAGCAATATTAAACAAAAAAAGAACTCTTTATGATTTAATAACTGAACTTTCTAAAGATGATAGAGATATAGTTATTCAAACAGTTTTGCAGTTAATAGCAAATAAAAATGTTATTGATAAAAATAGACCTATAAGTTTACACAGTATAATTTTTGATAATAACGAAGGTTTTTATATATCACAAAATAATTTACCATATAAAAAAGATGTTAAGGAATATAATATTTTTGATGAATTAACAAAAGATAAATATATTTTCGAAAGAGATATATTTGATGAAGGTGAAATACTAAAAACAGGTTATGGTTGTGATTATTTACCTGAATATAGGTTAAAATTTCAAGATAATGAAATAGCAACTTTCGATATTATAAAATTAAATGATTACATTTATGAATTAAAATTTAGTAATTTTAATTATAATTATTCTTATTTATTTAATTCTGCATATGATGTTATAATAAAAAAAATATATAATGATCATGGTAAGGTTATAGTATGTACCAATTATAATTACGACAAACTTCCTGAAAAAAATAATTTCTTATCTCATTACTACCTTTTTAATAATAATAATATAAAATTATCAGAAATAAATAAACGAATTAATGAATTCACAAATTTAGATATTAACGCAGATAATATTTTATCATTAAATTTTGAAACGTTAGATAAAAAGTGTGTTAATGTGTTTTTACCAAATTTTGATTATTTTAAATCAAAATACTCTATTGATTCTAAAATATATGATAAAACTCCAAAACCATATAAACAAACTATTCCATTTATAAACAAACTATGTTTAGAAAGATTATCTCATAGTGATAAATTACTATTGAGATATTTATATAAATCGTTGAATAATATTTTTGAAGATAAATCATATATGGGAAAATTACTAAAATTAAATAGTTTAAATTCCAGAATTACATATTTTAATAATATAGGTCTTTCATACTTATTGTTATGGTGTAGTGAGAAAATTAATTCTAATAAAAAGAAATATTATGAAGAGAAATTATATTATAGGTTATTAAGTATAAAACATATTCCATCTTTTGTTGAAAAGATAGAAAACTATATGAAAATAAAATTTTTTAACAAATTCATTAATAAAGAAGAATTACCAGAAGAAAAAGAACCACTAGAAGATGATGAAGAAAACAATAATGAAGAAGAAAATAAAAGTGAAAGCGAAGATGAAAATGAAGACGAAGATAAAAGTGAAAGCGAAGATGATAGTAAACCAGATGATCCTGATTGATAAAATAATAATAGAGAAAAAGATAATAAAGAGATGATGAAAAATTAGAAGAAGCTAAAAAAAATATTAGAAGAAGAAGCTAAAAAAAATGAAAGAGAGGTTTTAAAATCTTTCAAAGAAATGATTAATAAATATAATGAATAAAAATCTTTACTACTACAAATAAAATTGTAATTATAATTTTATTATATTTCCATATATTTTTAACTATAAATCATTAAAATTTCTAATATTTAATCTAGTTTATTAATTTTATATTAATATATAAATGTTTTATTAATATGTTATTATAATATTATTCAATAAATATATAGATTTTGGAAATAGATAATAAAACTTATATTATTATCTACTTCAGACATTATATATAAGTTAAAATATAGAACTTGTAATAATGAATAAAATTTCATTTTTAAAAAATATTGACAAAATATTTAAAATATATTGAATACTAATATATTTTAAATATTTTAAGAAAATATCTTTATTTAATATTATCTGCAAAAATACTAAATTCTTTATATTTTTCTATTAAAAAAGCTCTTGATTTTACATTAAAACAATTATAACTAGTTCCTTTTAATAAATTATTAGCAACTAAATTTATATATTTTTTTGTATATTCTTTTATTTTATTATCTAAATCACATAAATTTTTATAATCTTCATCATATAATTTTATATTATCTACATTATAAACTCTTCTTATATCTTCTTCAATTAATTTAGTTAAAGAAAATAAATTTTTATTATCAAAAACGTTTTTTATTGCAATTTCAATATCTTTTTGATTATTAACACAATATTTTTCGATTTTTTCACTTATATACATAGTCCTATCATGAAAATCAAGATCTATAGGAATTACTTGAATAAAAGCTGTTTTATCAATATTATATTTAAATATTTGATTTCTTATAAGATCATCATCAGTACATAATAAACTTAACCTTACTATATCTTTATTAAATACTAAATTATCCATTTTATCTATAAAATTTCTAATTTTCAAAAAATAATATTCATCTTTTAATACTGATCTACAATTTTTTATTTCTTTTTTTGCAAATTTTTTAAGTTTATCACTGTTGTCTTTACGTTCTTCTATTTCTTCAGAATAATATTTATAATTATTTCTATTTTTTAACATTTCTAAATCTATAGTTTGATTTTTTAATATTTTTTTAAAAAATTAAGATATTTTTTAAAATCTTTTATATCTTTTTCTATTTCATCTTTTGAATAAAAAGATAAAATTGTAGATTGTAAATCTTTTATACATTCACCTTCTACATAACTTTGTAAATATCTATTATAAATTGTAGGTTGATCATAATTAAAAAAAAATTTATATAATGTATTTTTAACAATATAATCAAAATCAAATCTTTTTTTTAAACTTTTATCTTTTTTATAACTATAACAACATTTTTTATCATTAATTTCAATTATTCCAATAGTATTATGTCCTCCATTATTTAAATATTTATGTTTTTTATCTTTCAATGCATCTTTTAATTCATTTTCAGTAATATTAATATTTTTTTCATTATGTTTATAAATACAACTATTTTTATTACTTTCCATTGCACAGCAATTTAATAAGTTCGAAGATAAAACACCACATTTTAGTGAGCTTTTTAAAAAACTTATCTTTCTCATAATACTTTTATTTACAAATCAAAAAAAAAAAACAAATTATTAGTAAATTATTTTATTATTAAAATTTTACAAGTTTAAAAATAGTTGTAATAAATTTGTATTTTTAAAAAACAAATATTAGCATAATAATGAAAATAATTTTATTTTTTATAATAATATTTTTTTTGTTTTATAAATTTATTAACTTTTAAATAAAGATGACGTATTTTATAAATCGTAATATTGAAAAAAATGAATTTAAATCAGCTTTTGAGACTGATTATTTTATCGATAAATCTGAACTTATTAGTAAAATAAATACGATAATTAATAAAAAAGACAGATTTCTTTGCATTACACGTCCAAGAAGATTTGAAAAAACGATAAATGCAATGATGTTAGAGACATATTATTCTAAAAATGTTAATAGTAAAGAAATATTTGACAAACTAAATATATCTAATTCTGAGTCATATTTAACACATCTTAATAAGCATAATGTAGTTTATTTGAATTTTTCAAATCCTCTAAATAAATCAGAAAATTATAATGAATTTATAGATGGTTTTTATAATCAAATTGTAAATGATTTAGAAGAATTATATAAAGTAAATATCGACAGAAATATAA
>Ga0247608_10008891_pt1 | contig 10073 bp, 8 predicted proteins | sample 176DNAGHGlowgp2_FD_193490 | JGI IMG/M metagenome (GOLD analysis project Ga0247608, IMG submission 193490) | Sheep rumen microbial communities from Palmerston North, Manawatu-Wanganui, New Zealand - 1766 DNA GHGlow gp2 | ecosystem: Host-associated > Mammals > Digestive system > Stomach > Rumen ... | reverse complement strand
CCATTTGGGCAGGATTTCGTCCTTGACGATGTACCTTGCACACTCACTTTCAAAGAGAGGGTTGCGCTCTGTCTTTGTCTTATAGATTCTTCTGTTGATAGATGTGCATACAGCAAGCCCTGTTTTTGTTCTGGCCCTGGATGCCAATTCACATGCCTCTTCAATGGTGTTGAGCACGGCTCCGCTCCAAACTCTGGAGATTTGCGAGAAGAGTCTGTACTCTATAGGATTCCACTTGGAGCAGTAAGGAGGGTAATGGGCAATTCGGGCTTAACGGCACTGAGGCGTGTTGTAGCCAAGAGAAGAGGAATTAGAAAAAACAAAAAATAATTTGGTTTTTCATTCTCCTTTTCGTAACTTTGCACCCCAAACCCAGGAATTACAACCATGAGCGTAGCAGACTATATACAGCGGAGGCCCAGCCAGCGTCAGTTCTCCTTCGAGGTGTTGCCACCTCTCAAGGGTACGGGCACCGAGCGCCTGTTCGGTGACATAGACCAGCTTGCAGAGCTAAAGCCGACCTTCATCAACATCACCACCCACCACACCGAGTTCGTCTACATAGAGTTGCCCAATGGCCAGTTTCGCCGGCAGAGGCTCAGGCGGCGGCCAGGGACTGTGGCCATAGCAGCAGCCATACAGCAGCGCTACAACGTCACCGTGCAGCCGCATGTGATATGCAGCGGAGCTACCATCGACGATATAGAATACGAGCTTATAGACCTTCAGTTTCTTGACATTCACGACTTGCTCCTGCTGCGTGGCGACAAGGCCAAGGAGGACAGCCGCTTTGTGCCCACGCCAGGCGGACACGCACACACCACTGACCTCATACGACAAGTCAACAACTTCAACGAGGGCCGATTTGCCGACGGGTCGCCCATCAAGTGCCCTGGTAAGAAGTTTGCCTATGGTGTGGCCTGCTATCCAGAGAAGCATGAGGAGGCTCCCAACCTTGAGATGGACATACGCTTTCTTAAGGAAAAGCAAGACCTGGGGGCGCAGTATGCCGTAACGCAGCTCTTCTTTGACAACCAGAAGTACTTCTCGTTTGTTGAGAAAGCACGGCAGATGGGCGTCACTATTCCCATTATACCAGGCATCAAGCCACTGGCTAAGCTCAGCCAGCTCACAGTGGTGCCCAAGACGTTCCACTGCGACATACCGGAAGACCTGGCACGCGAGATTGTGAAGTGTAAGACCGACGACCACGCGCGCCAGCTTGGCATAGAGTGGGCTACAGAGCAGTGCCGACAGCTATACAGCCACGGTGTGAACAACATACACTTCTACACCGTCTCAGCCGTTGACTCTGTGGTTGAGGTCACCAAGAGGCTCCTGTAGGCACTGCGGCGGAGCATTAACACAAAGGATAGGACGGCAGTAATGAGGTTTGACGAGGTAATAGGTCAGGAGCAGACCAAGGAGCGGTTGGTGCAGATGGCCAATGAGGGCCGGCTGCCCCATGCACTCATGCTCTGTGGCCCCGAGGGGATAGGCAAGAAGGCCCTTGCCGTCAGCTTTGCTTGCTATCTGCTTCAGAACAAGCTTGGGCAGCAGCAGACCCTCGAAGATGCCTGCAAGGCCACAGAGACGGCCATGCTCCACAAGCTTGAGCATCCAGACCTGCACTTCACCTTCCCAACCATCAAGCTGCCCTCCATGGGTAGCGACCACAAGCCAACAAGCGACGATTTTGTGCGTGAGTGGCGTCAGTTGCTTATGCGTACCCCCTACTTCTCCATGGACGAATGGATGGAACAGATGGGCGGCGAGAACCAGCAAGCCATCATCACGGCAGCAGAGAGCGACGCCCTGGTAAGAAAGCTGGCCCTTAAGTCCAGCCAGGGCGGTCGTAAGGTGAGCGTGGTGTGGCTTCCAGAGCGCATGAACTTAGAAGCGGCCAACAAGTTGCTCAAGCTCATAGAGGAGCCGCCGGCACAGACCGTCTTCATCATGGTGTCCGAAGAGCCCGAACGCCTCTTAGACACCATCCGAAGCCGCGTGCAGCGCATAGACATGAAGCGCTTGGACAGCCAGCAGATAAGCCAGGCTCTTGTACAGCGGCGAGCCATCGAGGAAGAGGCCGCAAGGCGAATAGGCCGGCTGGCCAATGGCAGCTGGCTCAAGGCCATCTATGAACTACAGGTGGGAACGGAGAATGAGCAGTTTCTCGAACTCTACATCCAGCTCATGCGACTGGCATATCAGCGCAAGGTAAAAGACATCAGACGGTGGAGCGAGACCATGGCCGCCTTCGGGCGGGAGAAGCAGAAGCGGTATCTTAGCTTCATGCTGCGCATGACACGAGAGAACTTCATGAGCAACTTCGAACAGCCTGACTTGTGCTACATGACCCAGCAGGAGGAGAACTTTGCCAAAAACTTCTCGAAGTTTATCAATGAGGCCAACGTGCTGCCCATCAGCGACCTTATAGAACGCGACATACGCGACATAGGCCAAAACGCCAACGCCAAGATTGTGTTCTTCGACCTGGCACTACAGATGATAGTGCTGCTCATGGAACGATAAGAGAAAAGGATACAATACATTTACACCTTATATATATATACACACTTAGAGGAATGGAAACAAACGAAAAAGACTATCCTATACGCACTGGTTGCGACCGCGGACTGTGTAGTCGGGCCATTGGCCGGCAGGACCGTCAGCTCAACACCTACGACTGGCTGGCCGACGTGCCAGGCAACGACGAGACCACCGACCTGGTGGAGGTGCAGTTCAAGCATACACGCAAGGGATACTACCACAATGTTAATCAGCTACCACTCAAGAAAGGCGACATCGTGGCGGTGGAAGCCAACCCAGGCCACGACATTGGCGTTGTCACGCTTACCGGGCGTCTGGTGAAGCTACAGTTGAAGAAGGCCAACTTGAAGTCGGCCGACGACATCAAGCGCGTCTACCGTCTGGCACGTCAGGTAGACATGGACAAATACCGCGAGGCAAAGGCGCGCGAGCACGACACCATGATTGAAAGTCGCCAGATAGCCAAGGGATTGGGACTCGACATGAAGATTGGCGACGTGGAGTACCAGGGGGATGGGCAGAAAGCCATATTCTACTATATTGCCGACGAGCGTGTGGATTTCCGGCAGCTCATCAAAGACCTTGCCGCCACATTCCACGTGCGCATAGAGATGAAACAGATTGGCGCACGCCAAGAGGCGGGGCGCATAGGCGGAACAGGCCCTTGCGGGCGCGAGCTGTGCTGTGCCACCTGGATGAAGAATTTCATCAGTGTGTCGACGGCTGCTGCCAGATTCCAGGACATTTCGCTCAATCCACAGAAGCTTGCCGGTATGTGTGCCAAGCTGAAGTGCTGCCTTAACTATGAGGTCGACGACTACATAGAGGCAGGACGTAAGCTCCCCAGCAAGGAGGTGGTGCTACAGACCCAGGATGGCGACTACTATCTGTTCAAAAGCGACATCCTGGCTGGCCTCGTCACCTATTCCACCGACAAGAACATCGCAGCCAACCTGGAAACCATTAGTGCCGAACGCGCTAAGCAGATTATAGAGATGAACCGTCAGGGTGAGAAGCCCCTGGAGCTGCAGGAAGACGGTCAGAAGCAGGTGGCTAAGGCTCCTGTCGACCTGGCTGGAGGCGACATTAGCCGCTTCGACAAGGCTAAGAAGAAGCGCAAGAAGAAACCCGCCCGCGCTGCAGAGGGCGCGCCACAGGGCGGTAAGCGCCAGCAAGGCAGACAAGCCGCTGCGGCTCAAGAGGGGCAGGGCACCCAGGAACCACAGCCAGACAAGGGCGTACAACGCCCACCTCGGGCTAAAAAAACGCGCCCCTCAGCTCCAGACAGTAACAAGAATGAGCAGAAATAGAATTCTAAACACCATACTTGCGGTTGCACTGATACTCATGTGGGCTTCGTGCAACCGCAAGACCGTGTACCACCACTACGAGCACACAACCGTAAACGGATGGGAGAAGAACGACACGCTCTCCTTCACCGTCATGCCCCTGGGGAGCAGCTGCGTGCTTCACGAGGAGGTGGGGTTGCGTATCAATGGCCTCTATCCCTTTATGAGCCTGTGTCTGGTCATCGACCAGGAAACCCGGCCGGGAGCCATGTTCAGGCGCGACACGCTGAACTGCAGCCTCATAGACAGCCGTGGCAACGTGAAGGGGCAGGGGGTGGGCTATTATCAGTACAGCTTCCACCTGACCGACCTCAGCCTCGGTGCCGACGACACGCTGCGGGTGCGCGTGCGCCACAACATGAAGCGCGAGATTCTGCCAGGCATAGCCGACATTGGGCTGATGCTGCGAAAATACTAAACAATGGAATCGGTAATGAATGTATCGACAAAGGACTTCGAGGTGATGGCACCCGTGGGTTCGCGCGAGTCGTTGGCTGCGGCCATTCAGGCTGGGGCCGACAGCATTTACTTCGGCATAGAGCGGCTGAACATGCGCGCCCACTCGGCCAGTACTTTCACCATCGACGACATGCGCGAGATAAGTGCCATCTGCCAGGCTCATGGCATGAAGGCCTATCTCACGGTAAATACCATCATCTATGGCGAGGACATAGCCCTCATGCACGACATGATCGACGCCGCCCGTCAGGCCGCCATCACTGCCGTGATAGCTTCCGACGTGGCGGTGATGCAATACTGCCGCAAGGTAGGCATGGAGGTACACCTGTCTACACAGCTCAACATTTCCAACATAGAGGCGCTGCGTTTCTATGCGCAATTCGCCGACGTGGTAGTGCTGGCGCGCGAGCTTACACTTGAGCAGGTTGGCGACATCTGCCAGCAGGTGGAGCAGCAGCACATCTGCGGGCCAGGCGGCAAGCTGGTGAGGATAGAGATGTTCTGCCACGGTGCTCTCTGCATGGCCGTTTCTGGGAAATGCTACATGAGCCTGCACGCCGCCAACCGCTCGGCCAACCGAGGAGAGTGCATACAGGTGTGCAGGAGGTCGTACACTGCCACCGACAACGAGACGGGCTACCAGCTCGAGATAGACAATAAATACATAATGAGTCCAAAGGACCTCAAGACCGTGAGATTCATCGACCGCATGATGGAAGCCGGCGTCAAGGTGTTCAAGATAGAGGGGCGAGCCAGGGGGCCAGAATATGTCTACACAGTGGTAAAGTGCTACAAGGAGGCCATTGCCAGTGTGCTCGAAGGCACGTTTACCAATGAGCGCAAGGATGAATGGGATAGCCAGCTGGCCAGGGTGTTCAACCGCGGGTTCTGGGATGGGTACTATCAGGGGCAGCTCATGGGAGAGTGGAACAAGGAGTATGGCTCGTGTGCCACCGAGCGCAAGGTGTACATAGGTAAAGGAACAAAGTACTACTCCAAACTTGGTGTTGCTGAGTTCACCGTCGAGGCCAACACCTTCAAGGTGGGTGACAGCATGCTCATCACCGGCCCCACCACGGGCGTAATCTATGTCACCCCACAGGAGATCCACGACGACCATGGTACTGTGGACGAGGCCCTCCAGGGTACGCGCATATCAATAGCCGTGCCTGCCAAAGTGAGGCCCAGCGACAAGCTGTTCCGCTTGGATAAGGCTGGAGGAAAGTGAAATCAGGAAAACAACAGTCAACAACTATTAAGGAATATGACAATCAACGAGAGACAAGACCAGATTATTGAGGAATTTCAGGACTTCGAGGACTGGATGGACAAGTACCAGCTGCTCATTGACTTGGGTAGCAGCCAGGACCCTTTGCCAGAGCAGTATAAGACAGAGCAGAACCTCATAGACGGATGTCAGAGCCGCGTGTGGCTACAGGCTGACTATGAGGACGGACTGGTGAGATTTAGTGCCGAGAGCGACGCGCTGATCGTGAAAGGTATTGTGGCGCTGCTCATCAGCGTGCTTTCAGGCCATACGCCCAAGGATATTCTTGATGCCGACCTATACTTCATAGACAGAATAGGACTGCGTGAGCACCTGTCGCCCACTCGCTCCAACGGCTTGTTGGCCATGGTGAAACAGATGAGAGCCTATGCGCTCGCATTCTCGGTGAAGGGGGAATGAGGCTTTAGGGGAGAGTGACTCACGGCCTATTTGTCGGTGTGCATCAGCACTTGCTCGCGAAAGTCGCTCGGCGACATGCCCAGATGCTTGCGAACGTAGGATCCGAAGTGCGACATGTTGGCAAAGCCCATCTTGGCAGCAATCTCCTTGATAGACAGGCCTGTGTTCTTTAGGTAGAAGCGTATGTCCTCTAAGGTGTACTGAATCACCCAGTCGGAAGCCGTCTTACCACTGTATTTCAGGCAAAGCATGGTAAGGTATTTGGGCGTTATGGCAAGCTGGCTGGCATACTGGGCTATTGGCTGGCGCTTCACTTCGTTAGTGGAAATAATGTTCAGGTACTTGTTGAAAAGCTGCTTGCCTTGCGACATCTTTTTCTCGGAGGGAATATCGGTCATGTGTTCCAGAATGCTGCACAGCTCGAGGAGCAGTACGCGGATGAGCGCCTGGACAATCTCTATGGACGACACTGAAGAGTCGTTGTTCTTTATCTTTGAGCGAAGCAAGGCGTAGTAGAAGGTGAAGTCCTCCTTGCAAGTTTCCGACATGCGCACGATGTTCGTCTGGTTGACGTATATGCTGCGATGCCATACGTCTATCTTGTCGCGAAGAAGATGCTGGACGATATAGTCACTTAGGCTTAGGACCTTACATTCGAAGTCGGCCGTGCTGTCGCAATGCTCGACGTTTACCTTGGGAGGAAGGAGGAGAATGCTGCCCGTGTTAAGCTCAACCCGGCGGTCGTTGATGGTCATGCTGACCCTTCCACGACAGCAGAGGACGATGAGGTTGGACTCTGGCTTGATGGGATTGAAGCGCGCCACATCTTTTATATTGTCGATAATGGAAATGTCACCATCGGTATACTGGATGGACAGATCGGGAAATCTGCTGCTGGTCTTGGACTCGGTCGGGTGCTGAATGGCCATAGCTAATACTTGTTTTTTGATTGAGTTGCGCAAAGGTCGCTAAAATATTTCAGATAATGGTGTTGAAAAGCAAAAAAATGGTGTTCCATTTTACGTAATATTCCGTTATTAGCCATTAATTTTTCTATTTTGAACACACCGGGAAGGACTATTGCAATCTGTGGTGACGAAAAATGATACATTTTTGTAACATTCGCTCCAAAACATGACAAATAGGAACGTTACGGGCTGCAAAACAAGCTGGTTCTCTCCTTTTTGGAAAACTTCTTGGACGAGGAAAATGGCAAAGTTTTCCAAAACTTTTTTCAAGGTGTTGATAATTAGGCGTTTGACATTAATTAACAAGAAAAAAGTTTTCCAAAACGTACAACTTATGTTTATTTGTCGTAACTTTGCAACCGATTTCGTCATCTTAGTAAGAGAGACCATTAACAACAAAGACAATAAACCGTTAACTGTAAACAAGTGTATGATTCAGACAGTGATTAAGCGCGACGGGCGCATCGTTGGATTCAACGAACAGAAGATCATGGCTGCCATAAGAAAAGCCATGCTTCACACCGACAGGGGTGAGGACGAGAAGCTGCTCAACCAGATTACAGACCGCATCGCTCAGCGCGGCAACGACCAGATGACCGTGGAACAGATTCAGGACTCTGTGGAAATGGAGCTGATGAAGTCGAGTCGCAAGGATGTGGCGCAGAAGTATATTGCCTATCGCAACCAGCGCTCAATAGCCAGGAAGGCCAAGACGCGCGACGTGTTCCTCGACATCGTCAATATCAAAAACAACGACGTTACCCGCGAAAACGCCAACATGAATGCCGACACGCCGGCAGGCATGATGATGAAGTTCGCCTCGGAGACAACCAAGCCCTTTGTGGAGGACTACCTCCTCTCGGAGGAGAGCCGCGACGCCGTGGCCCACAACTATCTGCACATACACGACAAAGACTATTACCCCACCAAGTCGCTTACATGCGTGCAGCATCCACTGGATAACATTCTCAACTGCGGATTCATTGCCGGCCACGGCGCCAGCCGCCCAGCCAAGCGTATCGAGACCGCATCCGTGCTGGCCTGTATTTCGATGGAGTGTGCCCAGAACGAGATGCATGGCGGACAAGCCATTCCTGCCTTCGACTTCTATCTCGCCCCGTATGTGCGCATGAGCTATATAGAGGAGCTTAAAGCGCTTGAGGAACTCAACGGCGAGAGCTACAAAGACCTCTACGACGAGCCGCTGATGGACTATGTAAAGAAACCGCTCGACGGCCTTACTGGCCGCAGCCGCGCACAGCAACATGCCATCAACAAGACCGTGGGCAGAGTGCACCAGGCCATGGAGGCTTTTATTCACAACATGAACACCATACATTCGCGTGGCGGAAACCAGGTGGTATTCTCCTCTATAAACTATGGTACCGACACCTCGGCCGAAGGGCGTTGCATCATGCGAGAGCTGTTGCTCTCAACCTATGAGGGAGTGGGAAACGGCGAGACGGCCATCTTCCCCATACAGATATGGAAGAAAAAGAGGGGCGTGAACTATCTGCCCGAAGACCGCAACTTCGATCTCTACCAACTGGCCTGCAAGGTTACTGCACGTCGATTCTTCCCCAACTTCCTCAATCTCGACGCATCCTACAACCAGGACAGCGAATGGCGTGCCGACGACCCAAAGCGCTACATGCACGAGGTGGCTACCATGGGATGCCGCACGCGTGTGTTTGAAAACCGCTTCGGACCGAAAACCAGCATAGGACGCGGCAACCTTAGCTTTTCCACTATCAACATTGTGAAGCTGGCCATAGAGTGCATGGATATCAAAGACCAGGAGAAGCGCATCAATACTTTCTTTGCCAAGCTCGACAACATGCTTGAGGTGACGGCGAGGCAGCTCGACGAGCGTTTCCAGTTCCAGAAGACGGCCTATGTGCGGCAGTTCCCACTGCTCATGAAGAGCCTCTGGATTGGTGCCGACAAGCTCGGACCCAACGACACCGTGGAGAGCGTCATCAATCAGGGTACGCTGGGCATTGGCTTCATTGGACTGGCAGAGTGTCTGGTAGCGCTCACTGGCAAGCACCATGGCGAGTCGCAACAGTCGCAGGAGCTGGGACTTAAGATCGTAACCTATATGCGTGACAGGGCCAACGAGTTCTCTGAGCGCTATCATCACAACTATTCCATCCTGGCCACGCCAGCCGAGGGACTTGCTGGCAAGTTTACCAAGAAAGACCGTAGGCAGTTCGGCTCTATTCCTGGAGTGACAGACCGTGACTACTACACCAACTCCAACCACGTGCCTGTGTACTATAAGTGCTCGGCACGCCACAAGGCCGAGGTGGAGGCTCCCTACCATACGCTCACACGCGCAGGACACATCTTCTACGTGGAGATTGACGGCGATGCCACACACAACCCACAGGTCATTATGAGCGTGGTGGACATGATGGATCGCCTCGACATGGGCTACGGTTCGGTCAACCACAACCGCAACCGATGCATGGACTGCGGCTATGAGAACGCCGCCGACCATTTAGATACTTGCCCAAAGTGTGGCGGACACCACATAGACAAGTTGCAGCGTATCACGGGCTATCTCGTAGGCACTACCGACCGCTGGAACAGTGGAAAGCTGGCCGAGCTTAACGACCGCGTTACCCACGTAGACCACGGTATGCAGGACATGTTCAACGGCGACGAGCAATAGCGTGACGACCGTGGAGCCATGAAAGACATGATTAGAGTACTTAACGTCATTGAAGACACAATGGTTGACGGCCCGGGGTTCCGGACCGCCATCTATTGTGCTGGATGCCGCCACCGCTGCCCAGGATGCCACAACCCACAGTCGTGGGCCTTCGAGCAAGGACATGAAATGACCACCGACCAGCTGATGAGAATCATTGAGGCCGACCCCTATGCCAATGTCACTTTCTCTGGCGGAGACCCCATGTACCAGGCAGCGGCCTTCGCAGAGCTGGCACGCGAGATACACCGCAGAACCAACAAGGACATCTGGTGCTACACTGGCTTTACATTTGAAAGTCTTATCCACGACGACCAGCGTGAGTTGCTGTCTGAACTCGACGT
>Ga0247608_10008886_pt1 | contig 10075 bp, 12 predicted proteins | sample 176DNAGHGlowgp2_FD_193490 | JGI IMG/M metagenome (GOLD analysis project Ga0247608, IMG submission 193490) | Sheep rumen microbial communities from Palmerston North, Manawatu-Wanganui, New Zealand - 1766 DNA GHGlow gp2 | ecosystem: Host-associated > Mammals > Digestive system > Stomach > Rumen ... | reverse complement strand
GACCTCCTTACGTTTGCCGTCAGGGAAATCTGCGTCAGGAATATACACCGTCAGCTTCACCATGTAAGTACCAACGCCAAGCTCGTCACTGTCTACCAGCACCACATAGTCCATCTCGTCCGTCAAGATGCAATCCTTCTTAGCGTAGTCCTTCTTTTTGTCCTTCTTATCATCATTGTACACCACCACATCGAAGTCCACATCGAACAGCCGCAGATCGTCAGGCAACGATGCCTCAATCAGTATCTTGATCTGTGAACCGACGGTGTAGGTATTGACGCGCTGTGTGTATGTATCACTGATTGTCAAGCGCATGTAGGGCTTGATAAGCGAGTCGAAGCCATACAGCACATAATACATCTGCGTAGGCTCTGCTGGGCTGCGATGCTGGTAGCTGTTATCCACCAACATCAGCGTGGCCTGACGGATGGGTGCAGGCACTTCGCCGAAGTTCTCCAGCAAGTCCTGATAGGTGCGGTTCAGGTAGTTCAGCACCGTGTCCTCTGCGCTACTGCCATACAACTCCAGCACGTCGTCCTCGTCATCGAAGTCTATGCGAAGCTGCTTCTTAATGTCTGGTATCGTTAGCCATTTCATATATAATTTGTTTTTGTCCTTTACGTGTCCGACAAAAACGGCTTTAAGGTTTACCAACAAAAAAAGGGAGCCGCTGCTCCCTCAATCATAAACTAACTAAAACTATTCATTACTTAAAAACATAAAACCTAAAACAATAAGTGTATTACTGATAGTCAGAAAATATAGAGCCTCACGGCCTTATGTCTTCAGCAGATTGTTGATCACCTGCTTGCGGTTCTTGCCGTCGCAGCGATAGCTGACGTGTACCCAATAAGCTCCCGTTTTGGGGTTCTTTTCCCAGATGAGCTGGTCGAACTCGCAGTGCTGCTTAATGAATTGAAACCACGACTTACCCTTCTGGATGTCGCCGTCGATGCAGAGGTCTGCCGCCTCACCCTTCATGTGCTGTGAGTTGCTGACACCGCCCACGGCCCTGTTTAGCGCAAGCGACCGATAGCCTGAGCCTATCTTCACCTCCTTGCCCCACCAGTCACGCAGTGGTTGCAAAACGTTGTGAACGAGGCCGCACAGGTTCACCAAGTCCGTCTGTCCTGGGTTGTTGCTGATGCCTTTCGCCTTCGCCGTCTCGCTGGCGGTCAACTCTTCGAGCGTAAAGTTCTTACTTATTCTCATAGGTCATCGCTGTTTAGTGGTTCGATGTCGGTTTGTTTTTTCACTGGACGCTTTGTTTTAACCGTTCCGTCGTCCGCAAGTACTACGCGCTGACGGTCTTTGCAAGCCAGATTGCCGCACATAAAAGGGACCATCGTCTCCACCTTTCTGCCCAGTTTGGCAATGTCCATCTTCATCTTCGAGCGGTCATTGTCCGCCTCAATGCGCCAGTCCATGAACGAGCGCGTCAGCTGCTCCATCTTCTCACGCAGTTCGTTGCGCTCCTGCTTGTAGTGGTCGCGGTCAGCCCGAAGTTCATCTACCTGTTCGCGGCGGTCTTCGCGGTCTTTCTTTGCGTCCTCCAACATTTGCTGGTACATGTCCTGCATGTCCTTCGTTGCATCAATCTCAGCGGTCACGGCCTCGGCCTTGGCCTTACGGCGCAGATACCGCCACGTAAAGAACGCACCGCCACCGCCTCCGACGAACAGTCCAATCAAACTGATAATTGCTTCGAATGTAATCTCCATAGCTTCTTACTTTTTACCATAGCGGGACTTGTAGCTGATATGCTGGTAATTCAGGTACACAGCAACTGCGCCAGCACAACATACCAGACCACCGAGGATGCAGGAAATGCCACGGAATGCGTTGCCTTCTGTCCACATCATTATTCCACTGCCTATTGCTACAAAAGCAACAATGATTAACGCTAAAGCTCCTAAAAAGGAAATGAGCTTCACTAAACTGAAATCTGATTCTGCCATAGTCGTAATTTTTTAAAAGTTAATATTATAATAGATTTATTTCTCGTTGATATTGATAACTTTGACTGCTTATGTCAATAGAGAAAGTTCCGCTGAAATTTCCTAAAGTATTTTTAAAAATAAGCGTTCCATTGCACAGTTTGTTTCCTGTTGCGGTAGTTTGTGGAACATAATATGTCGTATCATTATAACTTAATGACTTAGACACTTCTCCGACTGTTCCAGAGAATGTAACGTGGCTATAGGTCTCAATGTTACCAGCGTCAGGAACTCCTTGAACATTGACCGTTCCCTGTGGTGTCGTCAGCTGAGCACCAATTTCAAAGGTGATGCTATCAGATGAAAGCATCTTTGCCGTTACTTCTATAGATGAAATCTTGTATATCTCATTCCCGCTTTGGATGCCCTGTCGCTGAATCGTCACAACCATCTTCATCCATTCAATAGTGTTGTATTTAGATGTCTTCATGGGCAATGTTCTTCTGTCCACATATACATCGTTAGACGGACTTGCATATTCAAGCCTTACGATGCTTTCAGAACCGCTTAGTTTGTGATTGCTCCCTGCACCACCCGTGAATTCACGAGATATAAGAACAAGACATGCAGTCCAATTATCGCCAGACCTGAATGGGTATTTGTCATACGGAGTACCTGAAAGTCCTTTTGCCGTCCAGTCTGCCTTCATCTGGTCCATGAAGTCTCGTGTGTTGAAAGAAATACTCGCTTCAGAACTAACATAGGCGGATATAGGGCTGCTTGTAGTCTTGACATAGTTGAATTTGTAATCGCCACCACTGCACATGATGACTCCTGGGTAGAATGTGCTCCAGCAATCTCCAAACAATTCTCTCGCTGTAATCTGACCAGTATTGACATTAAACCACATTGAGAATCCAACCGTTGCACCACCCTCTGCATCAGATGACGGTATGATGATGTGATTAACATTTCCGTAAATCGTACCTATATAGAACATCCTGCCAGCCGTATGCCAATATCCGTTAAAGTCCGTTAGTCTGAAAAAGCATGTTCCGTCAAGAATTGGCGCGTCATGAATCCACACGGCACTTGGGATGACACCTCCAGAACCAGTGCTGTTGAGATAGTCAGTTCCACTTATTACCGCTTTCTTTATGCCACCTCCAGTCTTGTAGCCTGCTAAAACATGAGCACTTCCGCCCCAATCTTCGGCACTACTTCCAATATAAAGTTTAGGACTGTAGATCGGCTTGCGTGGTGACCACATGTTGATGTTCGGGCGCATACACAATGTTGCGAGGTCATTGCTGCTTGAACCAAGACATTGCTGCACGTCACGGATGCTAACAGGCTGTGAGATGATTTGTGTAGTCGGATTGTATCCCATATTCTATTCAGTTGTTGACATTTGACTTGTGTTATTGTAGTAACCGACGGCGTTCTGATTGTGCGTTGGTGCTGTTGTAGTGTCGGTGGACTCTAATGCGTTATGCTGCCATAAGTCGTAATTTCCCTTTACGGTATAAGAGCCTTTGGGATGTCCCCACGGGCACTTTACCCACACATCGCCTTCGTTGTAGGCCGTAGCATTGATGCGCACAAGTATCTTCCCGTCGGCTATGGGACGACCAAACTGCTCGCACGTCACTCCAACAGAGTTTGTCGTTCCGCCATTTTCGGTAGTATTGCCGCGCTTGATCATGATACGTGCCCATGAATTTTGATTAGCGTTACCATTATAACCGTCTCCCGTGAAGAGGTCGATGGTCAGTACACCACCTGTCTCAGTGATAGTGTAATGGCCGAGTTTATGCCAATATCTCGTCGTATCGCTGGAACCAGTGTATGGCATGGCGAACGACTTTACCTCTCCACCAACGGCACTACTGCTGCCACCTTCTGCATTCCTGCCAAGTGCACTAATGTACTGGTCCGTCCAGAATCCGAACATGGCCTTGATATTGTCAATGGTTGTTGTTGTATCGTTTGGTGTTACTGCTGTATTTCCGTTGCGTGCCTGAAACAAACGGCTGAAGAATGCGATACTCAGATATCTGTTGTCAGCTGCCGATTGTGCCATGAAGCCTTGCTGGTTCACCCACGTCTTCGTGGCCATGTCGTTGATGTCACTCGCCACGAGTGGCGTGATGCTATTCTCACCCAGCGTGATGACACCGTTCAGTATCTTTGCGTCCGTAATGCCATATCCCGCAATGGTCGTTGGTTTACCATTGATGTCAGCCCACGCAATGCTGCCACCTTGCACGGTTCCGTTATACCATTTTTGCGTCGTGGCGTTGTACATCAGTACCTGGCCGTCCGATGGGTTGAAGAGTGCGACGTCTAGCAAGTCAGCCAGCGTCGTGGTACCACCGCCACCACCGCCTGCGCTGTTCAGTCCGAGAGCAGATAGGAATGCGCTCGACCATAGCCCGAACTTCACCTTGATGTTGGTGATGGCGGTCACAACAGTGGTCGTCACTCCTTCCGTTGTGGTCGTTGTTGTGCCTGGCAGTTCGTTAGGAGCGAACACGTATTCCTCCACAACTGGGTTGGCACTGCCTACAGTTGTGGTCTTCGTTCCGCGCACTTCGAACACCTCGTTCCAGAATGCCTTTGAGACGTAGTTGTCCTCCACCCAACCCATCGTGGCATAGCCAGCGAGTGCCGACGGGTCGAGTCCGCCACCACCGCCAGAACCGCCGGTGCCACCGCCGCCCCACATTCTTAAACCCTTCGCTCGTGTTAGCTTCATATCGCTTTATTTTTGAATCATTTTGATGGTTGCCACGTCGTCACGCCACTCACGGCCTATCGCTATTGGGTAGCAAGCGGTGCTGTCGATGGTTGCCTCGCTCGTTGGGCTGACGGCTGCCACTTGTGGGTCTTCTGCACGCAGGTCGGTGTCGTACTGTCGCTTCGACGTCCCCCAATATGCTGCCACTCGATTAGCCAGGTTCTGCTCCTGAGTCAGCGTCATCGGTTTGCCGTTCGGATCGGCAATGACGCCATATCCGTATTTCACACCACCATACGAACAATAGATGCAATCGGTTTCCCACTGCTCATCAACGGTATTTGGCGTTACGGCTGATGCTTCCTTCGATGACTCATCCCACGACTTCAAGCTGCTGAACGACAATCCGTAATCATAACTGACCTTGAAGTTGACCAATGCGAAGTCGAAATAGGGTGTGGAGAGCGGTGGACCCCAATATACTATGTTCTCGGTGCCAAGAAAATCAATCCACAGCTTGCCGTAGTAACCAGCAGCGTCGGGCACCTCGATGCGCGACGAATGCAATACGTCGTAGATCGTGCCAGATACCTTGTAGAACAGTTTGCTCGACTGGTTGCAGATGGTCATCTTCACCGTCGTAGCCGTATCCTGCCATCCTGAGCCGTTAAACCATTTGGCGTTTGCTCTGGTCGTGCCAATACCTATACGCATGTACATATATTTATTTCCCCAATCGAAGTTGGCTTCATTGCTGACCATCTTTTCACCGCCAACGTATGTGTCTGCCTCCAGTTCTATCACGCAGGCAGCGTAGTTGTGCTCGAACTTAGTGTTCAGCGTAGCGCGGTTAGTGCCGTCGTATAGTGTACCGATATAAATAACGGATGACTCCTGTACGCTCGTAATATCAAGGCCGACTTGCACCTCGTAAGCCTTGGCGGTGTAAAACTTGCTCGTGCTCAACGTAGAACCGGCAAGGTCGATACCGTCAATGCTCGATGCTTCTTTGAGGAACATCATGTTTTTACCGTTGTATTCCCAATGCTGTCTGCTCGACGGCGCCATATGGTCCACGATGTATTTTGGGAACAGGTCGATGATGTCATTCGCAGCGTCGCCGGCGTCGGCATGTACGGTGGCCTTCGAGAATCCGCGCACCAGTGTCAGTTCGTTGTCAATTGACGCAAAGACGTTGCCGATGGTACGCGCGTAAGGTGAAACCAACGTACCTGCTGCCGTACCGCCTGCCATTGTCGTAAGCTGTGCTTTCGTCAACAGAAGGAACCGGCTGTCGGTGAATCCTACTCCCGTCAGAATGAGGTTGCGCCCGCTGGTGCGAGCCGTCCAACCCCAGTAGCGGCAGATGTCCTCCATCACCTCCAGCATGTCGTATTGTGCAGATATGGTGTTCTCGTCAACGTCGATTTCAGCCAACGCCAACGGGTCAATCAGCTTCAGCAGTGCGTCCTGTGCATACGTGCCGCCCTGTACATAGATATTATCAAAGTCTAATATGTGCGACGATACAGTGTACACGTAATCGAGAATGCGCTTCAGGTAGAAGGCAAAGTTCTTCATCTCCGTCACGTAGTCAGTTGCGTCAACGATATCCTTGCCCTCGATGGAGGCCAACGCGCATTGTATCGGGTATTCACGCTCCTGTGGACCGACGTAGAGTTTCGACCCGAAGTTCTGACTCTGCATAAAGCCCTGCCACAGCGTCGTACCACCATTCGTCAGCGTGACAGGCATCGCAACGTCCGTCGCTGGCAATAGCGACTTCCAATCGAACGAGCCGCTGTCAACAATACGCAGGTAGCCGCTCTGAGTGCGTACTGGAGTGAACACATCCTCAGTGTCGTCCTCCTGAGTCACAAACGGCTGCGCACCTCCAGTCAGTGCCGTGCCATTCGTGCCACCGATATTCACAACATACGGCGAATCGTTCGCACCAGCGCGAAGTGATTTAAATGTTATTGAGAATGCCATTTTTATCTCTTTTACTATTCAGATAAAAATGGGCTTGGGGTTTACTTCGCAATTGCGAAGTAGAGTCTGCTCACGCTCGGCAATGCTTAAATCCTATTTGGCATTGCCCTCGCTTAATCGCAGCCTTTACAAATTGGTAAACCGCCGTGTGTGTGTCCGTATTAGTCCGTGTTAGTCCGATGCAAAAAGAGCCGACGCACCTCTCTTGGGACGTCGGCTCGGTGATAATTCTTCATTTTTAACTCAAAATAAATGTCTAAAAAACGACATGTTGCTCACCATCACTGGCTCGCTCACTGCCTCACGACAGCTTATTTCTTACGTTCAGCACGAAGCGTATGCCGCAATACAACGCGAACAGCCCAAGCGCAATAAAGAGTATCGTTCCAATCCTGACTCGCCACCGCTCAATCCACGTCATCTGTCGAGTTTGTTGCTGTGTTACAGCAACCCTCACCGTGTCATGCTTTGCGATATACACCGTATCAACGCGCAGCTTCTCGCGCCATTCGGTCTTCCATCGGTCCTTCACGACGTACACCGTATCACCCTGCGTCCATCGTTCCACCCAGACCGAGTCGCGGATGTGGATAGAGTCATGCTGCATGTGGTTCTGGTAAACGGTATCCGTCCGCACCTTTTCCACGATGACCTCTTTGGTCGTCGTGCATCCGTGGCACAATGCGGCAATGATGATCAGCACAACTACGGCGGCAATGAATATCACGCCATGTATGCACCCGGCCTGTTGCCGTTCCTTCAGGCTCATTCCATTATAGGGGTCGTAGCCGTTGTGTCGCCACATCTCGTTAGGGTCGTTAAAATCCATCATAGCATTTCGTTTTTAGTTTTTACTTTCTGCATTTATAGCGCGCTTTTGCGCTATGGGTTTACTTTCTGTCACGTAATCGGCGTATCGTCCGCGCACGCCGCTCACACTTCGCCTTGTAACAAAGACAAAGGTAGCGATGGCAGAAATGCCTCACACTACCCCATTGCTCGTCATGCGCCGCACAACCGGCGCAAACGTACCGACGTGTCATAAATCTGTCTGTTCCATTCTCGCCAAAGAACTTGCAATCAGTTCAAGCCCTCTGTCGATTTTCTCCATTTTTGTTTTCTTTTCCGCGATGCCTTCCTTCACGATGTTTACGGCCCGCAACAGGTCGGCAAGGTAGTTCTTACTGATTTTGTCCGCCAACGACTGCTTCTCGTTTTTCAGTCGCCCAATCTCGTCGTCCTGCTTCATCACTTTGTTGTGCAATTCCTCGATGATGGCTAAGTCATCAGGATCACCTCCAAAGCGTGACTTATGACTTACGATGCGGTCAAAGCCAACCCACTCAGGCGGTGAGTTCTTGACGTAAATACGCACGCTGCGTGAAGAGAAGCAGACGTACATGATGGTGGTCTCAATGCCGGTGTCAAGTGTGACGGTATCGAACCGCCGCCACACTTGCAAATCAAATTCTCTCTCTGTCATAGTTCCCTTTATTTAAATTCTTGATAAAACAAAGGGAGCAACCGATGCGCTCAGTTGCTCCCTCTGTTGGGTTAATAATGTTCGTGTTAATCGCCTACTTTGAATGTTTCTGTGACCTTGCTTTCAAGTGCTTCACCGAGCGCACCCTTAATAGGTGGTGTCAGCCGTTTCAGCGGTGCCAGGTCTGTGAGCCCTGGGTCGATGATGTCAACCGTCATGCCGAGGGCTTCGGCTATCTGCTGGATGGTGACGTAGGCCACGCTCACCAGTTCGCCCTTCTCGATGCGCCCGATGTGCTGGCGGGTTAGTCCGGCACGGTCGGCCAGTTCCTGCTGGCTGATGCCCTCCAGTTTGCGCAGGGCAGTGATACGCTGCCCCATTCGCTGTGCGTGTTGTTCCTTACTCATAATTCATTACTTGTCAATTGCCAACTCTTCACGGGTTCCGTCTTCCAGCGTCACCTCGATATACTGAGCGTTGTCGCCAGTCAGAAGGATGTCACGGTCGTTTTGTTGCTGTACGCCTTTACCATGCACGTTGATGTACTTTGCGTCACTACCGGTCATTAAAATTCTTCTTGCCATAGTTCCTTATGCTTTTAGGGGTTTGACTTATTGTTGAGGGGCGGGAGCGGGCGCCCGCTCCCGATGGATATTTAGATGGCCTTTGCTCTTTCGCAGAATCTGATGCACTCCTGGAAGTCGTCCTCGCGCTGTGCTCTTCTTGCGGCTTTCTTGGTTTCTCTCTTTGCAGCCTTATCTTCGTCGAAGATGTTGCTCATGCAGCCGTCTAAGATGGCCAGAACTTCAGCGTCTGAAATCTCGTTGATGTTGTTGTAAGTCTTCATAATCTCTCTGCCCTTCCGGGTCTTGTGGTTTAATTTGTTATTTGTTTCTTTTTCTGATGCAAAGATACGGAGAAAAATTAAAATGCACAAGTTTTTGTGCGTTTATTTTGCGTTTTGGCATATCTTTTTATGCTTTTTCTTGCATTTTTGCATAAGATAATCCCAAATTGTAAAGTCAGAGATTACAAAACAACCCATTTTTGCATAATTACTTATTCGGTTAATATCAGTCAAACCATGCCATCAGGCGATGCCACCACGGCTTCTTTTCTTCGGGCTCTTCCTTGGGCGATTGGTGGGCGTGTCGCATCCTCTCGTTGGCCTCCATGCACTCTATCTGGTCTTTCAGCTCGCGGATTTCTGCGGCCTGCGCTTCGATGGTCGTGTTGAGACGGGCCACCTCGTCGGCCTCTATCTCTTCGGGCTTCTGGTGGTTCTGCATCCACTCGCGGCGATACGCCCAGTATTCGTCGTTGTTGACATAGGCCTTCGCCTCCTCGCCTCGGTCGCGCATCAGCTTGCACAGGTCTTTGGGCATCTCCTCGTGGTTGTATTGCACCCACTGCACACAATCATGACCTAACTGAAGCAGACGCTCCTTTGTATTCTTGGTGATTTCCGTCTGGCACCGCAACTCCAGCTTCAGCGAATCCATCTCTTTGTGCAGATACTCCAGCTCCGAACCGTTGTCCTTCCACTCTTTGGCGGTCTGCTCGTTGATGTAGGTAACGCTCTCCACGTGCTCGATGGGCGGCTTGCGCCATAGTGTACCCATAGCTTTGCCGTCGTTGATTTCGGCGGTGTGTAGCTCTCTGTTGTGGGTGACGTTCACCATCTCCTTGTCGTTCACGAAGATGTCACCCTGTTTTGTTTTGATGATGATCATAGTTTCTTGATATTTTTACGTTCTTTTACTTAAACTGCCTTGCTTGGAGTTTGCGCTTGATGGCTTCGGCACGGAGGCGCTCCATGCCCTGCTGGAACTTCGCCACGGCCTTGTCGCGGTATTCGTGCAGGGGGTTGAGGGTGGGCATCATGGTGCCGTCCTTGCGGGGGATGGTGAAGGTGTCCTGATA
>Ga0247608_10008884_pt1 | contig 10077 bp, 5 predicted proteins | sample 176DNAGHGlowgp2_FD_193490 | JGI IMG/M metagenome (GOLD analysis project Ga0247608, IMG submission 193490) | Sheep rumen microbial communities from Palmerston North, Manawatu-Wanganui, New Zealand - 1766 DNA GHGlow gp2 | ecosystem: Host-associated > Mammals > Digestive system > Stomach > Rumen ... | reverse complement strand
CTTCTTATAATCGAGATGTGTGGTCTGCGGCTGGAAGCTCACACCGGCATTCACGCGGAAGTCCCCTATCTGGTAGCGGAACATGACGTTGGCGTCGTGGTTGTACTCGTTGTAGGTGGCGTACTGCGAATTCTCGATATTGCGGATTCCGGCGAGGAGCTCATCGCTGGGTTTGTAGCCGAGGACGAGGGTCTGGATGATCTCGTCGCGCGTCATATCGCCCCAGAGATAGCTGTATTCCTCCTTGGTGAGCAGCGAGTCAATACTGTACATCGAGCGGTCACCGTCCGAGTAGCGGCGCTGGAACTGATACGAAACCTGCAGGTTGGCGCCCTTGAACAGCGGCTCGGTGTAGGAAGCACGAACGCGCCAGTTCCAGTTCTCCGACGGGTTGTCGGTATATTGGTTCGTGAACGTCTGCGGGGTACGCGTGTTCTTATAGTAATTGATGAGGGAACGGCTGTAGCTCTCGCTGCTGGATTTCCCGAAAGAACCGCCCAAATCGAGGGTCAGGTTGCGACCGGGTTTGTACAGGCGGCGGTTGACTTGCAGGTAGCCGTTGAGGTTGTAGCTATGGCCATCGCCCCGGCTCTGGCGGTGGTTGTCGTTGACGAGGATGTCCAGATAGCGGAACGTGCCGTCCTCATTGCGCGTATCGAATTCGGCGAGCGGGTCTGACATGCCGGCCTCGTAAGGGCTGCTGTTGAACGTGACGCTGCGGTTCTCGCTCTCGTTGTCGGTGTTGCTGTAGGAGAAATCCGGACGAAAGATGATGTTGGTCATCGAATCCGGCTGCCACTCCACGCGGAAGTCACCGTTGACATTCTTGCTGCGGTTGAAGCTGTTGCTGATGCTGTTGTCGAACTGCGAGGCGTTGTTGGTGAGGAACGACTCGCTGTTGGACTTCGTCACACCCTCGCTCTTCTGGTAGCGATAGCGCACATTACCGCCCACTTCGACGCGGCCCTGCTCATTCTGTTTCTTGCCGTTGTTCCATGCGAAGTTCGCGCCCGGATTCCCCACGGTAGTGATGCCACTGCCGGCGCCGCCCCAGCCGCCGAAGCCGCGGTCGTTGACATTGTTCATGGAACCGATGACGGCGAGGTTCAGGTTGTCGGTGAAGCGCGTCAGGTTGAATTTCCCTGAATAGAGGAAGGGGTAGTCGCTGCGGAGGGTAGCATCGGTGGGCGTGCCGCCAGCCGCATCGACATTGATGTTCCAGCCCTCCGTCATGCCTTTCTTCACGGTGAGGTCGAGGACGGTCTCCTCCTCGCCGTCGTCAATGCCGGTCATGCGGCTGTAGTCGCTCTGGCGGTCGTAGGCCTTCACCTTGCTGACCATCTTGGCTGGCAGGTTCTTGAGGGCCATCTGTGCATCGCCGCCGAAGAACTCTTTCTCGTTGACGAGGATCTTCTTCACCTCCTTGCCGTTGATCTTGATGGTGCCTTCCTCGGTAATCTCTGCGCCGGGAAATTTCTTCAGCAAGGCCTCGAAGTTGGAACCCTCGGGGATGCGGAAGGCATCGGAATTATAGATAAAGGTGTCGGCCTTCACTTCCATCTGTGAGGCACGTGCCGTGACCTCGGCCTCTTTCATGAGCTTGGCATTCTCATAGAGGGTGATTTCGCCGAGGGGTAGCTGACGGTTCTTCTTGGTCAGCGTGATCGGACGGAAGATGGTCTTGAAGCCCACGAAGGAGGCACGCAGCAGGTAGTCGCCCATCTGGATGGAACCGATACTGAAGGAGCCGTCGGCCTTGGTCTGCTGACCTGTCACCTGTGTGCTGTCCAACCGCATAATGACCACAGTGGCACCGGGCAGGCCCTCGCCGGTGGCATCCACGATTTTGCCGCTCACGGTGCCTTTCTGGGCTGCAGCCGTCAGAGAAACGAGAAGAAGTAATAACGGGGTAATGAAATGTTTCATTTTGCGACGCGTTTTCAAAGATTGACCGCCGCCCGAAAGGAAGGTTTATCGGGCGGCGGTCACTTTTAACATATCTTTAGAGTACGGCCAGCGTGCAGAGGTAGATGAAGACGGCAGGGATGGCCAGCAGGCTGCTGTCGAAGCGGTCGAGCATACCCCCGTGACCGGGCAGGATGTTGCCGCTGTCCTTGATGCCTATCTGGCGCTTCAGGAGGCTCTCGATGAGGTCGCCCCAAGTGCCGAAGAACACGACAACAATCGCAAAAATCGCCCATTCCAACGGATTAAAGACGGGCGCATAGTAGTTGAACACTTGCGATGCGGCGAGGGCAGCGACAGCGCCTCCCAGGCTGCCCTCCCACGACTTGGCAGGGGAGATGCGGGGGAAGAGCTTATGGCGCCCGATGAGGGAACCGGTGCAGTAGGCACCCGTGTCGGAGCACCAGAGGAACACGAAGATGGCCAGCACGGCGATGGCGCCGTCACCATGCAACAGCTGGTAGAGCTCCAGATCGCTGCCTGTGCGCAAGATACACAGCAGGCCGAAGGGCAAGGCGATGTAGAGCTGCGCCATCATCGTAAGGGCCCAGTTGACGATGGGACGCTGGCGCTGCAGGTACAGCTCCGCAATCATCAGATACACCATGCTCACCAACCACGGCAGGAAGGCCAGCGTGGGGCTGATGGCCATCGTGTAGCCAAAGAAACCGAGGTACAGCATCAGGGCCGCTACGGTGGTGATGAAGCGGTTCAGCTCCACATCCTCCTGACGGTTCATGATACCCGTGAACTCCCATGCCGACAGCACCGTGATCAGGGCGAAGAGCAGGGCGGTCGTGAGCGGCGAATACAGGATGCCGCCTATCATGACTACGATAAAAATGATGCCCGTGAGTGTTCTAACAATCAAATTCTTCATTTTGGACCCACCCCCGGCCCCTCCCGTAATTGAGGGGTTCGGCTGGCGCGTTGTATCAATATTAGTCATATGATTCAATGATTGGATTATACTTTAAAAAAACTACTCAACCGGAGGCTCATCCCCTCCCTCTACGGGAGGGGTCTGGGGTGGGTCTGTCTCCAACAGCTCCTCTGTGCGGCTGACCCATGGGCGCTTGCCGAAGATTTTCTCGACATCCTCGGCATAGACGACCTCGCGCTCCACGAGCAAGTCGGCGAGTGCCGCGTGGCCTTCGCGCTTCTCCAGAAGCAGCGCCTTGGCGCGCTCGTACTGCTCGGCAATCATGCGCTTCACCTCGTCGTCGATCTTCTGCGCCGTGGCTTCGCTGTAGGGGCGTTGCCACTGGTATTCCGATTGGTTGTAGTAGCACAGGTTGGGCAGTGCATCGCTCATGCCCATGTAGGCAATCATGCCGTAAGCCTGCTTTGTCACGCGCTCCAGGTCGTTCATGGCGCCGCTGCTGATGTGGCCCGTGAAGAGCTCTTCGGCAGCGCGTCCGCCCAGCGTGGCGCACATCTCGTCGAGCATCTGTTCCTTGGTGGTAATCTGTCGCTCCTCGGGCAGATACCAGGCAGCACCTAACGCGCGCCCGCGCGGTACTATAGTTACTTTAATGAGCGGGTTCGCGTACTGCAGGTTCCACGAGATGGTGGCATGACCAGCTTCGTGCAGGGCGATGGTGCGTTTCTCCTCTTCGGTCATCACCTTAGTCTTTTTCTCCAGACCGCCCACGATACGATCGACGGCGGCGATGAAGTCTTCCTTCGTGACGCTCTGCTTGCCATGGCGCGCTGCTATCAGCGCTGCCTCATTGCAGACGTTGGCGATGTCGGCACCGCTGAAGCCCGGAGTCTGGCGTGCCAGCAGGTCGATGTCGAGGCTCTTGTCCACCTTGATTGGTTTGAGGTGTACCTTGAACACGGCCTTGCGCTCGTTCAGGTCGGGCAGGTCCACGTGTATCTGACGGTCGAAGCGTCCGGCACGCAGCAGCGCCTTGTCGAGGATGTCGGCTCGGTTCGTGGCGGCCAAGATGATGACACCGCTGTTGGTGCCGAAGCCGTCCATCTCCGTCAGCAGCTGGTTCAGCGTGCTCTCGCGCTCGTCGTTGCCGCCCATCATGGCGTTGTTCGCACGGGCACGTCCCACAGCGTCGATTTCATCGATGAAAATGATGCACGGTGCCTTCTCTTTTGCCTGGCGGAACAGGTCGCGCACACGGCTGGCGCCCACGCCCACAAACATCTCCACGAAGTCAGAACCCGACATCGAGAAGAAGGGCACATCGGCCTCGCCTGCCACGGCTTTCGCCAGCAGCGTCTTACCCGTGCCCGGAGGGCCTACGAGCAACGCGCCCTTGGGAATCTTACCACCCAGGTCAGTGAACTTCTTGGGATTCTTCAGGAACTCCACAATCTCCTGCACCTCCTGCTTAGCCGAGGCCTGACCGGCGACGTCCTTGAACGTCACCTTGGACTCGTTCTCGCCACCTTTCTCTACCAGTTGCGCGCGCGAGCGACCTACATTGAAGATGCCGCCCATACCGCCGAAGCCACCGCCGCCGCTGCCAATGCGTCGCATGATGAACATCCACACGAAGATGATCAGCAGCAGGGGGAACAGGTTCCAGAACACCTGCATGAAGGTATTGTCGGAGCGTTTGTAGCTCAGTTCACCCTTGAAGTTGCCAAGCTCCTGCTGCGCAGTAACGAATTCGTCCAGCTTGTCTGCAGACGGGAACTCCGCCTGCACGAAGGACTGCTTGCCGGCATCCTTCACGCCCTGTTTGAAGACATCACGGTAGTGCTCGGGCTTCACGTACATCTTCACCGTGCCTTCGTCCTTATTGGCTACAATCTTATTGGCATAGCCATTCTCGACATAGCTCTTAAAGACGGTGTAGGTCACGTTCTTCGAGGCGCCAGCACTCCCGGGGAGCGCGTCGTCGCCTACAAAGAAGAGATAACCCAGGGCCATGGCAATCACGACATATACCCACATGAAACTCATGCGAGGCTTCTTGTTGTTGCCATTCTTCTGATTATTGGGATTGCCGCCAGTCCGCGGCTTCTTCTGCTCTGCCATTCTATTGAATGATGATTGATAATTGATGATTGATGAGAGTCTCCTAATCCAAATCGGGTATTTCCGTCAGTTCTGCGTCAGCCCACAAGTGTTCGAGGTCGTAGAACTCACGGAGCTCCGGCAGGAAGATATGCACGATGACGTCCGTATAGTCCATGGCCACCCATTGCGAGTTGCGCAGGCCATCTACTGCCGTGGGGCGCACACCTAGGTTCTTGCGAGCGAACTCAGCGATGCTCTCGGTCAGCGCCTGCACATGTGAGGGTGAATTACCCGTGCAAATGACGAAGGCCTTGCAGATGGTGTCGTCCATTCCTGTGAAGTCGGCAATCACGATGTCGTGACCCTTCTTTTCCTGGATGCCGGCTTGGATTTGTTGAATCAGTTGTTCTGTCTGTAAATTCATTCGTAATATGTTATTCGAGCTGCAAAGATAGGTCTTTTTCCCCGAATAAGAGGAAAAACTGCCCTAATTTTTGATTTTTTTAGGGAAATGCTTGCACGTTTCACAAAAACAGCCTACCTTTGCACCCGCAAAACCAAAATAAAGAGGATTTGCTAAGGCTTTAAACATTAAACCTTAAACTTTAAACTGATATTGGGCTATGGTGTAATGGTAACACTGCAGATTCTGGTCCTGCCTTTCCTGGTTCGAGTCCGGGTAGCCCAACTCAAGAAATCCTTCCTGTCACCGCAGGAAGGATTTTTCGTTGGTACCCTAACGCACGAGCAGTTGTCGGATGAGACGTGCGGCGCGATGGGGGGCGCCGGGTTCGCCGAGACGGGCGGCGACATCTTCATAGCCGGCGAGCTGGGCGTCACGGTCCTCACCGCCGGGGAGAATGCGGGCGAGGTGAGCGCGACAGGCAGCAACGGTCATCTGCTCGGCAACGAGTTCGGGGACGACCTCGCGTCCCGCCACGAGGTTCACGAGTGAGATATAAGGTATCTTGATGACCAGCTTGCGGGCAAGGGAGGCGAGCTTACCGGCTTGCATGTAGTAGCAGACGACCTGCGGCACGCGGAACAAAGCGGTCTCAAGGGTCGCCGTACCAGAGGTGACGAGGGCGGCGGTAGCCTGTGACAAGACGTCATAGGTGCGGTCATAAACAATCTGGACATCCACGGCCTTCCCTACCCCACGCTCGACAACATCGATATATTTCTGATACACCTCATCTGTCATACCGGGAGCGCCGGCAATGACCAGACGATAGCGGTCTGTGAAGGGCTGCGCGGCCTCTATCATACGAGGCAGGTTGTCGCGGATCTCCTGCAGACGGCTGCCAGCGAGGAGAGCGATATAGGGAGCCCCCTCTAAATCTCCCCCAGGGGGGAGACTTGCGTGTGAGCCAACGAGTGTACTCTGATAGTTGGTCACTTCATCGACAGTGGGGTTTCCAACGTAATGGATAGGATAGCCGTGTTTCTTCTCAAAGAACTCTACTTCGAAAGGAAGGATGGAGAAGAGCTCATCCACGTCGCGCTTGAGGGCCTTGATGCGCCACTCCTTCCAAGCCCATAGCTTCGGCGCGATATAGTAATAGACGGGACAGATGCCGATGGAATGGACGTATTTGGCAATTTTCAGGTTGAAGCCCGGGTAATCGACCAGAATGACTACATCGGGCTGCCATGCTACGATATCATCCTTGCATTGCTGCATACCTTTTAATATCGTACGCGCGTGAAGGACGACAGCCACAAAACCCATGAATGCCAGATCACGATAATGACAAACGAGCGTCATGCCCTGAGCCGCCATGAGGTCGCCGCCGAAGCCACGGAACTCAGCGTCCGGGTCTTCAGCTTTCAGGGCGGCGATGAGATGGGAGGCGTGGAGGTCGCCGCTGGCCTCACCGGCGATGAAGTAGTACTTCATGGTTGAGGGTTGAGGGTTTATGGATTATCGTTGAGGGATGAGGGTGTCTTTGAGGAAGGAAAGGGCTGCGTGGGCTGTCATGTCGATGGTGACGGGCACGATAGAGGCGTAGCCGGCACGGAGGGCGGCGAAGTCGGTGTCAGGGGCATCGGGCTCCAAGTCGGTGAACTTACCCGTGAGCCAGAAGGCATTCAGGCCATGCGGATTGGTAGCCGTGGCCCACTCTGCTGTCCACTGTCCTCGCGCCTGACGGCACACCTGCCAGCCACGGAATGCGGTGGAGGGTGGAATGTTGATGTTCAGGCATACATCTTGTGGCAGGCCTTGGTTGAGGATGCGCTGGCAGAGGGTAGCAATGGCCGCGAGGGTGTCGTCGCTCACGGGTACATCTTCATAGCGCTGTCCGTGCTGCAGCCACAGGGAGAGACCCACAGACGGCACACCCTTCATGCAGCCCTCGAAGACAGCACCCATGGTGCCGCTATAGTGAACGCTGATACTGGCATTGTCGCCATGGTTGATGCCGCTGAGGATAAGGTCGGGCTTGCGGGGCACAATCTGCTCCATCGCCAGCTTCACGCAATCTACAGGGGTGCCGCTGCAGGAGAAGAGCCTCACAGAAGAGGGATATCCCGTAGGGGTATCCACGGTAGCCACGGCAAAACCATTGGTGAGGGGTGTCGTTGAAGGGGTGGTGTCTGCCACCAGGGGCAGCTCGCGATAGGTGACAGGGCGCGTGGCGGTGATGGAAGCGGCTGTGCCCGACCGTGCTCCGTCGGGAGCCACGATATAGACGTCGCCCAGCGGCGCTACAGCCCGTGTCAGGGCTTGTATGCCTGCGGCCTGATAGCCGTCGTCGTTAGTAATGAGGATGAGAGGCTTTTTCAAATTGAAAGATTGAGAAATTGAAAAATTGAAAGGTTGAGGGCTATAACAAGGATTAACGGACGGCTATCTTGTGGCCATTGCGGAGGTAGATGCCAGCTCGTGAAGGACGTGCAGGTAGCTGACGGCCATCAAGGGTAAACCAGGCATCGATAGTAGCCGTGGGCTTCGCATCGTTGCCGATATCAGTAATACCATCGGGAACATAACGCTCTACAGATAGTCGCGATGCGGTTGTGGCAGCGGTGCTGAGATAGGCATCATCACCATATAACTTACGACTATCTTCGATGCTGATGAACACAGGCTTATTGTCTTCCATCTTGAAATAATAGTTGTTTTTATTGCCCGAAGTTGAAGACACGGTCGTAGTACTGTTGATTCCCACCAGCTCGTTATCCAGCATCACAGACGTGGCATCTGACAAGGGATATCGAACAGCCTGCTGTGCTGTCTTGCTGTATAGAATCACAGGCGTGTTGGCAGGAATGAGTTTCGTTTCCACTTCCAATAACTTGACCACGTTGTTCTCCACCTTAGCCGTAAAGACTTGAATATCGCTGGCACTGAGATCTGTAGCATGCTTACGGAAGTACGTGACATATTGGTCCTCGCCAATGGTGACAGTCTCAGCCACGCATGCGATTGTGGCATTATCAAATTCGAGTTCACCAGCTACATCGTAGAGGTTACAAGTGGCTGTTACAATCTCATAACGCGAGAATGCACTACCATCTATATTAAATATATAGTAAAAATCGTTCCCGTCATTGAACGTGAGATAAGTATCCCCTACATTATATATGTACATATTCAAGAGTGTTACTTTCATATCACGCAACTTGAACGCGCCGTTGTAATCACTCAAGACCTGTTGATAGGTCTTATACACCGGGGGCACTACGTTTCCATGCGATAGAACTGTAATCGAGGTAGGAGCGACAACCAACGATTTGTTACTACTACCGATTACCGTACCTTTTACCTGCACTTCATCACCTGGGGCTGCAGTCGTTGACGTCAAGAACAATGCCACCCTGATAGCAGCGTCCTCGTCCTGAACATACATATAGTTCTCATTTCGTGCCGTCACAATGCCCTGGATGAAGAATTCCTCCTTATCATTGATCGTGAGTGCTGAAATCGTTTTTTGGAGAGCTGGTTCTACCTCCAGCACAGTGACATCACTATAGCCTCCGTTATAGTAGGCTACGGCCTTTATGGTGATGCCCTTTGACACTATGGGAGGAGCAGATGGATAGTATATTTGGTTGAAGTCTTTCGTGGGCGTTGAGCCGTCTATGGTATAGAAAATCGAAGCATTGCCTGTCTCGGTAGTGATGGTCGCATAGTAGGTATGCTCGCCATACTCTGTTGCTGGTGTAAGTGTTATTATGGGCGCCGCAATCGAGGAGGCGAAGGTCACAGTGCGATAGCTCATATGGCTTTCGTCGTTACCCTTCACAGCCTTCGCATAGATGGTCGTATTACCCGTAATGGACACAGCCCCAGAATATTTCTTCCAACTGGTATTGTCACCTAGTCGGTAGTAGATAGATGCACTAGACGTAGGACAGGTGATGGTTGCTGTGACGCTGCTGAGACCTGTCACAACATCGGGGACAGTGATGACGGGACGCCGCACAGCCGGCTCCTTCACGTCTGTGGTGAACCACGAGAAGACACCAGGTGCCACCTCATCGGCATAGATGGCGTAGAAATCCATATCGTATTCAAACATGGGAATGTATCCCTGCACACGCGTAGGTGCCTGCTCTGTTTCTGTATGGATGGGATAGCTCATGACCCATCCCCAGAAGGTCTTATCAGAGATGGCAGCAGGGTCAGAGGGAAATACGACAGGAACCCCTTCCTTATATGATGTGGCGGAGATGGGGTTGCCATTGACCCAGAATGTGGCAGTGTGCACGTCGGTCTCTGCCTGCGTGATGTTCAACTGGAAAGATTTCACACTCTCGCCATATGTGCCATCACCTTTCTGTCGAATATAATAGACCTGCGGCCCAGGCATCTTCTTCAACGGGGTAATGGTGATGGTTTTCTTCACCTCATCCACTTGGGAACTGATGTAGCTGCTTGTGCTGACCTCTACTTTTCCTTTGCAAGAAGTGGTATAATGCAGAACGATGGGTGTGTGTGTCGTCGTGACGTCGAAATTGAGGTTCTGCGGCAGGTCGGTAATGGTGAAGTCATTGGCCTGGGGCGTATCACCCTGCAGCACAACTTCTATACGCGTCATGCGTGCCAGGTACTTTGTCCACCTGGACCATTCGGACTGAAACGTCGTCAGGTTCGCATAAACGGACTCCAAACTGCCATT
>Ga0247608_10008882_pt1 | contig 10079 bp, 9 predicted proteins | sample 176DNAGHGlowgp2_FD_193490 | JGI IMG/M metagenome (GOLD analysis project Ga0247608, IMG submission 193490) | Sheep rumen microbial communities from Palmerston North, Manawatu-Wanganui, New Zealand - 1766 DNA GHGlow gp2 | ecosystem: Host-associated > Mammals > Digestive system > Stomach > Rumen ... | reverse complement strand
ATAACGGAGTTGTAAGCTCTTAGTATCGGGAAGTCAGGACGCACAGATAACACTTGAACTTGAAGCAGAGAAAGAATATAAGGTTTTTGTTGACGATGTGAACATAGGCAAGATGAAGACTAATCTTGGCGGAAAGCTTGTATTTTCTGTGGAGTTTGACAGTGACAGCACACTTGTTAAAGTAAGAATAGAAAGAGCATAATCAGACAAAAAGCTCATGGAAGACAAGCTCTTCATGAGCTTTTACTATATCAAGGGGGTATATATGGCTAAGGAAAAGAGCCTTTTTTTCTGTACAGCCTGTGGCTGTGAACAGAGTAAGTGGAGCGGGCAGTGTCCCGAGTGTAAAGAGTGGAATACTATGGTTGAGGCACCGAAGTCTATGACTAAGGGTGGTCATGTGAGTATGAATAGTCTTGCTGATGTGAAAGCCTATGCTATAGATGAGATAAGTGCGTCTGAAGCACAGAGGACACCAACAGGCTTTGGCGAACTTGACAGAGTCTTAGGCGGAGGTATAGTAGATTCTTCACTTGTTTTGGTTGGTGGAGATCCTGGTATCGGCAAGTCTACCTTGCTTCTTCAGTTATGTCATAATCTCTCTGAAGCAGGCAAGCAGATACTCTATATCTCGGGTGAGGAATCGCTAACGCAGATCAAGCTTAGAGCCGATCGTATAGGTCGCTTTAATTCCAACATGAAGCTTCTGTGTGAGAATGATCTTGGTCTTGTAGAAGGAACTATAGAGCGTATAAAACCGGAACTTGTTATCGTGGATTCTATACAGACTATGTATACGCCTGATATTCCGGGAACGGCAGGCAGTGTGTCACAGGTTCGTGAAGCGACTAATCGTTTCCTTAGAATATCTAAGGGGCTTGGGATCACAGTATTCATCATCGGACATGTTACGAAGGACGGCGCTGTTGCGGGACCTAAGCTTCTTGAACACATGGTTGATACAGTTTTGTACTTTGAAGGTGATCGCAATGCTCTTTACAGGATTATAAGGGCTGTTAAGAATCGTTTTGGCTCAACTGACGAGATAGGTATGTTCAGGATGCAGAGGGAAGGATTGGAAGAGGTGCTTAATCCTTCGGCATATATGCTAGAAGGAAGAAGCGAGGATGCAAGCGGTTGCTGCGTGACCTGCGTCATGGAAGGAACGAGGCCTATACTTGCCGAGATTCAGGCTCTTGTATGTAAGACTAACTTTGCTATGCCTAGGCGAACTACTAACGGTACGGACTTTAACCGTGTGAACATACTTATGGCAGTTCTTGAGAAGAAAGCGGGTCTGGAATTATACAACCAGGATGCTTATATAAATGTTGTCGGCGGCATGAAGTTTAACGATACAGGCACGGATCTTGCGATACTTGCAGCTATAGTGTCAAGCCTTACAGGTAAGGTCATACCTAAGGATACACTGATACTAGGTGAAGTGGGACTTGCGGGAGAAGTAAGGAACGTATCCTATATATCCGCAAGGGTTAGTGAAGCGGCGAAGCTCGGCTTCACAACATGCATCATACCTAAGTCAAGCCTTAGTGCCATAGAGGATAAGACTAAAGTAAAACTTGTAGGCATATCCAATATAGGCGAGATTATGAGATTTTTTAAGTGATTATGAAAGAACAAAAGAAGACAACGGAAGATAGTTTGGTGAAAGCTGTTATTCCGTCACTGTTGTACATACTTATATCAACATTTTGCTTCGCGATAGCTATGGCTCTGGGTGTAGATTCACAGAAGAACAAGAGTTATATCCTTGCAATCGAAGCGGTGATTGGAATAGTGGTATTCTCTTTGTGGTATAAGAAGGATATAAAGGGGAACTCTTTTAGGGCGGTTAAGAACACAAGACCAGGTGTATACTTTGTTATAGCTGTGATTTTTGGTATTCTTGTCTGTCTTATGACTAATTATCTGTTTGATCTGACCGGACTTAACAGGATTCCTGATGTGGTTCCTTTTAATCCTTTTTCTGATTCAAACAACGCAGTTTATGTTGTGTATAGTGTCTTGCTTGCACCCGTTTATGAGGAGCTGGTGTTCAGAGGATTTGTATATAGAAGGGCAAGAGAAGGCGGAGTAGAACATAGATTATCGTATCTTTTGTCGGCGATACTCTTTGCTTTGATACATGGTGATCTCATACAGGGGCTTTATGCGTTTATAATTGCCTTTTTTCTGTGTATGGTGTATAATAAGATAAGGATGTTGTGCGCTCCGATATTACTTCATGTGAGCGCCAACACTCTGGCTATGATGGATATATGTACAGGATTCATAACTAACAATACCAGAAAGGGACATAGACTTATTATAGTGATATGTTCTTTACTTATGATGATAGTATTGAGTGTTATTATGAATCGTTTTGTACAGACTAAGGAGGAAGAGAGATGAAGGTCTTGTCGGTTGTAGTTCCATGCTACAATTCAGAAGGATATATGAGACATTGCCTTGATACTTTGCTTACGGGCGGTGAGGATGTCGAGATCATAATAGTTGATGATGGTTCAACTAAGGATAATACGGCAGCTATAGCTGATGAATATGAGAAGAAGTACCCTGATATAGTTCTTGCTATACATCAGGAGAACGGAGGACATGGCGAGGCTGTTAACACAGGTCTTCGTTATGCCGGTGGCAGGTTCTTCAAGGTTGTTGACAGTGATGACTGGGTTAATGAAGAAAGCTATAAGAAGATCTTAGCATTCTTGAAGGAGAATATGATAACTGAGACTCCTCTTGATATGCTTATATCTAATTATGTATATGAGAAGGTCGGTGCGAGAAGAAAGAAGGTTATACAGTATCGTAACGCTCTTCCAATAGAGACTTACTTTACTTGGGATGATATAAAGCATTTTAAAGTTGACCAGTACATACTTATGCATTCTGTCATCTATAGGACAGAGCTTCTTAGAGAGTGTCAGCTTTCGCTTCCTGCCCATACTTTCTATGTTGATAATCTCTTTGTGTTCGAACCGCTTCCATACGTTAAGAACATGTATTACATAGATACGAACTTCTATCGTTACTTTATAGGAAGAGCCGATCAGTCGGTCAATGAAGAGGTCATGATAAGTAGGATCGATCAGCAGATAAGAGTCACTAAAACTATGATCGATTATTTTCACTTTGATAAGATTGAGAATAAGAGATGCCGTTATTATATGATCAATTATCTCAAGATGATGATGATGGTGCCATCTATCATGCTCATCCTATCCGGAACACAGGAGAATCTCGCGAAGAAGAAGGAACTGTGGTCTTATCTTAAGACTATCAATCTTAAGCTTTGGTTCAAGATAAGATTCAGCCGTATTGGCAGTGCTGTGAATATTCCTGGAAGAGGCGGACGCAAGATATCAAAGCTTGGATATAAGGTTTATCAGAGATTCATAGGATTTAATTAATATTTGGAGGATGTATTATGACAAACATGTTTGATCTTACAGGGAAAGTAGCTGTAGTAACAGGCGCTAATACAGGACTTGGACAGGGTATGTGCGTAGCACTTGCATCAGCAGGCGCTGACATAGTCGGTGTAGCAAGAAGAGAGTGCTCCGAGACTAAGGCGCTTGTAGAGAAGGAAGGCACTAGATTCGTTGAGGTGATAGCTGACCTTGGCACTATAGAGCCAGTTGAGAGAATCCTTAATTCTGCTATAGAAGCTTATGGACATGTAGATATACTTGTTAATAACGCAGGTCTTATTAGAAGAGAAGATGCTATCAATTATTCTGAAGAGGACTGGGATGCTGTCGTTAGCGTCAACCAGAAGACAGTTTTCTTCCTTTCACAGGCATTTGCAAGACAGTATGTTAAGCAGGGTACTAAGGGCAAGATTATAAATGTTGCGTCTATGCTCTCATATCAGGGCGGTATCAGGGTTCCTGCATATACTGCAAGTAAGAGCGCTATCTTAGGTCTTACAAGAGCGCTTGCCAATGAGTGGGCAAAGTACGGCATCAACGTCAATGCAATCGCGCCAGGATACATGGAGACTAACAACACACAGGCTCTCAGGGCTGACGCAGACCGTAACGAAGCAATCCTCGAGAGAATCCCTGCAGGACGCTGGGGAACTAAGGAGGATATGGGCGGAACAGTTATATACCTCGCATCACAAGCTTCTGATTATGTTAACGGCTTCACTGTTGCGGTTGATGGCGGCTGGCTTGCTAGATAATTAAGAAAGCTATGATGTAGATTTTGATATGATTTATAAGAGAGTTTGGCTTTTTGCCAGACTCTTTGTTATTTTGTTGAGACGTTATCTGATAGTCGGTCCTGAATCCAAAAGTGTTATGAAGAATCATCATATTCATAGTGCGATATGTCACGCTAGTGCAAATTTGCGATGGTTGCCTTTTGTTTTTGTTGAAAGTATTCGCTCAATAGAATATAATAAAATTAGGGTAAAGTACACATTTTTGGAAGGAAAAGATATGGATTATTTGACTTCAGCAGACTGAAGCTTATGGAGCGCAGAGGCAGTGGATTCAAAAAGATACTTGAGGATTATGATTTCCAAGAGAATGCCAGGAAGGAATTATTACACTGACCCTATATAACTTGAATTACCTTGAGGGACAAAACGATGCGAAGAATGTCGCTCAAGATGTCGTTCAAGATGTCGCTCAAGATGTCGCTCAAGAAAAGACCGCAAGTAAATACGAAAAACAGATATTAGAATTAATAGAAAATGATGAAAAGATTTCTTGCGAAGAAATAGCGCAGAAGATTGGAGTAAGTAAAAAACGATTGAGCGAGAGATGAAAAAAATGGTTAATGTAACCTATGTTGGAAGTGGATATAGCGGCCATTGGGAAATCAAGGGTTAGTATTGAATTATTGTTTTAGATGGTTTTGTACGAGGTGACGGAAAAATGAGAATACAAGTGGTTTGTTCCAAGCCGAGAAAAGAAACGAATGGCAGTACAAGTGAAATAGAATATGTTTCGTTACGAGACATTCATTCCATAGATGAATATGATGTTACGGTATTAGATTTGGCGGCTCCTGAAATATGGTGTACTGACGGAGATGAAATCGACACTATCAATCAAGAGAATCATTTTAAAAGCATTAGTTGTATGATTTTAAATAGCAAAGCGCCTATTTTGATCTGTTTACCACAGAATATAGGTTTTAAGCATAGAAAAAGATACGAAAACAGAATTATAACAACAGATCTCAAAGATATGATAAAGGAATATGAGGTTATTCTAAATAGTCTTTTTCAGCCCCTTTCTGCATGTGGATTGCGCTATGAGAATACAGTGACGACGATCGAGAATCAAGAATTTACGGCAGCTTTTTATTTTTCCACTATCCCAGATGGTTGGGTAGTTTACAAATCAAAAAGTAACAGAGCTGTTTTAATAAAATCTGATAATGTCTATGTTACTACACTCTCAATAGAAAATGTTGATAAGCTGAAACTAGTGTTGGGCGCAATAGGGTTAAAGAATGAACGGCAGGAAGTGCCAGATTGGATGACGAATTACCCTATGTTTGATGATGAAAAGCAAAAGTCTTCTATAGCTGAATGGGAACGGCAAATAGAAGGACTGCAAGAAAAAATAGATAAGTCGAAAGAAATACTTTCCCAAAATGACAGGATGAAATCGGTTCTATACAAGACGGGCGAACCATTAGTGGAAATTGTTTTTGAAATCTTGCAAGAATTACTCGGATGCGATTTATCAGAGTTTGTTGACGAGAAAAAGGAAGATTTTCTGTTTCAGGTCAAGGATGTTATTTTCATTGGCGAAATAAAGGGTGTCAATCATAACGTGAAAAATGAGAACATTTCTCAGCTAGATGTGCATTATCAAAGTTATATGGATGATCATGAACTAACCAATGAAACAAAAGTGAAGGCTTTATTGATTATGAATTACCAAAAGAATAAAGAACCTAATCAAAGGGACCAGGTAAAAGAAACTCAAATCAACCTGGCAAAAAGAAATGGAAGTCTGATAATAGATACTCTAACACTGTTAAGAGTTTTAGAAAAATACAGAGATGGACTAATTACAAGAAATGAGATTTTAGCAATGCTGTCAGAGCAAACGGGAATTCTTGTATTGGGTGAGAATTTAGAATAGACGCAATGATTTCATTGTATTAACCTTGGAGGAAAAGTATATGGATAATAAAAGCATAAAAAAACTGGAAGCCGACCTTTGGGAGTCGGCGGACCTTCTAAGAGCGGGATCGAAGTTGACTTCTCAGCAGTACTGTATGCCGGTACTGGGTCTGCTGTTCCTGAGATATGCATATAGCAGATATAAGAAGGTGGAGGAAGAGATTCTGAAGGACAGACCAGTTAGGAATGGTCATGTGATGCCAGTAGAGGCTTCAGATTTCGTAGAAAAGAGCGCCTTGTATCTTCCGAAGGAAGCGCAGTATTCCTATCTAGTAAATCTCCCGGAGGATATCAAGACTGCGAATATCGTATCTGAGAGCGGTCAGCCCATGAACAGTTTGGGCGAAGTTGTTAATCATGCGATGGAACTGGTTGAATCTCAATCAGAACAGTTAGCTGGTGTTCTTCCAAAAGATTACACTATATTCTCAGATGATTTACTGGCGGAGCTTCTCCGAATCTTTAACAACAATGCTCTTGATGAAGTCGGCGGTGATGTTATCGGTCGAATTTATGAATACTTCCTCAGTAAGTTTGCTCCGGTTGTAGCATCAGATGACGGGGTGTTCTTCACGCCAAAGTCATTGGTAAAGATGATCGTAAATATTCTGGAACCATCATCGGGAGTTCTGGCTGATATTGCCTGCGGTAGTGGTGGTATGTTTGTCCAGTCCGGTGATTTCGTCAATAGCAAGGGTATGTCTGCAAATAAAGCAATGACCTTCTATGGACAGGAGAAGGTGGAATACAATGCTCAGCTCTGCTTGATGAACATGGCAGTACATGGCTTGACCGGTGTTATTAAGTCCGGTGATGAAGCGAACACTTTTTATAACGATGCTCATAACCTTGCAGGTTGCTGTGATTATGTTATGGCAAATCCACCTTTTAATGTGGATAAGGTTAAGTCAGAGGCCGCGCAGAATGCACAGAGGCTCCCGTTTGGTCTTCCAAGTGTAAACAAGGCCGGGGAGGTAAGTAATGCCAACTACCTTTGGATATCCTATTTTTATGCTTATCTGAATGAACATGGTAGAGCTGGATTTGTAATGGCATCCTCTGCTACGGACAGTCAGGGTAAGGATAAGGATATCCGTCAGCAATTGGTTAAAACTGGTCATGTTGACGTAATGATCAGTGTTGGTAACAACTTTTTCTATACGAAGAGTTTACCTTGTAGCTTATGGTTCTTTGATAAAGGTAAGAAGGAAGAACTGAAAGATAAGGTCCTTTTTATAGATGCACGAAATTATTACACCGTTGTAGATAAGACATTAAATGAGTGGAGTGAATGGCAGCTTAATAATTTAAATGCTATTGTGTGGCTTTATCGAGGTGAAATTGATAATTATAAAAACCTTTTGCGAGAATATCATGATGTTCTTGGAGAGGGGGATTTTGATGCCCTACTAGAATCTTACGAAGAAAAGATTAAATCGTTACGAGATGAAGCAAAGAAAACAGTAGATGATGCAGCAAAAAAAGATAAGAAAAGGATTCAAGCAGAATATGACGAGAGAATTGCTGAACAGGAGGAACAGCTCACTATTGCTAAAGAAGCAAAATGGCTTTATGACAAATTTGGTGATGGAGAATATCAGGATGTTTCCGGTCTCTGCAAAGTTGCTGAACGTTCAGAAATAGAAAATAAAGGCTGGTCATTAACTCCTGGTGCCTATGTTGGCGTAGCTCCTATAGAAGATGATGGCGTTGATTTTCATGAGCGAATGAGCGAAATACATAAGGAGCTTTTGAGGCTTACAGAAGAAGGAAATAAGCTAATGGAAATCATTTCACAGAACTTGAAGGAGATGGGCATATGAATACAAAGAAAAGCCTAAAAGTGCCATTTAAGGCACCGTTGCAATCTGGTGATACAGAGGAAGTCACAGTAGGATGCAGGGCAAATAACCTAGACATTTGTAAAAACAACGAAATTCCAGAAATCTGTGCTTTTGTAAGAGAGGATGGAATTTGTCAGATTCCATCAAAGGCGTGGCGGAAGCAATACAAAAAACTAAGTGAGGAAGGAAACAGTCTATGATTTTAAATGATATTTGCGAATTGATAGTAGATTGTTCTCATTCTACAGCACAGGATGAAGGCGCTGGTTATCCTTTAATTAGGACACCAAATATTGGTAAAGGCAGGCTAAATCTTGATGGTGTCCACAGGGTATCAAAAGAAGTATATGATAAGCGAAATGCTCGAGCAGTGCCACAAGATGATGATTTGATCCTTGCAAGAGAAGCGCCTGCAGGGAATGTAGCCATTATTAAAAATGGCGAAAAAGTATGCTTGGGACAAAGAACTGTTTTAATTAGACCAGATAAGAAAAAAGTAGATCCAGATTTTTTGGCGTACTATATTTTAGCACCTCAACAACAGTACGAATTGCTTGGAACAGCGAATGGAGCGACCGTTGCACACGTAAACATTCCAGTAATAAAGGCGCTTCCGGTTGAACTTCCTAGTTTAGATGTACAGATAAAAGTAGCTAACATTCTGAAAGCATATGATGACCTAATTGAGAATAATATTTTGCAGATTAAGCTTTTAGATGAAGCGGAGCAAAGACTGTATAAAGAATGGTTTGTTGAGCTTAATTTCAAAGGACATGAGACGTGCAATATCATAGCTGGAATACCCGAAGGATGGGAGTATTTACCGTTACAAGATGTTATAGGCTATGAAATAGGCGGTGGTTGGGGAGAAGAAACCATAAAGGGGAAAAATGAATATGAAGCGTATGTGATCCGGGGAACAGACTTTGACGGCTTAGAAAATGGAGAAATACAGGGAATACCTTTAAGGTACCACACTGAAAGCAATCTTTCTGCACGTATACTTCATCCGGGGGATATCGTGTTTGAAGTATCTGGAGGCAGTAGAGACGAGGGCGTTGCAAGAACAGTGCTCATAACTAAAGAATTGTTAGATAGGCTTAAGAAACCAGTTATGTGTGCAAGCTTCTGTAAACTGGTGCGGCCTGAAAAACAAGAAAGTTCTCAGTATCTATTTGATCATCTTAGATATTTGAGAGCAAGTAAGATCACAGAAGAATTTGATAAGAGAAGTGCAAGCAGTATTGTCAATTATCGTTGGAAAGATTTTTTGTCGCAACAATATATTCTGATGCCATCAGATGATGTGCTGCAAGAATATAACACTTTGGCAACAAAAATATCTGAAAAAAAAGCTGTCTTGTCATTACAAATGGAGACATTAAAAAATGCGCGAGATAGTTTGCTTCCAATGTTAATGTCAGGGGAAATAGAACTGTGAGGTCAGTATAATCCTCAGAAACGAGTACAAGGAGGGCATCCCTTATGAAATATGAATACTCCGAAAATGTTTTAGTCCAAGACAGCGCGGCAGCTCTTATGCATGATGAGCTGGGGTGGGATGTTGTCTTTGCCTATAATCAGGAAGTGCTGGGAGATAACGGTACTCTTGGCAGGAAGGATTACCATGAAATTGTCCTGTGGCGATATTTTAATCAGGCTCTGAAGAAACTGAATCCGTGGATCACTGAGGCACAGATCACAGAGGCAAGGCAAACGCTTTCGTCATATCTGTCTTCGGCATCATTGCTTCAGATCAATGAAGAGAAATATTTCATGATCCGTGATGGTATTCCGGTGACTGTTAAGAAGCCAAACGGAAAGACGGAAGAAAAAAAGGCCATTGTAATCGACTTTAATGATCCTGATAATAATCATTTCCTTGCTGTGAAGGAAATGAAGATCCATGGTGATCTGTATCGTCGCCGGACAGATATCGTTGGCTTTGTAAATGGCCTGCCGCTTTTGTTCATAGAACTGAAGCGGAATGATGTGGATGTGGAAAATGCTTATACGGATAACTACACAGATTACCAGGATACCATACCGTTCCTGTTATACTACAA
>Ga0247608_10008880_pt1 | contig 10080 bp, 9 predicted proteins | sample 176DNAGHGlowgp2_FD_193490 | JGI IMG/M metagenome (GOLD analysis project Ga0247608, IMG submission 193490) | Sheep rumen microbial communities from Palmerston North, Manawatu-Wanganui, New Zealand - 1766 DNA GHGlow gp2 | ecosystem: Host-associated > Mammals > Digestive system > Stomach > Rumen ... | reverse complement strand
AATATATTTTTTCAATAAATCATAATTTTTATCTGAAAATCAGATTTCTTCAAAAGTGGATATTCATTTCTCAGAATCTAAGAATCTGATAACAGTCGACTCAGAATTCATTCCAGGCATAAAGTTAACCCTGGCATCTACTTTCTTTTTTATTCATTGATGATTAGTTGCTTCAAAAGAAAATCTACCATCCTGTGGTATATAATCTATATTCATCTTTACTCATGAGATGAACTTCAATTTTTGTAGATATTTCCAAAAATCCTTAGAATCAAAACTAACAACATCCTGCAAAATTCAGTCTAAACGTAAACGAAGCACAATTTCTTTTCATTCTGGCTGAAAGTGAACATCAGAAGCTCATGATTGAAATCATAATCTAATCATCTCCATAATGAATTCTCACGGATCTAGCGAATTCTTTTTTTCAAAAAACTGTTTCATCAGCGTAATTGCAGAATCTCATTCAGCTTTTTCTCTTATTTCTTTTTCTTCCTGTGCTTTTTGTTCTCTTGCTTCTAGCTGATCATATCGTTTAATTCATTCTGCAAATCATTCTGCAGAGGTATAAAATACTTTATTTTTCAATCCCTTATCGTCTAACTGCTTGATTATTTTTTTTACTTCCTCTGGATGATTGTTGGTGGTAAGGATATAAACATTATTTTCATCATCTTTATAATAGATAATTACTTGCATATATAAAGCATTTTCACGAGGAATTTTTTTTAATTGAGAAAAATCTACTTGCAAAGCCTGCACATCCTCTACTTCTAATATTGTATTTATCAATTGATTCGCCATATTATGCAGATAATCTCATAATAAAAATCAGACCTAACACAGTCTAATTATATCCAGAAACACATTAAAATGCAAATTTTGGTTAAGAAAATTTTATTCAAAAATATATCTAGTTCTTTCCAGGAAATTATCATATATTCATTCTTTTTTCAAAGCATTAATAAAGAGTTGTTTGCTGTATCAATCAGCAATAAATTCGTGTATATTTTTTTTAAAATTAAAACTCACAGCATTACCATCAAAAGATTCTTCTGAAATTGTATTTTTTATCAATTCATAGAATTTATATAGTTCATTAGGTATCGGTTTGTTGAATTCTAAACTATGTATAATTTCGTGTCTTAATGTTGTTTCATCAGCATTATCAAAAATAAAAATGATATTTCTTTTACTATCATAAGATCACTTTCTAAGTCATCATGTTCCTTCAATATAATAAATTGGTATATCATTCTTTATTTGTAATCATAGTTCCTTAGCTACAACTTTAGAGCTTCACACGTCTTTTACGTTATATCTAATTCAATTAAATAAAATTTCTGAAAAATCTGGTTTTTTATACTCATGATAGTCTTGATTATGTGTTTGCATTTTTTCAGATTTACAAGAAATTTTCATATTTATTTTATAATATAATGAATTATTATAATAAACTATTTTTCTTTTTTTTCAGACTTCTTTAATTCTTCAAATTCTTTTTTAATTTTCTCTTTGTCTTCTCATTCAGGCATTTTTTTAATTGCTGCTGCAATCATAAAAAGCATATTCTGATAGGTGTCCTTGTCCATAAAACCAGCTTCAATTAGAGCAATCATTCATTCAGCCAATTCTCGATAAGGTTTTAGATCTTCTAAAATTTTGATCACTTTTTGTTTATCCATAGTTGATAATTATTAATAAACGCTTAATTATACTGATTTTTGTGAATTTTGTCAAATTTTGATAGAGAAAAATTTTTTATTCTTGCTTTTGATAGAAGTTTTTATATATCTATTTCTAGAATTTATTTTCCCAAATATATTCAATAAATGGCTCAATCAGCTATCGATTATGCAATATGATATCTTTCTCGTTATCCAAAAACTGAGCAGGAAATACGTATTATTCTTTACAAAAAATGATATAATTCTGAAGATATTCATCATTGTTTAGAGGTTTTGAAAAAGAATGATTTTATTAACGATGAAAAATTTACAGAAAGTTTCCTCTATTCAGAAGTAGAGAAGAAATGACGTCCATTATTTATAATTAAGCAGAAATTGATTGCTCGTGGAATTGATAAAGGATTGCTTTCTAAAAAAATCTCAGAAAACCAAGAAGAATTGACTCAGTGAATGCGTAAAGCAATTAAGAAAGAAATAGAAATATACAAGAAAAAATGAGTGGACGGATTTGATATTATTCAGAAATTGATGAGAAGATGATACCAATTAGCTGATATCAAGGCTGTTATCAGAGAGTGAGCTGAAAGTAATTAATTTATATCTTAAAATTTAAATAACTATGCGACGATTAGTAATATTATGAATTGTAGTATTTATGATTCTTGTAGTTTTACATGAGTTTGGTCACTTTATAGCAGCTAGAAAATGCTGAATGAAAGTGCCAGAATTCTGAATCTGACTTCCACCTAAAGCTTGTAATCTCCGGAAAGATAAGAAATGAACTCAATACACATTAAACTGGATCCCTCTTGGATGATTTTGTCAAATCGAATGAGATGATCCTACAGATAAGAAATCTTATGATAATCCAAATACACTTTTTACAGCTCCACTTTGGAAAAGACTGATTGTGATTTTTGCGTGAGTAGCAATGAATTTTTTGACAGCATGGTTAATATTTACATGAATATTTTGGCATTGAGTACAGCCTCTTTCAGTTTCACAAATTGCAGAAGAAAAGTGATCAACTAGTTACTTGATGGCTAGTTCGTCCTTTCTTAGAGAGAAATGATTTCTTACATGACAAGTTAAGAGCGGAGTATTGATACAAGAAGTGAATGAATGATGATTGTGAGAGCAGATAGATTTAAGAGTAAATGATGTTTTGCTAGAATTTGACGGACAGAGCCTAGATTTTTCAAACTTTTTAGCTTTAATGCAATCGTGAGATGATAAGTCTCATACATTTAAAATTCAAAGATGAGATACAGAGGTTATATCAGAAGAATTTAAATGCGAATGAACTTGTACGTTTGGTATCATTATTACAGAAAATGGAGATTTACAGCTAAGTAATATAAAATTTGGACTCTGATGAGCAATGCTTGCAGCATTTCATGAAATTTGAGCAGAGTGGAATTTAACAATGGATGCATTATGAGTACTATGAAAATGATTATTCTCATTTGATAAGTGAGAGATGAAAGATGCTTTAAATAATCTATCTGGCCCAGTTGGAGCTGTAAAAATCTGATGAATGTTTTATGAAATGTGATGATGGTGAGCTTATTTTGCATTTGCTGCAATAATTTCACTAGCTCTTGCTATATTTAATGTGTTACCAATTCCAGCCCTTGATTGAGGTAGGGCTGTATGAATGATTCTACAGGCGATATTCAAGGTTAAACCAGAAAAATATTTCAAATATGAATGATATGTGAATATGTTCTTCTTTTATCTGATATTACTACTATGAGTCGTTATCATTATAAAAGATTTGATCGTATTCTGGTGAGTAAATATTCCATTCATAAGTTAATCCATAAATAAAAAGCTGACCATTAATTAAGTCAGCTTTTTTATAACATTTTTTATTTTGTCTTTAATCTTTGTAGAATATGTATAAAAATCTTTTTCTTTTTGCATATCTTTTATTAGATTCAATTTATTAGCAGAATTTGAGTACATAGTATATACAACTTCTCATTTTTTCACTTTATCTCATACTTTTTTATGTAAATAGATTCAGGCTTCATATTGCTTAGGGGCTCATAATCATCTGACCATAGTATTTAAATGCCTCATATCCACTTTACTAATTATACAATCTTTTTCAGCGACAATATCATGAGAAAATTTACCTAGCTGAATATCTTCAGATTTAATATTTGGTTCTCAGTTCTGAGCTTTTATAATTTCTTGCATCTTTTTCCAAGCTTCTCAATTCTCTAGTTGAGTCTTAACTAATTTTTCAGCATTTCCCATACTGTTTGCAGTTCAGCACAAAACTAGTATTTTAGATGCGAGAAATATAACTTTTTTTTCTAAATCTTCGGACCTCATTTCGTACTGCTGTAAAATTCTAAGCGCCTCCCTAGCCTGAAGACATGCTCATATTCATCTACCAATAGGTTCTGAACCATCAGTGATTTCTACATCCATTTTGATTCATAAATATTCTCAAATTTCTTTGAAACGTTTAGCTACTCTTTTTGCATCTTTCATTGATGCAACTTTTGCTGTAGGTCACATAGGGATATCAATCAGGCAATGATTAATTCACATTGCATAGTTTTTTGCCATAATCGAAGAAATCATTCTAGCATAAGGTTCCATTCATAGAGGAGAGGAAACTTTAATTATTCTATCATTTACTGGAGCTAAATTCAGTTTTTCATTCCATACTAAGCAAGCTCAAACTTTATCAGTCAGTCTGATTACCTCTTGTTTATCAAATTCAATATCCATTAATACATTTACACATTCTCAAGTCGCAGCAGGGGAGGTGATAGCTTTGGAAAAAGTTTTAGGTACGGTAATCCCTAATGATGCTAAAATAGGCACTATAACCATTGTAGTTTCATTTCCAGGTACTCATCAGATACAATATTTTCCAGCTACGGTTCATGGAAAACGGTACATATCTCATGTATATGCAGTTGCTTTAGTTGTATAGGCCAATTCATGTGCATCTGATTTATAGAAAAAACTGGTTGCTACATAATAAGCCAAAACTAAATCATGAATCTTATTATTTTTTACATCATCAATAATTGCATCAATTTCTTCATCTGTTATTTTTTTTCAGAGCATTTTTTTTCTAATTGCTTGCATTGAAAGTGGATTGTTTTTTACAAAACTTACAATCACAGTATCTCATTCCATAATTGGATACTCATCCAAAAAATCCTTTGTAACTCAAATTTCATTGGCCTGAACATACTTATCAGTTAAGGCTACATCTACTACGAACTCTTCATTTCTTCTGATTAATGAAATTTTATCATCATCTTTAATTCAATATTCTGCAGCCTGTTCTGCATTGAGCATCACAATATGTCCACTTCAATTCTGAATATCAAAAGAAACTATTTTTGCACTAAAGATTTCTTTGTGGTCTTGAGTTTTAAATCCTTTCATTTTAGATTATTTATTAGACTAAAAAGCATATTAAAGTTTGATTATTATATATTTGATTTTTGCAGCTCTACAATCAAATCAACATCAGTTTTTAATTCATTAGTAAAGTTGACGATTTTATTGTGATTCAATTTCCGATTTGGCATCTCTCAATCAGTAAATTTTTCATAGATCATTGCTGCAAAAGAATTTTTATACCCCTCAGGTACTTTCAATTCTCAAGTGAGTTTAAAATCAATATCATTTAATGTAGCTGTTTTTTCCAAAAAATATACTGTATTTTGATATTTAATCTTTTCATTATCGTTCATTTTATTAAAGTATGGTCTAACTATCTCATTCAATTCCTTGTGCATAATATTATCTTTATTTGGGATATTATTTCACCAATTTCTTCATGCAAATTCTGCAAGAATTTTTATGTTATCAGAAAGTGCTTGAATACTTTCTTTTTCTGAATTATTTATTATTTCTACTACTTTATAAATATCTGATCATTCATCAATTTGAATTATTCTATCTGGTTTATTAGGATCACTATCAATTATTCACAAAGTTCTTAAAAAATCTGTAGTTAATTCATTTTTTGCTTGACTAGACTCCAGTTGTGTTCAAATTTCTTCTCAGGTTCTCATTACTTGATTATTAAAAGATTCTTGGATTTCCTGTTTCCTTTCGTTACGCCTTGATTCTATACTATTTACATTAATTTTTCACATATCTTGAGGTGATTCATCTGCTTCATAATTTTTAAGCTTAGAAACAAAATCTTCAATCACTCATACGTATAAATTTGGATAACCTTCTCAAAAAATAATGGTATTTGATGGGTATCTTTTAGAGATACAAGAATTCATAAAAACTTCTCATGTGATTAGATCATATTTTATTTTTACTGGATTTCAGTTAAAAGTTCAATTTATAATTAATCATTCATTGTTACTTTCTAGTTCAACAGGTTTTGATTTATCGAGAACTAGACCATGAAAGTTGCCTCTAATGTTATTCTTATTTCAGAATCCCGTGAAAATACTTTTAATCCCATCAATAACAGAACCTATAGCCAAATTATTCCTTGCGATATCTTTTTTTTCTCCCATCCTTGAATGAAATTTTGAAATTTTATCTTGTGCCTCATCAAAATAGCTGTAAAATCTTAATTTCAATAAAGAGCAAGCATTATTAAATTGTAACTCATCTTTTCAAAAGCGAGATCTAAATTTTTGTAAGTTTTCTCAATTTCAATCAAAATTTGAAAATTTATTAGTTTCGTCATATAATGCTTCTAGAGAATCAGGAGGTATATGTCATAATCAGCGTAATTTATTATCTCTGCAAAATCTTCTTCGAGCATAACTGATTACTTGTGAATCTTTTATATCAAAATTTTCTGTTCATCTATTAAATTTCTCTAATAACTTTTCTCAAATATTATTTGAGATTGCGAGATTTAATCACGATTCAGGATCCAGTCATCCTTCTTTTAATCTATTTCTATTTCTGAATCTTTCCCTATTCCTTCTTGAAAAAAGAATTTTGTTATTAGCTTCGTTGTCAAGTTGTATTTTCTCTTCATCTGTCAAATTTGTAACAAATCAGTTTTGATATAACTCTTCTTGTATAGCTTTTTCCAACTTTTTCCTATTATCTGGCGTTAGTGGTTGGCTCAGGTCTATATCCAAGGCCTTTCACGGATTTTTATAATTGTAATAATCGACAAAAAATTTTAATGAATTAGAATTTATTATACTGTTTATCGCCTTTCTTGAATCTTCAATGCTATTACTAGACCGCAAAGATTTATCCAAAGATGATAGAAATCTTTCATTCAATTCATTTTCAATTAACGGTCTTGCTATTCACTTATGCTCATCTGAGAAATTTTGATTTAACTGATTAAGAGTTATATTTTTCGGATCAATATCAGGATATAGAGCTCTTATTGCACTAATTCATTCACTTGATAAATTTAATTTTCAATTGAAAATATCTCAACTACCTTCTTTTATGTAAATCAATGTGTCTAATAATATGAGTCAGAAATCCTTACTATCATCATTCTCCAGTATTTCCAGCAATGCAGATGAGTTTGATATTCATAATTTATTTAATCTATTTATTAGATTTGATTTCTGCTGTTCTTGAAAATTGAGAAGTTCTGAATGCTTGTTTATGTATTGATTTTTTTCTATCTCTGCTAATAATAATATCTCATCAATATCTTTTCATGTTCTGCGTAGGCTCTGAAATCTCTGAAACCTTCTCCTAACTAATTCTGGATTATGAATATTTAAGTTTTCGATTCACAACGCTTTTTTTATCTTTCATTTTTTTTCTTCGGGAAAACTATCAATAAATTTTGAACAGTCTCTTCATAGAATTTTATTGATTTCAGAAAGATTATTATCGTATATTTCGTATGTTCTTCCAGTTTCTAAAACCATAATGCATTTCTTAAGTTAAAAAATATACATTATTATACCCTAAAATGCCAAAAAAGTCAAAAAAAATCTGACTTTTTTTTTGTCAGATTCTTCAATTTAATTTATTAATTGATAACAAAAGATTTATCACTCTTGTCCAAGAATCTCCATTTAGTCGCTTTCTACAGTATTTTTCATCTTGGCTAAAATAGTTTCTCCATCTATTACTTTATCTCATTCTTTTGCTAAAACTTCTACATTACTATCAAAAATTATAGTTACTTGTGATCCAAATCTTATCATTCATATTACGTCTCATTGATTTACTTTATCGTCTATATCCACGTATGAAACAATTCTTCTAGCAACAGTCCCTGCTATTTGAACAATTCTATATCTTACTCAATTATCTGATTCAAAGAGCATTGCATTATATTCATTTTGTAGAGTAGATTTCATTGTAGGATCTGTTTTCATTGCATTACGTCTTCTTCAGCGAACATATTTTTCTTCAATAAGTGTTGCGTTGTTGGGTGAACGTTGATAATGAACATCCATAGGAGTCATCATTATTGAAACCATCGTTGCTCAGCTGCCGATTCAATCGATAAAATGATCCAAAACCTCGTTATTATCTTTATAAATAATAGTATGATCAGTAGGATTCTTAATTATCGCAATAATTTCCCCATTTGCAGGACTAACGAACAAATTTTCATTATTTGGGACTTTACGATACGGCTGACGTAAAAAATAACACCTATAAAATCACACACAAGCAACCAAAATTAGTATAAAAATCCAAAATATCCATCTTATTATCATTTTATATTTTTGCATAAAGAATGAAAATTACAATCATAAATAAACCATCACTTAATAATATAAATCCATAAGCAAAAAGCAAAACGAAAAAAATATTTAGAATAAAAAGCTGATGAATAGATAAATCACCAGCCGAATTCTTTTACAGATTTTTTGCTTTAATGTGCCAGATAAGTTTGTTTTCTTTATTGCGAGATGCAACAATCACAACTTTTTTTAAGCTATCCTTTGCAAAATTTTTCTCAAAATAATCAACAAATTCATTCTCATCTGCCTCAATCTTGACATCCAAATATGGGCTATCGAGATTATAGATAGTTACGATATCTTCAAGAGAGTCCACCTTTAAAGCAATTTTTTCAAGAGCAGTTATGCGAACTTTTTCTTTCTCAAGTGCCTTTTCCTCTTTTTTGCTGAACCATCGTGCGATAAGGGTTAAGGCAACCAACAGGATTAAAATCAGAATTTTTTTAAAAGTTTCTCTTTTCATAATTAATGTTGTTTTTTGCTTTTTACTATTTTAATTATATTTTTTGACTAATTTTTATCCCCATAAATCATCAAAAATAGTAGACATCTCTGATAAATCACTTTAATAAGAAATGAGGACAATATGCTAAATATTTTGGAACTGAAATCAATTGCTTTTGATTTTAGAAATAAATTTCGAAAAGTTTTTACAGGTTAGGACTGAAAATAAAAAAATCTTCAAAAAAATTTGACAAAAAATGGTGTTTGGATTATACTTACATCGTCAACAAAATATAATTTGTTTTTACATCGTGTATTTTGTTGGTAGAAGAGTTCTTTCAAATTATACAGAATGAAAAGGTGATTCTTTGTTTAGCTTACCTATGACTTTGAATCAAAGAATTTATTCGATTGAAGGTGTTATTTTTATTCCGTGTCACATCTGAAAAGATTTGAATCCTTATCCTTGCGAAAGTATGATAAGTGATAAAAGAAAGTACACAAAACAAAAATAAAACGCTATCATCCCTTTCACCCAAGTTGTACTTTTTTATTGGGATCTACGTAATTCGTTTCAGTTAGGATTTATTCTCATCCCTATCATTCAATTATTTACTTACCGAATTTCCATTTTTTCGACATCGGTAGCTATGGAAAAAATAAAGGGATCGGTTATGTTTTTCAAAAGTACTTCGAGAAATTGAAAAATTGAGTATAATAGTTCATTGAGATAATATTTCAGGATTGCCTGATATTTTTCTCAGGTCGCAATTGGAACACTTGTTCATAGATATTGCGTGTGTATAATTTACTCTTCTTATTCCATGTGATTCTCCGTTTTTTAGGAGAAAACTGGAAAAGAAGCTGATTGGGAATTGCCTTTCAGCTTTTTTTATTTTGATTCTTTGCAAAAAAGTCTGAAAATTATTCATTTTCTATTGAAATTTATAGGAATTCTGCTAATAATATCGCTTGTATATTATTTTTTTATTTTTTAATATATAATTTTCATGAAAAAACTACAGTTATTCAGTCTATTATGATTGACTGGATTATTTGCTTTCTCTTTTGTGCCTGCATTTGCACAGGATGCAGAAGAGGTAATTCCTGCAGATGAAGAAGTCGTAGCTACTGCAGAAGATGCTGCTGTTGAAGTTAATGAAGAGGTAGAAGCTATTGCTGATGATGTTGCAGCAGAAGTTGAAGATGTAGAAAATGCAGTAGAAGACACTGCAGAGGATGTAGCAGCAGAA
>Ga0247608_10008876_pt1 | contig 10083 bp, 7 predicted proteins | sample 176DNAGHGlowgp2_FD_193490 | JGI IMG/M metagenome (GOLD analysis project Ga0247608, IMG submission 193490) | Sheep rumen microbial communities from Palmerston North, Manawatu-Wanganui, New Zealand - 1766 DNA GHGlow gp2 | ecosystem: Host-associated > Mammals > Digestive system > Stomach > Rumen ... | reverse complement strand
ATGACCACCATGGCGCTCTGCCAGGCTCCCGTACTGCCCTGCCCCATGCGGCGGAAGATTCCTACCAGGGGTTCCCAGGCTGCCAAAGCGATGAACGAACCGCCGTAGGCAAAGAACATGCGGAAGGAGGAGAAGACGGTCTTCTCCTGCGAGTCGTCGGTCATCACGCCTAACATGGCCCCATAGGGCACATTGATGCCCGTGTAGACGGTCATCATCAGGATGTACGTGGCGTAGGCATAGACCAACTTGGCCGAATATTCCCAATCGGGTGTCGTGAAGAGCAGGATGCCGGCCACGCTGAACAGCGGTGCCACCAGGAGCAGATAGGGCCGGTACTTGCCCCAGCGTGTCCGCGTGCGGTCGGCCACAACACCCATCATGGGGTCGCTGACGGCATCCCAGATGCGGGTCACCAGCACCAGCAGGGCTGCATCTGTCAGGCGCAGGCCGAAGATGTTGGAATAGAAGAAAGGAAGATAGTAGGAGAATACCTTCCAGAACATCGACGAGGACATGTCGCCCAGGCCGTAGCCGATGCGTTCGCTCAGTTTAGCCATGATTCTTGCGTATAAGTTTCAGGATGCTTTCCACGCTTGCTCCTGTCGTGAGACCGTCGGCAGGGGTGTTCAGGCAGTAGTCCACCAGACGGTCCACCGACGATTCGGCCACGTGCAGGCGTGTGTCGCTCGAGGCATAGTAGATGAGTACCCGCCCGTCGGGGTCCATCACCCATCCGTTGGAGAAACAGACGTTCATCACGTCGCCGATATATTCCCCTCCCTGCGGAGCCAGGAAGTAGCCGCCCGGTTGGGCAATGACGCGCGTGGGGTCGTCCAGGGCTGTCATGTACATATACAGGACGTAGCGCAGACCGCTGGCCGTGCCCCTGACGCCGTGGGCCAGGTGGAGCCATCCCTGGGGCGTCTTCAGCGGGGCAGGGCCTTCGCCATTCTTCACCTCCATGATGGTGTGGTAGTGACGCGCATTAATGATCTGTTCCTCCTTCACCTCGGCATGCGTGATGTCATCCACCAGGGCCCACCCTATTCCGCCGCCCGAACCGGCGTCGATGAATCCGTCCTGCGGGCGTGTATAAAAGGCGTAGCGCCCGTCCACGAACTCGGGATGCAACACGACGTTGCGTTGCTGACTGCGCGAAACGAGGTCGGGCAGACGTTCCCACGTCTTGAGGTCCTTGGTGCGGGCTATGCCAGCCGAGGCCGTGGCCGCACTGAGGTCGGCGGGCTGCGAATCGTCGTGCCGCTCCACACAGAAGACGCCGTAGATCCATCCGTCCTCGTGCTGGGTCAGGCGCATGTCATAGACATTGGTGGCCGGAATGGCGGATTCGGGCATCGTGATGGGCTCCGGCCAGAAGCGGAAATGGTCCGTTCCGTTCGGACTCTCGGCCACGGCAAAGAACGACTTCCTGTCGGCGCCCTCCACGCGGCACACCACCAGATAGCGTCCGTCAAGGCGGATGGCACCGGCATTCAGCACGGCATTCATCATGATGCGCTCCATCAGGTAGGGGTTGCGCTCATAGTCAAAGTCGTATCGCCACTCCAGGGGCGTGTGCGCTGCCGTCAGTATGGGGTAGCGGTATCGCTCGTAGATTCCGTTTCCGCACTCCTCGGGTTCATTCCTTCGGTTCAACAACTCCTCATGCCGTTCGTGCAACAGCACCATTCTTTCATGATAATCCATAGTTCTCCTCCTTTTTTTTAATGTTTCTGCCGCAAAGTTAAGAAGAATCCTGCATATCTCCTAACACTATTTTAGCAAAATCATGGCCACCGCCCAATACATACGGAATGCGAAACAACCCGAAAGGAGGGGCTCAAAGGAGAAAAACAAACTTTTTTTGAACTTTTTCGCAAAAACATTTGCAGGAATCAAAAAAACGTCGTACCTTTGCACTCGCAAAACGAAAGAAGATGCGTCCTTAGCTCAGTTGGTAGAGCAATTGACTCTTAATCAATGGGTCCAGGGTTCGAGCCCCTGAGGGCGTACAGAAAAGCCCCTTCGCCACATGGCGAAGGGGCTTCTTCTACGACCTTATACCTTTTCTCTCGGCTTTCCCGCTCGCTAAGCAAGAATGCTCATGCAAACATGGCTTTGTCTCGTTTCATACTGTTTCTCCTATACGACGCAGGAAATCGCGCAGACGCACGTCCCGCAGTCCGTGGCGCTCGGTCACATGCTTCAACGGCTCGCACTGTGGTCGACACACCCGGGCCAACCTCGCCTATAGCAATACATTTTATGCAACAAAAAGTTGGTTATATGAACATAAAAAACATCCCTTTGCAAAAAATTTGTCACACCTATCGCGCGATAGGTATGACTAAGAAAGAAATGCCCCGAACCATAAAGATTCGGGGGGTATAGTATACCTGCTGCTATTAGCGCCAACATACTTTAATATAATAGCATATTTAACTTTCTAACGTAAAAGCCTCAGAACGGCAGACCAACGGCGAAGTGCAGGGCAAAGTCACGTTTGAAGCGAGGATGGATGATGGGGAAATGCTGCTTGCCGGTGTAGGCCGGGTTGACGGCCTTCATGCCAGCGTCGAGACGAAGGATGAAGTAATTGAAATTCAGTCGAAGGCCCAGGCCATAGGATGCAGCCAACTGTCGCCAGAAGGTCTGAATGCGGAACTGTCCGCCCGGCTGTTCGGGATAGTCGCGGATGGTCCAGATGTTGCCGGCATCGATAAAGGCCGCACCATCGATTTTCCAAAACAGGTGGCTGCGGTATTCCAGATTCATGTCGAGCTTGATGTCACCCGTCTGGTTGATGAAGTCGATGCGACCGTCCTCGCCTTGGAACGTTCCGGGGCCCAATCCACGCACCGACCATCCGCGCACGCTGTTGGCACCACCACTGAAATAGCGCTTCTCATAGGGCAGGATGCGGCTGTTGCCGTAGGGGACGGCCACGCCAAGACCGAAGTGAAGCGACAGGGAGTTGGTGGGTGAGAAACGGAAACTCTTGGAGAAGTCGAAGTCGCACTTGGCATACTGCGCATAGGCGATATTGAACAGCGTGTACTGCCCTTGGCTGTTCTGGTTGGTGTGGAACAGGGTGGTCAGTCCGTAGAGCAGGTTGCCAGCCGTCTCGATGTTGAAACGGAGACTATAAGCATTGGTGCCGTAGTTGCCGGTGGCACCGGACAGGGGCTGGGAGGAATAGCTGAACGTATAGCCCCAGCGCATGATGAAGAGGTCTTCGTAGTTGTAGCGCAGGATGGCATTGCGCGAGGAGACGTCGTCGAGGTAGTCGCGCTTGAAGGTGCTGGATATCCAGGGCATGAAGACGTAGTTGAGGTCGATGAGGTCGATGCGGTGCTGACGCTGGCGATTGTGCTGGCTCCAGCGATAGCGCCATGCCCCAGTAACCACGCGACGATGGAATTCGGGACGGTCCTGGCTGTTATACATCAGGGCTATCTCGCTCAAGGCATTGCTGCTGCGGCGGAAGTCGCGGCTGATGCCGGGTAGCTTGAAGTCGGGGAAGGCCAACGACACCTCGGCTCCGTACTCGATGTAGTGGTGGTTGCGACTGCCGGCTTTCTTTTCATATCCCTCCAGTTTCTTTATGGCCTCGTAGGCTCCACGCAGTTTCACGCTCAGAAGTTCGGAACCGCGGAAGAGATTGCGGTTCTGATACGACAGGACGACAGCTGCTCCGAAATCGCCTGCCGTATTGGTGCCCTCCACCTCGGCGTTCATCGTATGGCGTCTGTTCGTGGTCACGGCGATTACGGCATTCAGGCGCGTAGAGTCGGCCGTATCGGGCTGCATGGCGATGCTGGAGTTCATCACGGCGCCCAGAGCCGACAGGTTGGCATAGGTCTCCTGCACCTGCTGCTCGTTGTAGAGCTGGCCTGGGCGGATGGCAGTCTTCACGCGCAGAACGTTTTCGCGCAACATATTGCGACTCGTGCTGTCGGAGACAAATCTGAGGCTGTCTATCCAGAACTGACGGTGAGGACCAAACTGTGGCTGGGCAGCGGAATGATAGTCGTCGACCAACAGGGAGAGGGCCACCCGATGGTTGCCCAGGGTGGTGTCGGCTTCGAAGCGCACAAATTCCTTATTGAACTGATAGTAGCCCTGACGACGAAGGAGGCGATTGATGCGACTGCGCTCGGCATCGAGTTCGTTCATGTCGAAGGGCATGCCGACATACAGTTGCGAAGAAGCAGAGGCACTGTCGAGCAACTGGAGTACGCCCTGGTCGTTGACCACCTGCTGCAGCGTATCGACACGATAGAGAGGACCGGGCTTGATGTCGTAGAGGACATTGAGCTTAAAGCCACGTTTGCGTTCCATGAGGTCGACATTGGCCTGCAGATACCCCATGTTGCGCACCGCGGCTTCAATATTCTCGCGTGCCTTCAAGGCCTTTGCCTGGCTGTATATGACGGGGGCCTCGCCCACGCGCTGCAGGAATCGGTTGATACGTTTCGTGGAATCGCGGCCGCTCATCAGATAGGGCACCATGGGCACCTTCAGGACACTGAACCACCGCGAGTTGGGATGCTGCTGGACATAGCCCAGAAGTGGGGTCGTGGAAACTGATTTATCAGAAGAATGTATCTTCACGTCATTGAGCAGATACTCGTCTTCGGGTATGAAGCGAGACACACTGCAACTGGCCATCCCCAGCAGTACGGCCAAGAGCAATAAGGAGCGAATAACGGCCAAATGGCGTTTCATTGCCACAAAGATACAAAAAGATTAGGGATTAGGGATTAGGGATTAGGGAATTTTTCGTAACTTTGCGATTAAATATGATTAGTAAGGCAAGAATAAAGCAGATAAAAGGGCTGGAACGGAAGAAGAACCGGTTGGCCGAAGGGCTCTTCGTGGCCGAAGGACCGAAACTGGTGGGAGAGTTGCTCACGGTGATGCGGCCCGTATATGTTGCGGGCACCGAGGAATGGTGGGCAGCAAGCTGCAGGCTGAAAGGCGAGTGTGAGGCCGACGTGGTAACAGACAGCGAGTTGCAACGCGCCAGCCTGCTGCAGCACCCGCAGGCGGTGCTGGCCTTGTTCCCCATCCCCCACCCCACAGCCAAGATGGCAGAAGTGGCACAGCGGGAACTGTGCCTGGCACTGGACGGTGTGCAAGACCCTGGCAATCTGGGCACCATCGTCCGACTGGCCGACTGGTTTGGCATACGCCACGTATTCTGCTCGACGGACTCTGCCGACATCTTCAACCCCAAAGCCACACAGGCTACCATGGGGGCGCTATCGCACGTCAGTGTCCACTACATTGACCTTGTGAACGAACTGCGACAAACAGAGGCACCCGTCTACGGAACACTGCTCGACGGAGAGAACATCTACGAGCAAGAGCTTTCGGAACATGGTGTCATCATCATGGGCAACGAAGGACGAGGTATTACACCAGAGGCGGCAGCCCTCGTGAGCCACCGCCTCCTGATACCACCCTACCCAGCCAACCGGCCAACGGTGGAAAGTCTGAATGTGGCCATTGCTACGGCCATCGTTTGTTCTATCTTTAGAAGTCCTAGGCAATCCTAGGTATTCCTAGGCTTTCCTAGGTAATCCTATTCCTCAATGGGAAAACCCTCTTCGGTTTCCTCCTTAACTTCTGCTTCGGCGGCATACGACGAGTAGAAAGTGTCGTCGTTGTCCATATCCTCGTCTGCATCGTCGAGGCGTTCGTCGTCGATGTCCTCGTCCTCGTTGTCGGAAATCAGGTTGCCCTCCTCGTCGTACTTCTGATCGCTGTTGCAACGCAGCTTCACGACGGGCTCCTTCTTCTTGGCAAAGATGGCTTCCGTCCAGGTGCCCTTCTCCACCTCCAGCACCTCGTAGCCTTGAGCGACCTTACGCTCCAGAGTTCCGCCCTTGGCATGAATGCGACTGGTGGGCAGTTGCGTGGTAGAGATGTCGAAGGCCGACTCTATGATATCCTTGATGCTAAGGGGGATGCTATCCCAACCACCACCGAAGTTGCGGTCGATGAGTTCGAGCAGCATAGGGGCCGTGATGTGCTTCACGTTCTCGTAGCTGAGGTCGGTGATGCGCTTGATGTACTTGCGACGGATAGCCACGCAGCCCTTCTTGGCATCAGTGCGCTGGAAGGTAGCCCAATCCTTGTTCTCGTATTTCTTCACCTCGCGCTCGTCGTTGGGATTGTAATGTACTACGTCGAAACTCAGACGTATCGTATTCAGCAGTTTCTCCTCAGACGAGGCAAAGCCCTCCTCGGTCAACTCCTTCTCCCAAAGGCGTGCTATCTGTTCTTCGCTAAGGTCCCACACATTGTTGGAATTCAAATCCAATATCGACTCCAACATCAAGTCCATTTCTTTCTTTTTACTCATATTTCGTTCTAAATCTTATTTCGGCGGCAAAGATAGCAATAATTTACCATTTACCATATTATTTTTTACTTTTTAATTTTTAATTTTTAGTTTTTAGTTTTACCTTTGTTGCCATTATGATAACAAAACCCTGTGCTAAGATTAATCTCGGCCTCTACGTCACCGAGCGCCGAGCCGACGGTTACCACAATCTGGAAACCGTGTTTTACCCCATACCACTCCGCGACGAGCTGGAGGTGGAGACGTCAGACAAGGACGAGCTTCTGGTCGAGGGGATTCCCATAGCCGGTAATGCAGAGGACCGCTCAGCCGGAAAGGACGCTCTCCTCAAAGAGAATCTGGTCATGCGGGTTGTGCGCAAACTGCGCGATGAGGGACATGACATTCCACCCCTACGCATCAAGCTGCGCAAGAACATTCCCTCCGGAGCGGGATTGGGAGGAGGCAGCAGCGATGCGGCATACATGATGAGGATGCTCAACGAGATGTTCCACCTGGGCCTCAGCATCGAGGAGATGGAACGCAGTGTCTCGCATCTGGGAGCCGACTGCGCCTTCTTCATACAGCACAAGCCTGTGATGGCCAAAGGCATTGGCGACCTGTTTACGCCCATCGACCTCGACCTGACGGGGTGGCATATCCTGCTCGTCAAGCCCGACGACTTCATTTCCACTCGCGAGGCCTATCAGGGAGTAGAGCCAAGACTCCCCCAGCACAACCTGGAAGATAGCATACAGCGCCCCGTGGACGAATGGAAAACGCTGGTGGAAAACGACTTCGAGCGTAGCGTCTTCCCTCAGCATCACACTGTGGCCGGCATTAAGCAACGACTCTACGAAGCCGGAGCACAGTATGCGGCCATGAGCGGCAGCGGGAGCAGTGTCTTCGGACTCTTCCGCGAAAAGCCTTCCTCAGCGCTGGCGGATGCCTTCGCGCCCCACTTCATATTCTTAGGCACACTTTAGTCGGATATGCAATCCCCCAACACGAAAAGGGATTTTCCCCCACAGGTATAGGGAAAAACCATTTGACACTGCCAAAGAAGTGCGTAACTTTGCACCATCAAACTAATAAAACCTACGACTATGAAACGTTACATGATGACAATGATGGTTGCAATCTTCGTCTGGACGGGGATGAATGCAATGGATTACGAAACGGCACGCGAACAGGCATACTACCTGACCGATAAGATGGCCTACGAACTGAACCTGAATGAGCAGCAGTACAACGATGCCTACGAAATCAACCTCGACTACCTGCTCTCCGTTCGCACCGAAGCCGACCTTCTGGACAGCCGTTACCTGGCTTACCGTAATGCCGACCTGCGACACATACTGTACGACTGGCAGTGGGCAGCCTATGCCGCCATCGACTACCTGTTCACGCCTCTGCGCTGGTTGCATGGCGGATGGTACTTCCCCGTTTACCGCTACTATGCCCACGGGTATTACTTCTACCATCGTCCCTCCATCTTCTGGGACTATCGAGGCGGACACGGCAGATACTATTACGGACGTGGATATTACCACAATCGCAGACCTATGTGGAACGGAGGTTTCCGTGGTGAACATCGCGGCATGATCGGTCACCCCCAGCCCGGCAGAAGATACGGAGACGGCATGGGACATCGCAACGGCTACCACATCGGCGACCACAGAAGTGCGGGCCAGTTCGACGGACGTCGCCAAGGGAACCACAACCCGATGGGTGGACGCAACGGAGAGTCAGATTATCGGAACGGCAGCCGCCACAACTACGACTTAGGCAGCAATCGCGGTTCGAGCAGTCGGCCAGAGAGTAACTTCCGCCCCAACAGTGGCAACAGAAGTCAGGAATACAGCAGGGGGTCCAGCCCTTCAGGCAGTTCCAGAGGTTACAGCATACCCAACATCAACAGCAGCACCAGAAGCGGCAGCACATCCAGAGGCTCAGGCTTCTCAGGTAGCACATCCAGAGGTTCAGGCTTCTCAGGCGGCAGTTCCAGAGGCTCAAGCTTCTCAGGTAGCACAACAAGAGGTTCAAGCTTCTCGGGCGGCAGTTCCAGAGGAGGCAGTATGACAAGAAGTTCTGGCTCTTCGATGGGCGGTCACGAAAGCAGAGGTTCTCGCGGAGGCGGAAGACATTAACGGAAAAAATAATAGTACCAATACGTGGCACCAAAGTGGCGGCGGCATCTGAATTCTCGCTCCTCTTTGGTGCCCGTTGCATTTCGTAGGGAGTCGAAAGTAAGATACTCTGCATTGAGCGAATCGTCGAAAAGCATGAGGGACGAATCGGCAGGAGCAAGGTGCTGACGGAGGATGAGTGCCTCGCGATAGTGGAGCGGAAGGGCGAGAGAGAGTGAATCGTCGAGCAAGAGGCGCTGGGCGAAATCGTCAATCCTACGCTCCAGAAGATAGGCAGAAAGCAGATAATTGCGAACAGCGGGGTGCGCCTTAGGCTTCCCATCGATGACTTGTAAGAAGAACAACGGATGGGTATGTTCGCCACGCTTGTAGCCCAAATGGTTAGATACGGAAACATGCAACTTGCCGAAAAGCATCGTATCGGACGGCTCTGGCAGCAGGCCGGAGACGCCATAAGGCTGGGGATAGGCAAAGAGGCGATTGCCCATCTGGTTCGTCTCGCTCAGGGCCAACGCCGTAGCCACCGAAAGCTGGCGCGAGGGATGCGTCTCCCAACGGGCACATTGGAGTACGTCCTCGTATGCTCGCTGTTCCACCAGGCTGACAGCGCGCAGTGTACGATGGACGATGATGTCGGTATTGCTCAGGCTGATCGTCATCAGCGTCATCAATATCAATTGCAACGCATTAGGCCACGCATAGGTGGAAAACGTTTCGCGTTCCTTCTTCGAATCGAGGAGCATACGCCAGAGTCCCAGCCACAGGCCATAGCCCAAAAGCAACAGGGCATATACCCACCAGGAGGGTGCAGTGCCGGTGTCGCCGACGACGGGAAAACGCCAATGTGTGAGCAAACCCGTGAGCATGAAGGGCAGGAACCAGGCAGAAGCCTTTGCCCGAAGGGGAATCCAGTAGAGCAAGGCATTGAGGAAGAAGCCCAGTATCGTGCCCAGAAGCGTACAAAGCAATGCCCCCAAGAGGGGATGATATACGGTGGTGCCCTCAGATAGTTGATACTGAACCTGTGCCAGCACGTCTCTTTGCAGGCAGAAAAGGAAACAGAAGACGAAAGCCACAAAATACACGGCACAGAGGATGGGAATCCTCCGTGCTGTGCGTTGTACTTGTGGGTTCAGGAACTTCATTGCTTATTCGTTTGCCTTGCGCAGTACACAAGCCGAACGGGCAGGCAGATATAGCTGAAGCCATCCCTTGCCGTCGCGGGCCAATTCGGCATCCCAGTTGGTAAAGTGCTTGACGGTATCGTCGTTCAGGCCGTTACCACCATAGGCGGTGTCATCGGTATTAAGGATATATTCGTACATACCCTCCTTGACCATGAAGCCATAGCCGTCGTAGCTGCGGTTGGGGCTGAAGTTGAAGAAGAAGAGAAGATTGCCACGCTGGAAGGCCAGAATCTGGTCGCCATCGTTGTGCCAAATCTCTACGATAGGGGTCTTCTGGATGTTCTTTTCCTTCTTCAGCACCTTGAGCATAGCCTGGTCGAAATCGCCCAGGAAGTGGAAGCAGAGGTCGTGGTTGTCGACGAGGTTCCACTGGCGGCGTGCATACTTATAGCTC
>Ga0247608_10008874_pt1 | contig 10084 bp, 9 predicted proteins | sample 176DNAGHGlowgp2_FD_193490 | JGI IMG/M metagenome (GOLD analysis project Ga0247608, IMG submission 193490) | Sheep rumen microbial communities from Palmerston North, Manawatu-Wanganui, New Zealand - 1766 DNA GHGlow gp2 | ecosystem: Host-associated > Mammals > Digestive system > Stomach > Rumen ... | reverse complement strand
CACTCTCTATGCCCAGACCGCGAAACGCAACGCCCTGATACAGTGCAAATATGCAGCGGGCAAAATGGCGGACCTGCTGGAAGAGGAGCTTAAGGATACCTCATCCAATCTCAACAATAAGCTGAAAGGCGAGATGAGGCATCAGAAGGAAGACGGTTCCTTTACCGGCACCTGGGTGGCCGAGGGCAATTCCTCCTCCGAGGCTGATGAAGTCATAGAGTACAGTATGGATTACACCGGCGGCGAGACTGCCCTTAAAGCCTACGATTTTGACGTGAGCTTCAAGTATACCAAGGTGGGAGATACCGCCTCCGACGCAGGCGGCGAGACCATCGATTACGACGGACAGTTCAATGACAAAGATGATGCCGACGAATCCGAGTGGGATGAGATGGTGGGCGCCGATGGTGCGAGTGCAGGCGGATATAATGTGACCATGGAAGTCACCTGCAGCCGCGGCGATACTGTTTTTGTGGTTAAAAAGGATGTACAGGGAGTTCAGTTCGTAGATGAATAAGAAGTATTTAAAAATTAAAATGGATGATAAAGGCATGACCATGATGGAAGTGCTGGTGGGCTTTGTGATCCTCACCATCATCATGACCGGAGTGTACCACATGATACGCTTTGGTTCAAACATGCTCTATGAATCCACCGATATGCGAAGGGGGCAGACACAGTTTGAGGAGTCTCTGTACAAGTCCACTCCGGATGCAGCGGTGGTGGACAAGGATGATTTGGGTTCCATGGGTGGTAACTTTAAACTGAAGCCTTCAGGTAAGTTTAAGGATAAGCAGCAGGATGTGGAACTGTTTGTATCCGAGGAGGCTTCCTACATAGCCCCCACTATGTACAGCTACACCTATGACGGTGATTACAGTGAGAGATTTGGATTAAAAGTATATGGGTTCGAAAAATAAAAGCATCAGAAAAATGAATAATGCAGGTCTTACCCTGGTGGAGATGATAGTTACCTTCGCTTTGCTTGGCCTTTTTATGGTGGCAGCCTGCAGAGTCATTGCGTACACCGTGAATATCTATTTCGCCGCCAAGGGCATAGACAATTCCCTGGTGGTGGCAGACCTCATCGCGGACAAGACGGAAGGTCTGGTGGGGACTATGACAGACAGTGATACGCTGGATTATTACACAATAAATAATGACCATTCTACTGTACCTGCTGAAGGTGATATGCTTCCATGTATAAAAGATGAAAAACTCTATTTCGTAAATGATACAAATTGTCCCGTCTGTGTATGGGAAGAAGACGGGGAGTTACGGGTTATCTATTATAACAGGATCACGGAGACAGATATCCATGGTAATGAAGTGGTCAGGTATGATAAGATTCCCTGGAGCTTTGATAAAAAAGCGTATATGGGGTATAGTATAAAGGAAGGTAGTTTCCATCTGAATAAGGCGGGAGCGGGTTATCCTGGTAATGTGTATAAGCTGGAGTTTACCATTACTTCCCCGAAGTTTGGGGATTATCCGACGACACGATATATTAAGTGTTTTAATAAGAGTGAGGAAACTGCTCCTTAAATGTCATTCTGAGCGAAGCGAAGAATCTTGAAAGACACGGCATCGAAATAAACTATATCATTAAGAAACAGGACTTACCATGATAGATAATAAAAATCGAATCCTCGTAACCCGATCCTCCATGCCCACTCTCGACGAGTACGTGGAAGAGATCAGGGAACTGTGGGATTCTCACTGGCTCACTAACATGGGCAAGAAACATAATCAGCTCGCCGAGGAACTCAAAAAATACCTGGGAGTGCCGGGGCTGGAGCTTTTGGTGAACGGACACGCCGCTCTGGAATTTACCATCCAGAGCTTTGATTTTGCACCCGGGAGCGAAGTGATCACCACACCTTTCACCTTCGCATCCACGGTCCACGCCATCGTGAGGAATAACCTGACTCCGGTATTTTGTGATATTGATCCCGATACTTATTGCCTCGATGCGGATAAGGTGGAAGCGCTTATCACGGATAAAACGGTGGCCATACTTCCCGTTCACGTCTACGGACACGTGTGTGAAGTGTATAAGCTAAAGGAAGTGGTAGACAGACACGGCCTTAAGCTCATATATGACGCGGCCCACACCTTTGGAGAAAAGGTGGATGGAAAAGGTATAGGAAACTTTGGAGACGCCTCCATTTTTTCTTTTCACGCCACTAAGGTATATAATACCATCGAAGGCGGTTGCGTGTGCTTTTCGGACGAAGCGCTGGGCAAAAAGGTGTATTTCCTCAAGGACTTTGGCATAGTGGATGAAGAAAATATAACCGGCGTGGGCGCCAACGGCAAGATGAACGAGTTCGCCGCCGCCATGGGCCTTTGTAATCTGAGGCATCTTCCTGACCAGATGGAAAAGCGTCGCCGCGTGATAAGAAGATACCGCGAAAACTTAAGCGGCGTAAAAGGTGTGAAGCTGGGCCCCGACTATGAGAGTGGCAAAGTGAAGGGTATGGATGTGGAGTTTAACTATGCATACTTCCCTGTGGTATTCATGGACGAATTCGGCGCAGACAGAAATCAGGTCTTTAATAAGCTGGCCGAGAATAATATAGGTGCCAGAAAGTATTTCTATCCACTGATAAATGAGCTTAAATGCTATGAGGACCGTGGCTGGAGCGCTAAGGAACAGACCCCTGTGGCCTATGATATATCCATGAGAGTGCTGACCTTGCCCCTTTATGCGGACCTGGCCCTTGAAGACGTGGACAGGATCTGCGAGATCATATTATCGACTGATAACCATTTGGAATAATTCTCAAAAGGTATCAAAACATACCACCCTCTGTCATCCTGAGGAGCATAGCGACGAAGGATCTTATTATCGGAGACATGATTATGGAAAAAAATGAAGACTTGACCCAGGTACAGCAGTTTGTAAAAAAATACGATGAAGACCTGCAAAAGCTTCTCCCCTACATCCCCTACTTCGAAGAACGTGGAGCCCGGGATGTGGCCAGGGACTATGACGGCGAGCAGGGACACAGCTCCATGGCCTTCCCCGTGTATGACGGGACCCTCATGAGCTTCGTGAAGCTGTGCCAGAAGACCGCCTTCATGGACCGCAATTACAGCTACGCCTACACCAGACGCAGGATTAAGAATACGGCCCAGGAAGAGGCGGCCATCAAAAACGCCACCATGAAGGATGAGGACCTGTTAAACGGAGTCCTGACCAAATATGTGATGGAAGGCATGCGAAAGACGGGCGTGTGGCAGGACGCGGTGGAACGCAAGCTTTTCCTGAACGTGATAAAGAAGTATAAGGAGATCATGGATTACTGCAAGCGGTTCTGATGAATAATCTTTAATAAGATTCTTCGCTGCGCTCAGAATGACAGCAAATATAGTTATCAAGTTGTTTAATCGTTGGCCATTGTGAAAACCTCACAATCCCGACGATTTCTTTTGTCTAAACCTAACAAAAAATCAAAAATGAGTAGCACTCGACGCCAATGAGTGCTAATATATATCTTGGCTATAATGAATAGCCATATATCCAAAAATAATACATCAGGAGGTGTAAAGATATGGCAACCATAAAACAAGGCAACTTATCAATAAGCAGCGAGAATATATTCCCCATAATCAAAAAGTGGATGTATTCGGATCATGATATCTTCCTTCGCGAGCTGGTATCCAACGGCTGCGACGCTGTCACCAAACTCAAGAAGATAGAGATGATGGGCGAGTGCGAACTCCCCGAAGGCTTCAAGCCCAGGATCGATGTAGTGGTGGATCCCGAGGGTAAGACCATCACAGTGAGCGATAACGGACTGGGTATGGATGCGGATGAAGTGGATGAGTATATCAATCAGATCGCATTCTCCGGAGCGGAAGCTTTCCTGGAAAAATATAAGGATAAGGCGAATTCAGATCAGATCATCGGACACTTTGGACTGGGATTCTACTCAGCCTTCATGGTATCCGACAGCGTGGAGATAGAGACTCTTTCCTATAAGAAAGATGCAAAGCCCGTGCACTGGACCTGCGACGGCGGCACATCCTTTGAGATGGAGGAAGGTACAAGGAGCGAGGTAGGTACCACCATTACCCTCCATGTGAATGAAGCTTCTTTGGAATTTTGTAACAAATACAGAGTGGACGAAGTGCTCAAGAAGTACTGCTCCTTCATGCCCACCGAGATCTACCTCTCACAGAAGAATACCACTGAGACCCAGACCATAGAACTTAGTGAGAAACTCCCCGACGATGAGGTGATCGAGGAGATCCACCCCACCACCGAGACTAAGGAGGATGGCACCACCGAGACCAAGGGCACCGAGAGATTAAAGATAAAGAGACGCCCCGAGCTCATAAATGAGACTCATCCTCTGTGGAGCAAGAATCCCGCGGAGTGCACCGAGGAAGAGTATAAGGAATTCTACCGCAAGGTATTTAAGGCTTATAAGGAGCCTCTGTTCTGGATCCATCTGAACATGGATTATCCCCTTAACTTAAAGGGTATCCTCTACTTCCCCAAGATCAACATGGAGTATGAGTCCATAGAGGGCGTGATCAAGCTCTATAACAACCAGGTGTTCATCGCCGATAATATTAAGGAAGTGATCCCTGAGTTCCTGCTCCTTTTAAAGGGCGTCATAGACTGTCCCGACCTGCCCCTTAACGTATCACGTTCCGCCCTGCAAAATGACGGCATGGTACAGAAGATATCCGACTACATTACAAAGAAGGTGGCAGACAAGCTCTCCGGCATGTGCAAGACCGACCGCGAGAACTATGAGAAGTACTGGAACGACATTAGCCCCTTCATCAAGTACGGCTGCCTGAGGGATAACAAGTTCTGTGACAAGATGAATGATTACATCCTCTTCAGGGATTTCGACGGTGACTATACTACCCTGCCCGACTGCCTGAACGTGGCCCCTATAGATACGGATGACGAGGCCGGAGAAGCCGAAGGGTCCGACAGCAAAGACAGCAAGGACACCGAAGCCGTAGACGCTGAAACCGGAGAGGCCGGAGAAGCCGAAGGGTCCGACAGCAATGATGGCAAAGACTCCGCCGCAGCAACCGCTGATAAGGAAGAAGACAAGGAACCCGAAGAGAAGATAGTATACTATGTGACTGACGAGGTACAGCAGTCCCAGTACATAAACATGTTCCGTCAGGCCGGCATGAAGGCCGTAGTCCTCAAGGACAATATCGACCAGCCTTTCCTGCAGCAGTTGGAGAGCAGGAATGAGGGCGTTAAGTTCATGAGGATAGACGCCGACATCACCGCAGCCATGAAGGGCAAGACCTCCAAGAAGGATCAGGAAAAGTTCGAAGGCATAGCAGAGGCAGTACAGAAGACCCTCCGCAAGCGCCTGGGCAAGGATAAGCTGGAGGTAAAGATCCAGAAGCTTAAGAATAAGAAGGTATCCGCAGTCATCACCCTCTCCGAGGAATCCCGCAGGATGCAGGATATGATGAAGATGTACGCATCAGGCGGTATGGGCGGCCTGGATATGTTCCCTTCGGATGACGGAGCCATCCTCACCCTGAATGCGGGCCATCCCCTGGTCAAGTACATCATCGAAAACGAGGGCTCATCAAAGGCAGAGCTCATCGAAGAGCAGCTCTATGATCTGGCCATGATCTCCAACAAGCAGCTCTCACCCGATGACATGACCAGATTCGTAAACCGCAGCAACGAGATCATGCAGGAACTGATCCAGTAACTTCGCTACTGTCATCCTGGGCGATACATCCCGCTACTGTCATCCTGGGCGATACATCTAGCTACTGTCATCCTGAGCGCATCGAAGGATCTTACAAAATATGAACAAGTATAACTACTACATCGTCTACACCACCTCGGATCAGATGTCCCGGGTAAAAGAAGTACTTAAAACAGCGCTGTCCCCCAATGGGGGGACAGCCTTTTTCCCTTGTATGGAAAGCTACAGGAGGGGAAAAGAGGAGCTGGCCATAGTACCCCTTTTTCCGGGCTATGTTTTTATTTACACGGACCTGTCCGTAAAGGAGATCCACGACCTCATCCTGCAAAAGAGGCGTGAAAATTTGATCACGATAAAGGAACTGGGGCTTAGGGACAGGCTCTCCGAGATGAATGAACTGATCCCGGGAAGCGATGATATCGCAGACGACTATGTGGTGGGAGGCCTTACGGAAGAAGAAGAGCAGTTCATGGATTTTCTGCTGGGCGTGGATGCAGGTACGAATAAAGACTTGACTGAAACTGCCGAGGAAAATGCTGCATCTGATTCGGACATCACGAATGCATCAGACGGGATGAATGCAGATGAAGAGCGCGGCGAGGGCCTCCTTCGCATGTCCTACGGCTACAGAGAGGGTAAGCGCTACATAGTCATGCAAGGTCCCTTAAAAGCCTATGAGGATAGAATAGTGAATGTAAATATGCACGATCGCAAAGCATATCTGGACGTCAGGGTAAATGGCCGTGTAGTCAAGGCGGGTTTTGAAGTAAAGCCCAGGAAATACTGGTTCCCGGAAGAGGATCAGGACGGCGTGGTATTAAACGACGGCACCGAGATAAATCTTGATGATCTGAAGAAATCAATGGAAAGTAAACTATAGTATGGTAGATTTGCCGAATTTCATCTAAAACTCACAAATCATACACACATTTCTTGACAGTATTGACTAAAAAATATATACTAATTCTGATTATTCTCAGATAGAGGGGATTGAGAAGATGTGGAGGAAACAGTCGGTTAATACGTTTTTTTCCATCCGGATTCGGACATAGCTAAGATACAGCATGGGATAAGAGATGCCCCGTGTAGTGCGAAGCTATGTCTTTTTATTTATGCTTCTAAAAGCTGATAAAGGAGACACAAACAAAGGAAAAGGTAATATGAGTAAAGCAAAAGTAGAATTAAACGGAAAAAACATTCTGGTCACCGGCAGCCCCGGTTTCATCGGCGCCAACCTGGTGATGAGATTATTTAAGGAAATGACTTCGGGAACCGTCATTTCCTTTGACAACATGAATGACTATTATGACCCTAAGCTCAAGGAATACAGATTAGGGCTCATCGAAGAGGCGGCTAAGGACTGCCCTGTAGAGCATGTATTCATTAAAGGATCCCTCGCGGATAAGAGCCTGGTGGATGAAGTCTTTGAGAAGTACAAGCCCGCCGTGGTGGTGAACCTGGCGGCACAGGCCGGAGTGAGGTACAGTATCGAGCACCCCGAAGCCTATGTGGACAGCAATATAGTGGGCTTTTTCAACATACTGGAAGCCTGCAGGCACAGCTATGATAACGGCGCCACAGGGGTGGAGCATCTGGTGTACGCCAGCTCCAGCAGCGTCTATGGCGGCAATAAAAAGGTGCCTTTTTCCGTGGATGATAAGGTGGATAATCCCGTATCCCTCTATGCCGCCACGAAGAAGTCAAATGAGCTTTTTGCCCACAGCTACAGCAAGCTTTATAACATACCCTCCACGGGCCTTAGGTTCTTCACCGTGTACGGCCCTGCGGGACGCCCCGATATGTTCTATTTCTCCGCTACCAATAACCTGGCAAAGGACGGGGTGATAAAGATATTTAACTACGGTGATATGAAGCGCGACTTTACCTATATAGATGACATAGTGGAAGGCGTATACAGGGTCATGAAAGGGGCGCCTGAAAGAGCCACAGGAGAGGACGGACTTCCCATACCGCCCTATGCGGTATATAACATAGGCGGCGGCACTCCCGAGAACCTCCTTGACTATGTGGGGACTCTTCAGGAAGAACTGGTGAGAGCGGGAGTGCTCCCCGATGATTATGATTTTGAAGCTCACAGGCAGCTGGTGGGCATGCAGCCAGGAGACGTACCCGTCACTTACGCCGACAGTAAGGCACTGGAGGAGGATTACGGCTTCAGACCCACTATCGATATCAGGACGGGCCTTAGAGCCTTTTGTGAATGGTATAAGGAGTACTACTGCCGATGAGTATGCGATGTGAAGAAAGATACGCCGAGATATATGGAAGAGACCCTGAGGCTGTGGCTTTCTGCCCCTACAGGATAGCGCCCTTAGGTGCGCATATCGACCATCAGAACGGCTCCATAAACGGCTTTGCCATAGATAAGGGCATACATATAGCCTACGGAGATAAGGAATCGGGAATCTGTGAGCTCAGAAGCCTTAACTTCCCCAAGCGCGCCCAGTTCCATGTCAGGGACCTGCCTGAGGAAAAGGTGGGAGACTGGGCGGATCACTGCCGCGCCGCAGCCAAGATGCTGGGTGAGGAATACCGCCTTCGAAACGGCATCAGCGCTGTCATAGAAGGAAGCCTTCCCATAGGAGGCTTAAGTTCCTCGGCAGCCGTGATCATAGCCTTTTTATCAGCTCTGGCCAAAGTAAATAAGATAACCCTGGACCCCTGGGAGACCATCAGACTGGCTAAAAAGGCAGAGAATGAATATGTGGGAGTAAACTGTGGCAAGCTGGACCAGAGCTGTGAAGTGCTCTGCCGTAAGGATCACCTTCTCTACCTTGACTGTCTGGATGACAGCTTTTCCCTGATCCCTAAGAGCGAGGGGATGAAGGACTTTAAGTTCATCGTATTTTTCTCAGGCCTGGAGAGGTCACTGGCAAACAGTGCCTATAACCTGCGCCAGGATGAGTGCAAGGCTGCAGCCTATAACCTGCTGGCCTTTGCGGGACTTCCTTATGAAAAGTTTAAAAATACCGTGCTTCGAAACGTACCCGCAGAGGTATTTAAAGAGTATAAGGACCGCCTGCCCTTTCCTTTTTATAAGAGGGCCACACATTATTTTGCAGAGTATGACAGGGTGCAAAAGGGCGTGCAGGCCTGGAAGGCGGGAGACCTCAGTACATACGGAAGCCTGGTATTTGAAAGCGGCAGAAGCTCCATAGATAATTATGAGTGCGGCTGTGATGAGCTCATAACTCTGTATGAGATCATGTCAGGGACCGACGGCATCTATGGCGGGCGCTTTTCGGGAGCCGGCTTTAAGGGCTGCTGCATGGCCCTGGTGGATCCCGCTAAGGCGGATGAAGTGATAGACAAAGTGAGCAGAGAGTATCTGAAGGCTTACCCTGACTTAGAGGGTAAATATATGGCCGCATTATGTGATACGGCAGACGGAGTGAGTTTATGAAAGCAATAATATTGGCGGCGGGCTATGCCACCAGATTATATCCCTTAACAGAGAATTTCCCCAAGCCCCTTCTGGATGTGGGGGGAAAGCCCATCCTTGACTGGCTGATAGAGGACATCAGCAGTGAGATAGATGAGTTCATCGTGGTGACCAATCATAAGTTTGCGGATATCTTTAAGGAATGGAGTGCCAAAAGGCCTGAGAATATACGTATCATAGATGATGGGACGAGTACCAATGAGACGAGACTTGGCGCAGTCAGGGACATACAGCTGGCAGCTAAAGGGATTGAGGATGACATCCTGGTAATGGCCGGGGATAACATGCTGGACTTTAGTCTTACAGGTTTCATACAGTATCAAAAGAGTGTGGGGATGAGCTGTGTCATGTGTCATGACGAGGACAGACTGCAGGCTCTTCAGAAAACAGCTGTCATCACTTTGGATGAGATGAACGTCATCACTTCATACGAGGAAAAGCCCGAAGTGCCTAAGGGAAACCTGGCAGTGCCGCCCTTTTATATTTACAGGGCACAGGATATAAAGAGGATACAGGAGGCTTTGGATGATGGCTGCGGATATGATGCACCCGGGTCGTTCGCCGCGTGGCTCAGTAAGAAGACTACAATGCATGCCTGGAAGATGGATGGGAAGAGGTATGATATCGGGGATGTGGAGTCGTATGAGAGGGTTAGGGGAGTGTTTGAGTAGTTGCAGAGCACTATCAGCGAATGGGAGAAAAATAAGACTAATCCTTCATCGGATAAGATACTTGCCATATGCAAGGCTCTGGATGTATCGCCGGAATGGCTGCAGCTTTGGTTATACTTGTAAAAACAAGTGGTTATTGTTATTACTCCTGCCACTAAATATCGCAACTTTATACTTGTCTAAATCCTCATCTTCTTCGTTGTCCTCAGTCGCCGTACCGCCCGGTACGACTCATTCGG
>Ga0247608_10008873_pt1 | contig 10084 bp, 10 predicted proteins | sample 176DNAGHGlowgp2_FD_193490 | JGI IMG/M metagenome (GOLD analysis project Ga0247608, IMG submission 193490) | Sheep rumen microbial communities from Palmerston North, Manawatu-Wanganui, New Zealand - 1766 DNA GHGlow gp2 | ecosystem: Host-associated > Mammals > Digestive system > Stomach > Rumen ... | reverse complement strand
TGATGATACACTCTGAGCACCTTCGTGATGGGGTTGTACTGGCAAGGCGTGACCATCATGTTCTGTCCTCTCACGTCGCGATGGATGTATGGCTCATCGAGTTCCACGAGTTGGGCAGGGAAGAAGGCGTCGTGCTGATACGCTTCGCCATAGGTGTAAGGCACGTCGTCGGGGTTGATGCTACGTGGGAAGTCGCCTTTGGAGGGCGCGATTTCCATGTTGGGGTAGTCGGTGTACTCGGCGCTGATGACTTGGACGCCCATCAAGGCTCTGTCGCCGATGATGGTGGGAATCGGAATCATCGGGAGATTAGGCTCACCGGCAGCTGCGACGCTGACGGTCTTGGGAAGAGACACGATGCAGGCCTGACCTTGAGGCGTGGTGACCTCGGAGGTGAAGAATCCTGACAGTTGCAGGTCAACGGTGATGTTGCGCTCCGAAGAGGCGACAAGCGCTACTTGGTACTTGCTCGGGGTGTTGCCACTAATGGCAGTCCACTGCTGGCCGAAAGTGACGAGGCCCAGCATGACGAGCAGGATAGTAAGGATATGTTTTTTCATAGTGGAATAAATTGATTTTCAAAGAGGCAAAAATAGTGATTTTTCTAAAATCTCCGATTTTTTTTTGAACAAAACTATCAAAACTTGCAAAACTTTCTAATTATTGAAAAATGGCGGCTGCACAACCGTGTCGCCGCCGGGAAGCAGCCGGTTGGCATGCTTCCCATAACCAGGAAAACGGTTTTGCTGGTTTTGTAGGTTTTGTGATTTTTATGAATGCTTTTTGGTAAACGCCACCGAGTCGCCCCAAGCGTTGTATAAAACCTTGTGTCCGATGGCGGCGAGGCGCACATCGAGGCAACTGTGGCATTCGTCAGGTTTGTCCTTGACGCAAGCCTTGTCGGGGTAGATGAGGTAGTTCTCGCGGAACTCGTTGGGTGTGAGGTTGGGCATGATGACATTAGCGCCAGCGAGGATAGCCTTCTCGCGCCCCTGTGGGTCGACGGTTTGGTTGGCAGTGGCAGCCACCATATTGATTTCGGGCATCATTAGGCGTAGGATAGCAATCATCTTCAAGGTCAGCTCCATACGTTCCTCGGCAGACGGGATTTGGTCTCTGTATTGCCACAAAGGCGTGTCGGGGTGGGGGATGAAAGGCCCCATGCCGACCATGGCCACGTCTTTTTGTTTAAAGAAAAGCAGGTCGTCGGCAAGGTCGTCTAGAGTCTGGAAGGGCAGGCCGACCATCACGCCTGTGCCGGTTTGGTAGCCGACTTTCAATAGGCTGTCGATACAGGCGAGACGTTGCTTGAAGTCGTGTTTTTCATCATGCGGGTGAATCTTATAATATAAGTCTTCGTTCGAGGCCTCAATGCGGAGCAAGTAACGGTGCGCGCCTGCCTCAAACCAACGGCGGTAGGTCTCCTCGGTCTGCTCGCCTAATGACAGTGTGATGCCCAGACTTCCGTTGTCTATCTTCTTGATTTCCTTGACCAAATAGGTGATCTTATCTACAAAAGCCTTATCGCTCCTCTCGCCGCTTTGCAGTGCTACAGAGCCATAGCCCAGCTCATGCGCCAGTTTGGCGCATTCAATGACTTCTTCATCGCTGAGTGTGTAGCGCTCGAAGTTCGGGTTCTTGCAGCGCACGCCGCAGTAAAGGCAATATTTCGTGCAGATGTTGCTGTATTCAATCAGCCCGCGCAGGTGGACATAGTTGTCCAAGTGCGCCAGCTTGGTCTGCAAGGCTTTGTCGAAGAGTTTCTTCTTGTCGTCGCCTTCGGCAGATAGGAGAGTTTTGATGTCCTCTTTGGTGAGGTTGGAGTTGTTTAGGATTTCTGGGATGGACATTGTGAGTCTGAAAATTTGGCGCAAAGTTAGGAATTTCTGAAAAATGCTTATATTTGCACACTGAAAAAGAAAGAAAATGTCGACACGACAACTAGAAATAGAACGTTTGATAAAGCATCTTGGAGCGGAAATACTTCCCCGAGGTGCTCGTTTGTTGCTTTTTGGTTCCCAAGCGCGTGATGAGGCTAGACCCGATTCCGATTGGGATTTGCTGATTCTGTTGGAAGGAGACAAGGTGAGCAATGAAGATTTCGACCGTTGGGTGTTTCCGTTCATTTCATTGGGATGGTCGCTTGGTGTTGACATCAATCCCGTGGCTTACACTTACGACGAATGGAAGCGGAGGCAAATCACTCCATTTTATAAAAACGTAATGAAAGAAGGGGTGGAGTTATGCTAACGGAGGATGAAAGAAAAGCCTTGGTGACATACCGACTTGAAAAAGCGGGTGAAACGTTGGTCGAAGCCAAAGACTGCGGTAATATGAACCATTGGACACTTGCTGCCAATCGTTTGTATTATGCTGCTTACTATGCTTCTTCGGCGTTGTTGATTCAAAATGAAATTGTTGCAAAGTCTCACGAAGGTGTCATAGGAATGATTGGACAGAATTTTGTCCTTACGGGCATTATTTCAAAAGATGAAGCCAAACTTTTGGCACGACTCCACAATATGCGCAAAACAGGTGATTATGATGATTTCATTGAATGGCATCAAGAAGAAGTGGAGCCATTATTTGAGAAGGTTGAAGAATACATAAATAACATAAAAACATTAGTTGAACCAAAATAATCGGACGAAAGAAAAAGCTAAACACAATAGACATATTATAATCAGATAGCACTTGTTGCTGTCCTTGAACACCAAAGTTCCATTTAGTCCCCGTTTGGGCGGGGCAACACGTCAAGGACAAGTTGCAATTGCCGTAGTTGCTACGGCGTGGAATACTTGTTAGACGTGTAGGGCGTGGAACCCCTGGTGTTCAAGCAAGGAATTGATTCCACGCTTTTTTATTGTATGATTGTAAACAATACGAATATGGATACTGATGAAGTGAAACACAATATTGAGAAAACGATTTCCACAGAAGAAGTATTATTGGATGAAGGGAATAGTAACGAAAGAGACAAGACGTCAGATAACAAACGAAAATCAACAGTTTGGAAGGCCGTGTTTTTTGTTGCAATCTTTTTGGTTTGTGGTGTTATTATAAAGCAATTCATGAAGGGCTTTTATGAAGGTATTGAACAAGCTGTTAAGCAATCAACAGAGGTTGATGAGATTCTCCCACCGATGGAAATAAGTGACCCGAAGCACTGGAATAATTATGCTTTTTTCAATGCATTTTCAATATATGTACCTATTACGGTTGAAAAACAAATAAAAGATAGTCCATATGGGAAGAATTTGGCCAATAAGGGAATGCTTCAACTTCGGGATGGTATAATCATATTTAATCAAAAGGGATTGTGTGACTTGAATGCAGAGGCTAAGGAACAGTATTGCCGTATCATGTTCCAATACTTTGAGGGACAGTGGAGAGATTTTCCAAAAAGAGATGAAATTGCTCCTTTGGATAAGATGGATGATTACATCGAAGAGATGGTTACAAATGAACTTCGTCCTAGTAGTCGGTTAATGAGTTCAATCAATCGGAAATGGGTTAGCATCAACAACGCTAATGCAATCTTGGTAGATTACAGAAGAACAGGCTACAACTTTGATTTTACTACTCCTGTCAAGTGCAAAATCCTTCTGTTTTCAGATAGCAAAAGAATGGTCAAAATGATCCTTGCTTATAGGGAAAAAGAATCAGACATGTGGGAAAAAGACTTTGAACAAGTATTGAGAAGTTTTAAATGGATAGATGAGGGAGTTATTTCTCCGCATTTTGATAGTATAAAAAACTAAAAGATGAAAACAGTAATCAAAAAACAAATATCATTTTAATATGGAAAACAAAGAAATGAATTCTGCGGTTGAGTCAGAATCAAATGAACAAAGTGCTTATGTATCAAGCGAGCTAGTAGACCTTGGTATTCAGGATAATATCCGCAATGATCAAACAAAGACCACTTCTGATACATCTGGAATTCAACCAGTGATGAAGTGGAATTGGGGAGCGTTTGTATTACCCTTTTGGTGGTGTCTTTTCAGTTATTGCTATTGGCAATTACTATTGTGCTTGCCGTATGTGAATATAATCGGAAGGTTTATTGTAGCGGCAAAAGGAAATGAATGGTCATGGAAAACAGGAAAATGGAAAGATGCTGACTATTTTAATAAGACACAAAAAACATGGAATAAGGCAGGTATCATTTTTCTAATAATAATCCTTCTGTTAATAGCAGCTTTTGTTATTTCAGATTTGTTTCGCGTAAGATATTGATATAGTATATGTATTGTAGGCATTGTGGAAAGAAAGTTGCAGATGATTCTGCATTCTGTCAGTATTGCGGTGGACAACTTCATGAAGAAAGAAAACTGAAGATTTCTTCTATGAAAAGATTCCAATCGTTAAGTAGGAATTGGCAAATCTGCATCATGTGTTATGTGGTGTGGCTTTTGGTCGGTATTTGTGTTCTTGTCGCATTGGGGCCTTATGGTTGCGAAGATTGCTATTGCAATAGTTTTTCTGAAGTATTATGGCCGGTATTATTAGCGGTTGTTGTAGCTCCGGTGGCAGCTTTTTTCGTTTGGTATTATTGCACTCATTTACAAACAGAAAAGAGGGAAAGGCCGAAGGAAACGAAAATGAAAGTAAAAAAAAGCAAAGACCCTGAGATGGTTAAGAAAAACAATCCCTTAGATATAAGAATGTTCACTTATCCTTTGGTTGATTTTGCAATTCAGCATGGAAATATGCAGGTAAAAACAATGGCCAATCCGACCACCAATGAAGTGCGTTCGTTTTGTGTTTTTACAAATGAGCAAGGAATAGAAACCGTAGTGTATTTTTCCCAAGAGTTGGGACCGCTTCGTCCTCAAGAGATAGCGGAAAGGAAAGAACACCTTGTTGTTGTGCAAAAAATGGATGGGACTTTTGAGTTGGAATAGTAGTGCTGTTTGGAGCAAAAGCCATAAAAAAAGAAGACTGTCTGTGAACTTTATATTAACCTATCTTATCTATATAGTATAAAGGCGCATTAGAATATTCTGTTGCGCCTATTTTTTTTGCCGTTAAGGAAAAAAGCTGTACCTTTGCCGCCGAATTGCGAAGCAATCAACGCAGTTAATTTGAAAGCGAGAATTTTTATTTTATGACCAAAGCATTGAAAATCGTGGTGCTTGCCAAGCAGGTGCCCGATACTAGAAATGTGGGCAAGGAAATGAAACCATAATACAGTTGCCGTGGTACGACAGCCCTACCATCCTCGGCCTTCGGGTCGGGGATTTTTTGTTTCTCGGTTTATGGTGTTTTTTTTGTACAGATTTACGATTGAATCGAAAATTTGTACTATCTTTGCGGAATCAATTGAATTTGTGATGATAGAAAGAACGATTACCGCAAAATTGCGTCGGATGACGACATTTTATCCGATTGTGTTGCTGACGGGTCCACGACAGTCGGGGAAATCCACTTTGCTTCGCGAGAAATTTCCTGAATACCAATATGTTTCGTTGGAAGATTTGGATAACCGCAGCTTTGCCTTGGACGACCCTCGAGGTTTTTTGGATACCTACCCCGACAAAACCATCATAGATGAGGCACAATATGCCCCGAACTTGTTTTCCTATTTGCAAACCCACGTGGATAGCGCCAATAAGGAGGGAATGTACATTCTTTCCGGCTCACAGAATTTCCAACTTATGGAAAAGATTTCGCAGTCTTTGGCGGGTCGCGTGGCCATTTTGGAACTGTTGCCGTTTTCCCGCGAGGAACTGAAATCCGCTGATATACTTCCTCAAAACATTGAAGATGAAATATTTATAGGTTCTTATCCTCGTCTGTTTGACAAAGGGATCCCGGCAACGGAGTATTATCCATATTATATCAAGACCTACGTGGAGCGTGATGTCAGGCAGTTGAAGAATATCGGGGATTTGGGCCTGTTTGTCAAATTCATCAAGTTGTGTGCGGGGCGCATCGGGCAGTTGCTGAATTATTCTTCCTTGGCCAACGATTGCGGCATTGCCGTCTCAACGGCGCAGTCGTGGCTTTCGCTGCTCGAAACGAGTTATATCGTGCATTTGCTGCGTCCGGATTTCAACAATTTCTCAAAACGCCTTATCAAGTCGCCCAAGTTGTATTTCCACGATACAGGTTTGGCTTGTTCGTTGTTGGAGATAAAGGACGCGAAACAAGTTGAATCTCATTATCTTAAAGGCGGATTGTTTGAGAATTATGTCATCAACCTATTCATGAAAAAAGCAATCAATAAAGGTGAAACGCCCCAATTGTCGTTTTGGCGCGATAACAAGGGGAACGAGGTCGATTTGTTGGAAACCATTGAAGGAAAGCAGTTCGCCTACGAGATTAAGTCAGGGAAAACGTATTCGTCTGATTATGCCAATTCATTGAAATATTGGGCAGGTTTGTCGTCAGCTGATGCTGAACACTGCAATATTGTGTATGGTGGCGAACAGAAATTAAAAATGAAAGAATTTAACGTGTTGACAATAAATGATTTATAATTTATTGGTACAGATTTACGATTGAATCGTAAATCTGTACCTCTGCCGCCTAATATGACTCCTTTTTTGTGAGATTGAGCCTCATACGAAAATTTTCCGTACCTTTGCCGCCGATTTGAAAACGAGAAATTTTATTTTATGACCAAACCATTGAAAATCGTGGTGCTTGCCAAGCAGGTGCCCGATACTAGAAATGTGGGCAAAGACGCCATGACGCCGGAAGGCACCGTCAACCGCGCCGCCCTGCCCGCCATCTTCAACCCCGAAGACCTGAACGCCCTTGAACAGGCCCTGCGCCTCAAGGAGCAGAATCCAGGCAGCACCGTCGGCGTGCTCACCATGGGCCCGCCGCGCGCCGGTGAGATCATCCGCCAAGGCCTCTTCCGTGGAGCCGACACGGGCTGGCTGCTCACCGACCGCCTCTTTGCAGGCGCCGACACCCTCGCCACTTCGTATGCCCTCGCCACCGCCATCAAGAAGATCGGCGATGTCGACATCGTCATCGGAGGCCGTCAGGCCATCGACGGCGACACCGCCCAGGTGGGTCCCCAAGTGGCACAGAAACTGGGTCTCAACCAAGTGACTTATGCCGAGGAAATCCTCAAGATCGAAAACAATATCGCCACTATCCGCCGCCATATCGACGGTGGCGTGGAGACCGTGGAAGTGCCGCTGCCTTGCGTGATTACCGTCAACGGTAGTGCGGCACCTTGCCGTCCCTGCAACGCCAAGTTGGTGATGAAATACAAGTATGCCTCATGCCCGCTGGAGCGTCAGCCCGAAGACCCTCGCGCCGACCTCTATGCCAGCCGCGACTACCTCAACCTCAACCAGTGGAGCGTGGCCGATGTGGATGGCGACCCCAACCAATGCGGCCTCTCTGGCAGCCCGACCAAGGTGAAAACCGTGCAAAACATCGTCTTCCAAGCCAAGGAGAGCAAGACCCTCACCGCCAGCGACGCCGATGTGGAAGGATTGATTAAGGAATTACTTGAAGAAAAGATAATAGGATGACGCGAGACTACGAGACGCGAGACACGAGACTTTGGATTGTCCCGCGTCCCGCAGTCCCGTGTCCCGAGTCAAAAAAGAGAATGACTTATGAACAACGTATTCGTATATATCGAGACCGAAGGCACTCAGGTGGCCGAAGTCTCACAGGAGTTGCTCACCAAAGGGCGTAAACTGGCCGACCAGCTGGGCGTGGAATTGCATGCCGTTGTGGCTGGCACGGGCATCAAAGGCAAGGTGGAAGACCAAATCCTGCCTTACGGTGTGGATAAACTCTTCGCTTTCGACGGCGAGGGCTTGTTCCCTTACACCTCTGCACCGCACACCGATATCCTCGTCAACCTCTTCAAGGAGGAACAACCGCAGATTTGCTTGATGGGTGCCACCGTCATCGGTCGCGATCTCGGTCCGCGCGTCAGCTCTTCACTGACCAGCGGCCTCACCGCCGACTGCACCCAACTCGAAATCGGCGACTTCGACGACATCAAGACCAAGAAACACTACGACAACCTGCTCTATCAGATTCGTCCCGCTTTCGGTGGCAACATCGTGGCGACCATTGTCAACCCCGACCACCGTCCGCAGATGGCCACCGTCCGTTCAGGCGTGATGCAGAAAGCCATCTACGAAGGCAAGGCCAAGAACGAAGTTGTCTATCCCGAGGTGAGCAAGTATGTCTCGCCCGAGGCATACGTGGTGAAGGTCCTCGACCACCATGTGGAGGCCGCCAAACACAATCTGAAAGGCTCGCCTATCGTGGTGGCCGGCGGTTACGGCATGGGCTCGAAGGAAGGCTTCGACATGCTGTTTGAACTCGCCAAGGTGCTCCACGGCGAAGTCGGTGCCTCGCGTGCCGCCGTCGATGCGGGCTTCTGCGACACCGACCGCCAGATTGGCCAGACGGGCGTCACCGTGCATCCCAAGGTGTATATCGCCTGCGGTATCAGCGGTCAGATTCAACACATCGCTGGTATGCAGGACAGCAAAATCATCATTTCGGTGAACAGCGATCCTGACGCACCTATTAATAAGATTGCGGATTATGTCATCAATGGCACCGTCGAAGAGGTCGTTCCCAAATTGATCAAATATTACAAACAGAATTCGAAATAATTGTGGTGTTTGTAGAGACGCGATTAATCGCGTCTCTACCAGGCACATACAATAAAAATAGAACAAAATGGCAAATTATTATAACGACAACCCGAACCTGCAATTCTACCTCGACCACCCGCTGATGAAGCGCATCGTCGAGCTGAAGGAACGCAATTTTGCTGATAAGGACACCTACGAAGATGCTCCCGTCGATTACGAAGACGCGATGGAGAACTACCGCCGCGTTTTAGACATCACGGGCGACATCACCGCCAACATCATCGAACCCAACTCCGAGAGCGTCGACCTCGAAGGTCCGCACCTCGAAAATGGCCGCATGATCTATGCCTCCAAGACCAAGGAAAACCTTGATGCTTGCACCAAGGGCGGTCTTTGGGGTGTTTCCATGCCACGCCGTTACGGTGGATTGAACCTGCCCATCACAGTTTTCTCCATGCTGAGCGAGATGGTGGCCAGCGCCGATGCCGGCTTCCAAAACATCTGGTCGCTGCAGTCGTGCATCGACACCCTTTATGAGTTCGGCAACGAGGAGCAGCGCATGAAGTACATCCCGCGTGTTTGCGCAGGCGAGACCATGTCAATGGACCTCACCGAGCCTGATGCCGGTTCCGACTTGCAGAGCGTGATGCTGAAAGCCACCTATTCCGAAAAGGACGGCTGCTATTTGCTCAACGGCGTGAAGCGTTTCATCACCAATGGCGACTCCGACATCCACCTCGTGTTGGCCCGTTCCGAAGAAGGTACCAAGGACGGCCGCGGCCTGTCGATGTTCATCTACGACAAGCGTCAGGGTGGCGTCAATGTGCGCCACATCGAGCATAAGCTTGGTATCCACGGTTCACCCACCTGCGAGTTGACTTACAAGAATGCCAAGGCTGAGCTTTGCGGCGAGACCCGTTTGGGCCTTATCAAGTACGTCATGGCCCTGATGAACAGCGCCCGTTTGGGCATCGCCGCTCAATCGGTGGGTCTGGGACAAGAGGCTTACAATGAGGCTCTGAAGTATGCTGGCGAACGTCAGCAGTTCCACAAGAGAATCATCGAATTTCCTGCAGTTTACGACATGCTTTCGCGCATGAAGGCTAAGATCGACGCCGGTCGTTCGCTGCTTTATATGACCGCTCGTTATGTGGACATCTACAAGTGTCTTGAGGACATCCAGCGCGAGCGTCCGCTGACGCCCGAGGAGCGCGCCGAGTGCAAGAAGTACTCGCGTCTCGCTGATGCCTTCACGCCTCTGGCCAAGGGCATGAACTCAGAGTACGCCAACCAGAATGCCTACGATGCCATCAGCATCCACGGTGGCTCGGGCTTCATCATGGAGTACAAGTGCCAGCGCCTCTACCGCGATGCCCGTATCTTCTCCATCTACGAAGGCACGACGCAGCTGCAGGTGGTGGCCGCCATCCGTTACATCACCAACGGCACCTACCTCACCATCATGAAGGAAATGCTTGAAAACGAGGGCTCTG
>Ga0247608_10008872_pt1 | contig 10084 bp, 8 predicted proteins | sample 176DNAGHGlowgp2_FD_193490 | JGI IMG/M metagenome (GOLD analysis project Ga0247608, IMG submission 193490) | Sheep rumen microbial communities from Palmerston North, Manawatu-Wanganui, New Zealand - 1766 DNA GHGlow gp2 | ecosystem: Host-associated > Mammals > Digestive system > Stomach > Rumen ... | reverse complement strand
CTTCGGAAGGGGAATAATGCGATGGCTGAATCCGGTTATTGCATAGTAAAGTACGATAACTTGAGTCTCGAGATTGACCCGGAACGCCCGGGCCATTCCCGTTCTTACGAGAACCCGGACGTCGCGGCCCCACAGGCGTTCGAAAGAGTCTACCATACGGCAGAGGAGTGCCAGGTGGAGGTCGATAAACTCATGGCCACCGGCCGTGGCGAGGAAATCGACATCACGCTCGCGAACGGGTCCCACTACAAGGGGCCGAGATACACTTACATTGTAGCGGAGGTGACACGATGAGTGATAGACAGGGAATGGAAAATTTTGACGACGAGACCAAGTCTCTGCTCATGCAGGGCATGAGCGCCGAGGCGTTCCAGGCCTCGATGGGCCTCATGGCTACGGGCGGCGACAAGGAGCTTGCCGAGACAATCCGCCGTGAGCACGAGGAGCTTGCAAGGGACATGGAAGCCAAGAACCGCGATGCGGCGAAGCGTCGCGCGGCCCTGATAACGGGAAAGGCTGAACCCGAAGTCCCCCAGTCGGCCATCGAGCAGAAACCGGTAAAGAAGAAGGGCAGGAAAGGTATGAAGAAACAGGACGCATCAACGGTCGCCAAGCCGGAATTCATCAGGCAGCCGGAACAGGAAACTCATGCTCCGATAGCCCCGGTGCAGGCTCTCCCGGAACAACCTGAGCCGGGAACAGGCATGCACACGGCCGGTTTTACGCAGGAAGACCTTGACCTAATCCGTAGCGTGAAAGAATCGCACGCCAGGTCACGTGAGCAGTTCATCGAACAGCAGGACACTACACACCCCGGGGCATACGATGCGCGTATGCTTGACCCGAGATATGCAAATTTACGGGCCCAGCAGCAGATGGCACAGCCGTCCCCGGAATATGCCCGGGAACGCCTTGCCAATGACCCTAGCATGATTGCCCCGCAGATTCTGCCAAACAGCGGGAATGGTTGGAGCCTGTCGGCCGAAGCGGCCGCAATCGAGCATCGGAAGCTTACACAGGCTGCGATGAATCCAACGCAGCAGGAGCAGGCAATACACAACGAGATTAACACTGCCGCGTACAACGGCCAGGGAAATTCAGGCTATGTTCAGCAGCCAATGCAGTATACCCCACCGCAGATGCCGCAGATAATGCGGGCGCAGCCACAGTTGATGCATGTTCAGCCCCCGGTAGGCAACATGGCCAACACCCAGGCTTTCATGGAAGCGGCAAGGCAGATACAGCCGGTACCGGCACAGACCATGCCCCCAGCGGAACCGGTGCAGCAAGTTCCCGAGAATATCGTGCAGATGCGCCCGCAGGAAGTTCCTCAGGCGCAGAAGCCGATATTCGACCCTGGCACGCCGAACAAGGATTTCGAGGCGTATACCGAGATTACCGGTTGGCCGACTCATGGAATTTTCTACCCGGAAAAGGTATATGGCCAGGCACTCAAGACAATCGACGTGTTCATGCTCGCCGATACTACCGAGGACGATGTCAACTCCACGTTGACCACTATTCTTGGCCGTAGGCTGCGCGGTATCGCGTCACCCGAAGATATCCTTACGGGTGACGAGGAATACCTGCTTTACTGGCTCCGCGCATCGTCATATCCGGAAAACAATGATGGACTTCCGAAGATGAAATTTGACTGTCCCCACTGCGGTAGCCATTACCGTGACATGGCCGCGGTCCAGATGCTCCCGGGAGTTTCCTTCAACGACCTCGTTTTCAAGACCGAGGTTCCTCCGGAGGAGATTGCGGCAAAGCATGCCGAGAACGGTTACGTGGCATTCAATGCCTATGATGGACGGGAGTGCAACGTGTACCTGAAGCGCAGGAAGCATGACAGGCTCGTGGACGAGTACATTGCCGAATGGGAGCTCGCCAATGATGAGGTGTTCCCGAGATACAGGAAGGAAGGCCTGGCAATCGCGTCGGTGATGGAAATCGAGGACTGCGAGACCATGACCGACAAGATGGAGTACATCGAGTCCTATCCGCTGGGAGAACGCAACAAGCTGTTCCTGGCCGTGCTCAACGCGCAGATTATCACCAAGACGTTCGTCAACATCAGGTGTCCGAATTGCGGAGGTACGGCGACCCTGCCGTATCCGTTTCGAATTCGAAACTATGTGGCCTCGCTATAGCAAGCGGGATATCGTCCGGGACAAGTGCATCATATCCGAAATGACCAGCAACTCGTTTGCGGTCTGCGACCAGATGTTCTTCCCGGAGTTCCTGGAGCTGTCCAAGTACGCTACCATGCGGTTCAATACCAGGTATCCCAAGATGGATACCGGGTCCGAACTGGATAAACTTTAAAATGCTATATTTGGTATACCATGAGCGACATCAACCGCATATATCTGGACATGGACGGCGTACTGGTCGATTTCGACGCACGTGCGGACGAGTACGGCTGCAGGAAGCGCCCGGGCAAGGACCCTAGCGCGATTGACTGGAATATCCCGAAGGCGGTCGGCCCCGACTACTGGGCCAACATGGCATGGATGCCCGGTGCCGAGGAGTTCTTCCATAAATGCAGGGAGATGTGCGATGCTCTGGGCATAGAATTGGGAATCCTGACGGCAATAGAGATTCCCGCCGGTGTCAAGGGGAAGTGCCTATGGGTTCACTGGAATACCGACATAGACAACGAGCACCTTATCATCGTGAGAAAGGGAGCCGACAAGATGCGGTTTGCCGCGCCGGACCGTATTCTGGTTGATGATACCCCGAAGAACGTCGATGCGTTCCGTGCTGCCGGAGGACAGGCTGTCCTGTACCAGAATCCGGAGCAAGCTTTATCCGACATAATCAAGCTGGTGTGAATCTAAGGGCCGCCTAGTTTGGCGGCCCTAGGTGTATAAACTCTTGTTTTGAGGATAATTCATGGCCCAGACAACCGTAAACGCAAACGCTGAAACAAACGAGATTCTCAAGCAGCTTGAGAGCAAGATGTCCGGCATCATGGGCGTCGTTGATTCTCTGTCGCGGAAGGTAGACGAAACGAATGACATGTTCGTGTCGTCTGACAGTGCGTATTTCCTCAACATGGCCGATGCGTTAAGCACGTCCATGCATGAGCAAGAGATGAACCGTCGTCTCTACGAGGAGGCGATGGAACAGAACCGCAGGGCCATGGAACTGTCCGGTGCAAAGGGCCCGGAGCGAGGGGATTCGACTTTCTGGCAGCAGGCCTTTACACCGACCCCGGTATCCCCGGCGGAGACACAGGCGAATGCATTGAAGTCCACCTTCACTGACAGCGGCGTCATGGATGCATTCAAGGCAATGTGGTCCGGGATTACTAATCCGGACGATAATGAGGGCAAGAAACTCAATGATATTATCAAGGATGCTGTTCGCACCAAGGCCGATGACCGGACATTTGGCGAGAAGGCACTTGACAAGCTTGGCCTCGGCAGCATAAATAAGCTCAAGAACTGGTGGGCCGACCGTGACGTTAGGAAGGAACAGAAGGCCACCGAGAAGGACCAGGGAACAATCAAGCGCGAACAGAAGAAGCTGGACCGCCTTGCGGCTAAGTACCGGAAGATGAAAAATTCTGGTGCAAGCGAAGATGAACTGAATGACCTACGGGACAAGTACATATCCCATAAGGATACCCAGGAGGCGGCTGCTTACAGGATAAGCAAGCGTAACAACGATGACCTGTTCGAGACTGAAATGCCAAGCAAGGCGGACGCTAACGTGAAGTCTATTATGGATATGTTCATGAAGAACATGTCTATCCTTGGCACGCAGACTGCTTCTGGTATCAAGCCGGCGGCCGACGTATCCGCCACACTCACACCAACTGTAGCCCGGCCGCGACTGCAGCAAATAATGGATGCCGAAATTGTTGACGACGTGAAGACGAAGGATGTAACCGGGGACAAGAACGAACCGGTTGAACTTGCCAAGGAAACCAAGGGTGCGCTAGTTCCGGTTGGCGACACCAAGGAAGCAGCGGATATTCAGCGCAAGCTTGATACTACGTTGCGTCCGGATTTCTACAAGGAAGGTATTAACTTCTTCAAGAAGGGAAATAGCGGTGCTCTGTTTGAGGGGCTCGGTAGCATGCTGGGAGGCGGTGGCCTGGGTGGTATGGGGAAGGCAGGACTGTATGCGGCCGCGGCAGCGGCGGTTGGCGCTTCTGTTGCCAAGGTTGCACAGGCGGCAGGCCTTGTCAAGGACTGGTACAACGCCAGCAACGAGGCGGTCGAGAACGTGAAGAAGATGACCGAGCGGAACAATGCCAATCTCGAAAAGCGTAAGAACGGCGTGAACGACGACATGCTTGCCGCAACCCAGGCATCCAATATCGCCGACCAGGAACTGCATGAAAGCGAGGAGTCATGGGCTGATTCTGCCGGCAGTTTTGTCAAGGATACTCTGTTTGGTGGCTTATTCGGTAAATCTGACCGCAAGAAGGCACAGGAGAAAGCCGCTGCGGCCGAGAAGAAGCGCCAGGAAGAACTCAAAAAGTATGGCGCACTGAGAGACGCAGCCAAGCAGGCCGGTGTCGACATCAATAACGTCGAGGAGATGAAGAAGTTTAAGACCGAGTACGACAAGGAACAGGCGGAGCGCAAAAACGCCGCGAGACTTGCCATGGGGAATCTCCAGGAATCCGGTCAGCAGCAAACTGCACAGACTCCGGGTGCAAAGGCTGAACCGGATAAGGCCGTTACTGCCGAGGAGCAGATGAAACGCCAGGAAGAAGCTACGTATAATGCTACGAAGCGTGCTTTGCTTGACAATGATGTCCAGCGCCAGAATGAAGAAAATGCGAAGATTCAGGGTCAGCAGATTGACCAGAGTCTCAACGGAAGGAAATAAGGTATGGCGGAAAAATCTAAAATAGTTAGGTACAAACCATTTCCGAAGCATGAGAACACCCCGGGTGTGAATGGACAGGGTGGTAGGCATTACCATTCCGCGAGCCTGCCGCTTCCTAACGTGGTGCGCATCGAAGTTCTGTCACCATTGGCCAAGGCAAGGTACCTTGGACAATTCCATAGTATGATGGAAGGGTTCCGTCAACAGCTGGCCAATTCAATTATGACGCCTGATGCTACGCTGCCGTTCTATGGGTTCTTTGACCCGGAAGCCAACGGTGACATCGGGTTCGACATCAATGCCAACTGGGAGCAGGATAGTTCAGGGTTGCTTAATAGTATGGCAAACAAGATGAGCAAGCTGCCCGTGGTTGGGTCACTGGCCGGAAAGGCAGCCGGTGCGTTATCTTCTGTATCCAATGTCGCGAACACTCTGGTCAAGACTATGGGCATGGACAACACAAGTACCGGTTCATGCACGATGAAGTCATTCAGCAAGGCATCGTTCGCGTTCAATAAGAGCATCAAGTGCAGTTGGTACATGCCTGAACAGGAAGCGCAGGCGCGTGTTTCCATTACACGACTGATGAAGATGGCTTATGTAAGGAATTTTGACCTGAATTCACGCAGCGACTATTCGAAAAAGATAGCCGAGGCATTTAGGGCAATGACCCAGCAGATGGAGAGTTTCAACATGCCGGAGGATTCCGCTTCCGGATTTGCCGGTGGTGTTCTGAGTGACATGGCTCACTTGGCTGCTGGCGTTACCGAGACATTCGGCGGAAGCATTGATACTGTGGTAAGCGGTGCTATAGGTATCAACGAGTTCTTTGGCGGTTCATTGACTGTGGCCCCTATGCCCCTTCGCCTGACTTTAGGACACATCCTTGACATTGAACCGGTAGTCATTACCGGAATCAAGGTTTCTGGTAGTAAGGAACAGTTCATGACTACCGATGGGACAAATATCCCACTGTTTGTCAATGCCGACATCAGTTTCGACATGTGGATGATTCCTGACCCCAACAAGGGATTTGTCAGGTGGCTTGGCGATGATGTGTTCAATATCGGTTACACCAATGCCGTATCTGAGAGTGCCAAGAAAGACCAGATTCAGGCACAGGGGCAGAGCACCAACAGCAAGAGCACTGGCAGGAGTAATAAGAAAGTTACCGGTACCGGGTCGAAAACGGAGAACCCGCGAACAAATAAGGGAGGTAAATAATGGCCAAGGAAGTATTCCCGCGTATGCGGTCGAGGAATTTCTCGTATGCGGATACCTTTTCCGTGCCGTCCTACCTGGCCGGACGGCTTGACCTTATCGTAAAGGATAATTATGGGGAGCCGAAAGCCTATAAGGTGTTCGCTGCAGCAAACGGTATCCTTGATGCATTTTCTACTCGTCCGGGCATTCGTCCGGTAGACGAGGCTCTTGAAAATGAGCTAGTTTTACGTGGTGTGAAACCCTCGGAGGTGCGGTCGGAAGCCGACGCGATTGATGAACTGCGCATCCGGGGTGACATGGACTGGCTAGCCTATGGCGATATGGTGGATGGCAACATTACTGACGTAAGTCCAGACAGGATAATGTTCGTCCCCAGCCCAAATACGGCAGTGGCATGGCTGGAACGCTACAATACTCTTATTGAAGAGGAAGACGAGGAAGACTAATGGGTGCATCCAAGGTAGGTTCACGATATTCGGTAAGCATTGGCTTGACGAAGGGAGGTAACGATGCGAGCAAGGACCTCGTCGTGTACAACGACGCGTCGTTACAGACGTTTGAACTTGCCATACCGTTAAACGGGCTTCCGACCGGCAGTACCAGGATTGTGACTAGCGAATCTGACATGGGAAATCCCAGCAGCGGAAGTTACGGAAAACTGATGTTCGAGGGACTCGTTGCCGGCGGTAAGGTAATGGAGATACCCATTTACATCAATTCACTGGGCAGGGAAACCATATCGCAGGACGTGATTGGGTTGGATGTCACCTTTACCGTCGGCAACATACCGTTGCATAGCGTGATGGAATCCATTGCGCTCGAGGGGACCAGTGTCGATGCGGTCAACAAGATATTCAAATTCCAGGATATCGAGATTATCGATGACGTATCACCGGCCAAGGGAGCTAACGGAATCAGCGACAACATGATATGGCGCTTTGTCGCTGGTACGCTCCCGGAACACATGGTAAACATCATGGAACGTTCTTCCCTTCCGGGAGACCTGCTGTACTGGGTATACGATGACTCTGCGCTCACGTTCAGACTCGGCACGTTCAACGTGTCGAAGGCGTCGAAGCACAAGAATTTCTTCATGTATACCGGCGATGCCATCACGTCCACTACTTCCGCCACCCATAAGGTAAAGGGAACCGATACCAACATATGGTATTATTTCGGGTACAGTCCGAGCGACCTATCGGGCGAAACTCGTGAAGCCAGGTCGCCCAACCTCGTAATAGACAGTACCGCATCGGGCAGTGCCAAGGATTCCGGCGTATGCAGCAAGGATTGCTGGAAATCTGTAATTGGTGCTATGGGCGCCAACGAGCAATATCTGGAATCGGAAACCTACGGCGAGCAGAAGATGGTTAAGCCGTTCCCGTCAAACACGCACAAGACATATGCAATCGCTCCGCACGTAAGGCGATACATGATGGCAGAATATTCGAAGATGGTTACGCTGAGGATATACAACCATCCGGGTCCTGCCGTCGGGTCGTGCGTATACTTTTATGCATCCTCGCCACAACTGGACAACGGTGATTTTTTGCCGGATGAACATTATACGGCGAAGTACATTGTGATAGGCAAGAAAATAATGAAGGCCGCCACGGTAAATACTGGCCTGCTCGGCAGGGAACGTCCGTCCAATACATCCGATTTGGTGACCGAACTTACCATGGTGTCGAATGCTGGATATAATGGGGCGGTCAGCGCGGATTACAAGGAAGTTACCTCCCTTGCCGATTCCATCACGAAGGCCTTGGCCAAGGAGACTAAGAAATGAGTACTGAACGGCCAGATTTCGCTGAGACACTTAATTCGCTCAATCCGGCGTCCGTTCTCCCAGTGGGGAGGCTTACGTTCCCGTATTACTATGCGCAGGTCGTCGGTTCTTCTGTCGACCCTAACCGTGTCGGCTGCGTACAGGCCAGGGTAAGCGGGGTCACTGACCTGTGGGAAGACAAGTTCCAGCCGTGGTTCGCCCCTCAGCTGTCTACCGGCATGCAGCAGGTGCCTCAGAAGGGGCAATGGCTCATGGTAAGGTTCCTTGATGGCGACATCAACCAGGGAATGTACTATGGTGTGTCTCAGACGAAGAATTTCCTCCCGGAAAATTTCGTGGGCGAATACCCGGATGTTGCCGTACTGAACATGGGCGAAAGCGATTATCTCTATACACATAATAGGCGCACCCACATAACCACGATAAAGAACCCCGGGAATAACTCGGGACTTACCTGGAATGATGCTGGCGAAATTACGATGGAGTCTTCTAACGCTTCTGACGAAGCCGGCGACCCGTCGATTTCTGTGCTTACCGAGGCGACTATAGATGTGTTTACCTGTCAGCCGATAGGCAGCCCTTCGACTGGTGTTCGCTCTGGTTCTGAGTACCTGAGGGTTCCGCATATATCCAAGGCAACAATCGATGCCCTTCGCGGTAATGGCGCTGGTACCGAAACTGTTGTCAAGAGCGTGCAGGATTCGGAAGCTGACGGGCAGGAAACCAGGGAACTCAACGGGGTCAACAGGACTTACACGGTTCCGTTCATGGAATCGCCCGCAAGCAAGAAGCGCACGAACAAGACTAACAAGCGTATTATCATCGGAGCTACCGGGTCTAGTCCGCTTTCTGCATATCTCGGTATCGTTACTGCAATCGAATCCAAGGTATGCGTGCACTACATTGTTGGGCTGGGTGATGGGCAGCCGGATATACTGTCGTCACTGGAAGACCAGTCTGCAGCCAAGAATCTTGGATTTATCCAGTGTGCCGATATCACGAATGACGGTACGTATGGGTCCGACATGAAGGGCAAGAAGAACATCGACGCAGTCTCTATCATGTTCTATGGCGATGGCCAGTTGAACAAGTACCAGGAAGAAAAGATGCTTGACATCATCAACCATGTCAAGAAGGCCGGCAACCTGGAAGAAATTGAAGTCGTTGCTTTCAAGGCACAGAATGTCCTTGACAAGCGTAACCTCGCCGCGCTAAACATGGTGAACTACGAGGGAGTGTACTAATATGGCTGTTAAGACTTGTGAAGAAGTGATGGACGGTGCCTCGTACGCCGGGGAAGGCGGAAAGCAGGTCACCCGTTCTAGCGAGACCGGCGGCAGTGAAGGCGATTTTCTTGATGCGGTCATAAGCGCCGCCGGGTACGTCGACAATGCGGCTACTGAGCTGTATCAGTATGACTGCTCCGACCACTTGCTGGACTGGCTGTATAAGGTATGCCCTCAGCTCAAGACTGTGGGAAACGGTATTGACAAGGCAGTAAAGAAGGTTGGCTCTATTTCCAGTGGTATCGGAATTACCGAAGTCGTGCAGAGCAGCAGCATTACGCAATCGATTTGTAATGTCATAGTGACCATATTTGGGAATGTTACCGCATGGCTGGAAGTTCTTACCAAGGCCGCGTTTGCACTCTTCAGTAAAATCGATGCCGCCCGCGAACGAATGCAGGCTGCCCTTGAGTCGCTCAATGGCGCCGTGATGAACTGTGTCATGGACGTATACAACATGATTGAGAAGTATCTTACCGGGCTGCTCAATGTCGCTCTCGGGTTTGACTGGGATGCCCTGGAGGCTTTCCTGAAGGCCTGCCCGTGTATCTGCCGGTTCATTTCGTTCGTGACCTGCTGCGACACTGACGACGAAGGAAATAACATTTCCAACGAGCCGGACAAGGTAATTCATTGCATTCGCGAGAAGTTCTGGTTCCTTGACGGTGCCAACCTGGCGGTCGGGCTGTCCACTATCATGAACGACTATATCAAGCAGTATCTGTTGCTTTTGTTCGATGCAATCAATCTTGGAATCGAAAGCCTGTTCACGCTGTTCATCAAGCCGTTCAGGATGCTTATCAAGGCTTATGCCGATTTCCTTCGCAAGCAGTGGGACGTGTCGTTCATTATCGACCCGCTGAAGGCCTCTCACCTTGATTGCCTGCTGGTCTATAACAAGACGGAGAAGGACGGAAAGACCATCTATACGATG
>Ga0247608_10008868_pt1 | contig 10086 bp, 5 predicted proteins | sample 176DNAGHGlowgp2_FD_193490 | JGI IMG/M metagenome (GOLD analysis project Ga0247608, IMG submission 193490) | Sheep rumen microbial communities from Palmerston North, Manawatu-Wanganui, New Zealand - 1766 DNA GHGlow gp2 | ecosystem: Host-associated > Mammals > Digestive system > Stomach > Rumen ... | reverse complement strand
ATATTACTACCCCGCCCTGCGGGCACCCCTTCTAAAATAGAAGGGGAATTGCGCCCGCGTCGTTTTTTTGTGCAGTGGCCAGAGACTGTATGCTTACGAGCGTTAGGGCTAGCCGGGTCAACAGTCAACGGTCAACAGTCAACCGTAAACCGCAAACAGTCAACCGTAAACCGCAAACAGTCAACCGTAAACCGCAAACAGTCAACTGTAAACGGTCAACAGTAAACCGTAAACTAACACTCGATCATGGCGCGCACGAGGTTATCGGCGCAGTCGGCGATGTCGGAGATGCGGGCGGGGAGCATGTAGCAGGGGGTGGTGAAGACCTTGTTGGCCTTGTCGCAGCAGACACCCTTCTGGACGGTGACCTCGTGCTTGGAGCCGAAACTCTCGACGTTGCGGACGGTGCCGGGGTCGCTGCCGACGGTCACGGTGACGTCGCCGAGGACCTTGGCGATCATCACCGGGGCGATGCAGAGGGCGCCGATGGGCTTGCCGGCATTGTGGAAGGCGCGGATGACCGCCGCCACATCCTCACGCACGGTGCAGGCCGCACCCTCGTAAGCGTAGGTGAAGAGGTTCTTGGCGGAACCGTTGCCGCCGGGGAAAATCACCGCGTCGAAGTCCTCGACACGGCACTCCTCGAGGGGCTTGACGTTGCCACGGGCGATACGCGCCGCCTCCAACAACATGTTGCGCCGCTCCTCCATGGGTTGCCCCGTGACGTGGTTCACGACGTGGTACTGCCAGTCGTCAGGGGCAAAGATCTGGTACTCGCCGCCGTTGCGGTCGATGGCCAAAAGGGTCATCACCGATTCGTGGATTTCGCTGCCGTCCAGTGTGCCGCAGCCGCACAATATTACTGCGAATTTCATTTTGGTTTAGGGTTTAAGGGTTAGGGTTTAAGGGTTATGGGTTAGGGGTTAGGGGTTATAGTCTCAAGTTTCGCATGTTAAAAACAAGAAGAAAAAACGAGTGCGTGAAGAAAGTTCTGGCCACTGCGAGAGGCAGCGGTCGAAGGACAATTCCCCTTCCTTGGGGAAGGGGTGGCCGTAGGCCGGGGTAGGGGCATCTGCAATGGCCGTAAGGCCGTTGCCCACAACCCGAATCTGCATGCTTGTTCACAAGGAATTCTGATATCCATATTACTACCCCGCCCTTCGGGCACCCCTTCTACAATAGAAGGGGAATTCGCCCGCACCGGCACGGCGTGCCGTAGCCGGAAATAGTGCGCGAACGAGAGTGTCGGCATCGCCAAAAGTAAGGCATTGCCAGCAAAAACGTTTCTCTGAGACACAGATTGTAAATCAAGCATGCAAAACTTAAATTATAGTTTATGGGTTATGGGTTATAGAAGTAGAGACGCGCTGGGGCGCGTCTCTACGGGGTTATTGGTTATCGGAGGGGGTTTCGGTGGGGGTCTCTTCCTCGGCGGGGGCCTCGCGTCTGTCCATGCTGTAGTAGAACTGGCGGAAGGCGGCGGCCATCTCGGGGGAGAGGCTGCCCATCATGTCGATCTGCGCGGCGGCGATGCCCTCGATCTTCTGGGCGGTGGCATTGTCACCGATCATCTTGGCAATCTCCTGCATCTGGTGCAGCTCCTGGAGACTGCCGGCGATGGCCTGCTGGTCGGGCTCGGCCTTGCGCAGCTGCGCAGCAATGCTGCCCTGCAACGACTTCGCATAACTCGCCGCGACTTTGTCGATCTTCAGCTCTTTGTAACGCTGGGCCAGGCTGTTGTCGGGGTATTTGATGTTGTTCATCATATAGTGCAGGAACAGGAAGTCGTAGTGGATGTCGCCACTGCGGTAGTCGAGGGTGCGCTCGTCACAGTTGTTGTACCAGTTGAAGAGCTCCACCTGCTCGTCCCAAATCCGGTTGGCCATCTTCATGCCTTCCTGGTTGGCCGACGGTGTGCCCACGCGGAAGAAGTCCTCCACATAAGTCATACAGCCGTGCGTGTAGCCGTAGATGCTGGACATCACGGAGACGTACGGGAAGTTGCAGTCGGGCAGCACCTCGTTGCCGTGCACCAGCACCTTGAGGGCCTTGTCGGGCTCCCCTTCGGTGATGAGCTGCTCGGCGAGACGGGCGTACAAACGACGCATGAGGGGCACCAGACGGGTGTTGTCCTCGCTATGGTAGAGACTCGGGTCGTTGAAGCCGCCCCAAGCGAACTCGTACGGCGTATGCTGGGCGTTGGGGTTCTTGACGGGATCCAGACGGCTATGGTCGTCGAAGGTCTCCATCAAGGTGTGGTAGAGACGGGCGGAGTTGATGCGGCCGGTCTCCCCGTAGGAGCGCGAACTGTTGCGGATAGGCACCAAACGGTAGGCGAAACCCTCCAACTGGAAGTAGTTCTCCAAGCCGAGGTAGGCCTCCGAACCGGCGGTGGAAGCGTAGTAGATGGGGCGCTCCCAGTTGTTGTTCGCCAGGATGTCCATCATCACGATGTAGGCCTTGGTGAGGGCGTTCATGCCGTTGGTGTTCATATTCCACATCAGCCTGTCGACCACGAGGGCGGAATCCTCGGGGGCGACGGTGCCGTTGGCCAACACCTTCGCCTTATCGACCGGCAGCGAGAAGCTGGCGGGGATGGGGCGTCCGTTGACCGGGTAGCCGCTGTTCTGCTTCATCAGGAAGAGGCTCCGCGAATGGTCGAAGGTGGGCGACTTCACATAGTCCACCACGGCCTTCAGGTCGATGTACTGGTTGTTGGCGGCCTCGAGGTAGAGGACATCGCGGGTGCCGTCCTTGTACTGGTCCCAGGTCATGGAGATGGGCAGCGGCTCGGACTCGTAGGCTTTGCGCTTCATCTGATCGACGTACCAGCTGGTGCTCAACAACATCAGGTTGCAGACGCGCACGTCGGTACGGTAGCCTTCGACCTCCTGGGCGTACCAGAGCGGGAAGGTGTCGTTGTCGCCGAGGGTGAAGAGGATGGCGTTGGGCTCGCACGAGTCGAGGTAGTTCTTGGCCACCGCCAAGGCCGTGTAACGGTCGGAGCGGTCGTGGTCGTGCCAGTTCTCCTTGGCCATCACGCAGGGCACCAAGCCGACGCAGATCAGCGTGACGAGCACCGCACCGGCGGTCTGCACGCTCTTGCTCTGCAGCTTCTCGAAGAGGCGGTAGAGGGCCAGCACGCCGAAGCCGACCCACATCGCGAAGGCGTAGAAGGAGGCGGCGAAGGCGTAGTCACGCTCACGCGGCTGGAAGGCATACATGTTCAGGTAGATGGCGATGGCAATACCCGTCATCACGAAGAGCATGAAGACCACGAAGGAGTGCTTGGTGTCGTTCTTCGTGTGGAAGACGAGGCCCAGGAGACCCAAGAGCAGCGGGAGCAGGTAGTATTTGTTGTGGCCGGGGCGCTCGATGGAGGTGGGCAGGTCTTTGAGGTTGCCAACCATCGGGTTGTCGATGGCGCCGATGCCGGTGATCCAGTTGCCGTTCTGGTAGTCGCCGTGGCCCTGCAGGTCGTTCTGACGGCCCGCGAAGTTCCACATAAAGTAGCGCCAGTACATATAGCCCAGCTGGTAGGTGTGGAAGAACTTGATGTTCTGCTGCCAGGTGGGCGTGCCGCCGCGCTGCAGCAGGCGACGGTTCTCCTTGTCGGAGGGACTGTCGGAATTATAGCGGTTGTTCAGCCAATCGATGTATTGCGAGCGTTTCTCCGACGACCACATACGCGGGAAGAACATACAACCTTTGGGGTCGTACTCCGGGATGCTGCCCTTGCGCGGGTCGGAGACCTCGTAACGCTTGGTGTCCTCGTCGCGGTAGTAGATCGGGCTGCCGTCCTTCATCCGGACCACGCGGGTGTTGTAGCTCTGGCCATAGACCAGCGGGTTGGAGCCGTACTGCTCGCGGTTGAGGTAGGAGAGCAGCGAGACGGCGTCCTCGGGGCTGTTCTCGTCGATGGTGGGGTTGGCGTTGGAGCGAATCACCAGGGTCATGAAGGTGGAGTAGCCGATGATGAGCATCATCAGGGAGAAGGCGCCGATGGAGAGGACGGGCTTGTTGCGCTTGTGGCCGTACCAGATGCCCCAACCGATGATGGCGGCGATGAGCAGGAAGAAGAAGATCACACCCGAGTTGAAGGGCATGTGGAGGGAGTTGACGAAGAAGAGGTCGAACTTGCCGGAGAGGTTGACCACCTGGGGCACGACACCCCAGAGGATGAAGCCGAGCAGCGCGACCGACAGCAGGAGCGACAGGGTGACGCCCCATTCGGCCTTGGAGGTCAGCGCCCCCTTCTTGCCGCAGTAGATGAGCAGCGGGGTGGTGACGAAGATCCAGATCAGGATCATCCACATCGGGGAGCAGAAGATGCCGAACGCGAACGACATAAGGGCGAAGGCGAGCACGGCACCGGCGTGGGTGGCCTTGGGCGAGAGACGGTAGTAGATGATGAGCCCGATGGCCGGGAGGGTCAGCAAGTTCAAGAGGTGCACGCCGATGGAGAGGCCTACGAGGTAGGCTATCAGCACGATCCAGCGGTTCGGGTTGACGTTGGGCATCGGGTGTTCGTACTCCTCGTCCCACTTCAGGATGCACCAGAAGACCAGGGCGGTGAAGAACGACGACATGGCGTAGACCTCGCCCTCGACGGCGGAGAACCAGAAGGTGTCGGAGAAGGTGTAGGTCAGCGCGGCCACGAGGGCGGTGCCGAGGACGGCGACGAAGCGCGGGGTGTTGAGCTCGCCCCATCTGGCGACGAGCTTGCGGGCCAGGCGCACGACGCTGAAGTAGAGCAGCATGATGGTCATGCCGCTGCATACCGCCGACATGCAGTTGATGCAGTAGGCCATCTTGGTGACGTCACCGCCGGCGAAGAGCGTGGCGATGCGGCCGAGGATCTGGAACGTGGGGGCTCCAGGCGGGTGGCCAATGAGCATTTTCGAGGTTGTGGCGATGTACTCACCGCAGTCCCACCACGAGACGGTGGGCTCGGCAGTCATGATATAGACGGCGGAGGCCACTATACCGATGATCAGGCCGATCAGGTTATTGATGCGTTTTTGGGTTTTGGTCATATTGGTTTACTGTTTACTGTTTACGGGTTACGGGTTTATCATCCCATCATTCATCCCAGGGTGGCGGCCTGCGGCCTTACCCTGGGCTACCAAGCTCTTGCCCCTAACGGGGCTGCTTAAGGAATAATATTTTTCATATATGGTGTTTCAATCGTTACTGCTTACTGCTAACTGCTAACTACTAACTACTAACTGCTAACTGCTAACTACCTCGTGGCGGGGCGGAATTGTTGGAGGAAGCGGAGGTCGTTTTCGAAGTAGAGGCGGATGTCGTTGGTGCGGTATTTGAGCATGGTCATGCGTTCGATGCCGAGGCCGAAGGCGAAGCCGCTGTACTTCTTGCTGTTGATGCCGCAGTTTTCGAGGACGTTGGGGTCGACCATGCCGCAGCCGAGGATCTCGACCCAGCCGGTGTGCTTGCAGAGGTTGCAGCCGGCGCCGCCGCAGATGTTGCAGGAGACGTCCATCTCGGCGGAGGGCTCGGTGAAGGGGAAGTAGGAGGGGCGCAGACGGATGCGGACCTCGTCGCCGAACATCCGTTGGGCGAAGTAGAGCAGGGTCTGCTTCATATCGGCAAACGAGACCTTCTCGGCCACGTAGAGGCCTTCCACCTGGTGGAAGATGCAGTGGGCGCGGGAGGTGATGGCCTCGTTGCGGAAGACGCGGCCGGGGCAGATCACGCGAATCGGGGGCTGCTGCTTCTCCATGGTGCGCACCTGCAGCGAGGAGGTGTGCGTGCGGAGCAGCACGTCGGGGTGCAGCTCGATGAAGAAGGTGTCCTGCATGTCGCGGGCAGGGTGCTCCTCGGCGAAGTTGAGGGCGGTGAAGACGTGCCAGTCGTCCTCGATGTCGGGGCCCTCGACGGCGGAGAAGCCGATGTCCTCGAAGATGCGGCGCACCTCGTTCATCATCAGGGAGATGGGGTGCATGGAGCCGATCTCGCGTTGCGCGGCGGGGCGTGTGATGTCGGGGATGAGGTCGGCCTTCTTGTCAGCGGCGGCCTCGATGCGGGCCTTGAACTCGTTGTAGTGGTTCTGGGCCATGTCGCGCAGGTCGTTGACCAGCTGACCGAACTCCTTGCGGTTCTCCTGGGCCATGTTCTTGATTTCGCCGAACAGGGCCTGGATATCACTCTTCTTGCTCAGGAACTGGAGCCTGAACTGCTCCAGCGTCTCAGCGTTCTCGATTTTGTAATTCTCTATTTCTGCACGAATCTCGTCTATATTTTTCATATTAGTTTACAGTTTACTGTTTATGGTTTAAGGTTTAGGGTTTAAGGGTGCAAGTCACAAGTCACAAATCTCACTCCATTATCGTGGCGCTGATGATCTTGATGTCGTCGAGGGGGCGGTCGGCGGCGTCTTTTTGTTGGGCGGCGATCTTGTCGACGACGGTCATGCCGCGGACGACTTCGCCGAAGACGGTGTATTCGCCGTCGAGGAAGGGGGCGCCGCCGTCGGTGGTGTAGGCCTGGACCTGTTCGGGGGTGAAGGTCTTGCCGAGGCGCATGGCGAGCATGTTGAGCTTGTCGTTGTCATAGACGGTGCCGTCAACGATGTAGAACTGGCATCCGGAGGAGGCCTTCTGGGGGTTGACGTTGTCGCCCATGCGGGCTGCGGCCACGGCGCCGCGCTTGTGGATGTGGGCGGGCACGAACTCGGCGGGGATGGTGTAGCCGACATCACCGGAGCCGAGGCGCTGGCCGGGTTTCGCGGTCTTGGAGTCGGGGTCGCCGCCCTGGATCATGAAGCCCTTGATGATGCGGTGGAAGAGCACGCCGTCGTAGAACTTGTCGTTGACCAGCTTCACGAAGTTGGCCTTGTGCTGGGGCGTGTCGTTGTAGAGGGCGATCACGATGTCGCCGAATGTGGTTTTCAGTAAGACTTGGGTCATCTTGTCGTTATCTTTGTTTTGGGATGTCTGTTCGGTGGCGCCGGTGGTGGCGGAGGCCTCTTCCGTCTTGACCTTCTTGGGTGAGGAGCAGGCCGCCAAGACCGTGATACTCAACACCATAATGTACGCTAACGTCTTTTTCATATACATTTTCCGTCAATTTATAAACAAGCGGCAAAGATACAATTTTTTTGGTTTAAGGGTTAAGGTTGATGGTTTAAGGGTTAAGGTTTATGGGTTAGGGGCACTACTGTCCCGTTAAAAGCTGATAATATACTGACTGAGGGTTTGTATGTTAAGAAAAACAAGAAGAAAAAACAAAAATGTGAAGAACGTTCTGGCCACAGCGGGCAGCTGCGGCCGAAGGACAATTCCCCTTCCTTGGGGAAGGGGTGGCCGTAGGCCGGGGTAGGGGTATCTGCAATGGCCGTAAGGCCGTTGCTTGAATCCGACAACTGTATGTGCTCAATAGGACTTTTTTTGATGTTTTATATTACTACCCCGCCCTTCGGGCACCCCTTCTAAAATAGAAGGGGAATTTGCCCGCGCCGGCACGGCGTGCCGTGGAACGATAATGTATCACTACGAGAGTTATTGCGTCACAAGTTGGGGGTTCCGCCGCCACTGCGCTCACTGGCGAGTTGAGGGTTCCGCCGCCACTGCGCTCACTGGCGAGTTGGGGGTTCCGCCGCCTCCTGACGTCGGCGGCGGAAGCGATGGTTAATTAACATTTTTTAAGATACGTTAACACCTGAATACAAGTCGATTATAAAGGTTTTTTGGATTTTTAGGGGAATTATGATTTTTTTTTGTAACAAAATCGGAAAAACATCGTATCGTGTCGGATTTTTTCATATCTTTGCTTTTTAGTACATATTATTATGCATAAAGCGTAATTAGTTTATATTTAGTAAATTAGAAAATAGAAAACACGAGAAAATGGCAGCATATCCGTTTGGATTTAGCAAAACGACCCGTGTTGCTCCCGAAAAGTTGGGAGCGGGTTGTCTGTCGATTTTTTCGCAGGGTAGAATAAATTACAAAAACTTTAACTATATGAAAAGACTGTTTGTTATTGCAAGTATGATTCTCATGCTTCCGGCTGTCAAAGCGCAGCCAGAGACCGTGTATGCGTTCCTTGCGCACGGCAGCACGGTGGATAATGTTTACGCGGCTTTCGGGCAACCGTTCTTCGAGCAGATCCCCAGCGCCAACTACGAGGTGGCCTACAGTGTGGCCCAGGCGCAGATTGTCCCGAGGGAGCTCAATGACGAGGTGTGCGCCAACGAGGACTACACCAAACACGGCTACAACATCCCGGCCCCCCACGCGGTGGGCACCATCGATGGCGGCGAGGCCTACGTGGTTCACGGCCATGAGCTCGGCTACGACTTATTGAACAACCTCAGCCTGACGGTCAACCCGACCTACGAGGTGACGGAGCACAAGATGTACCACGGCACCTACCCGCTCGGTCCGGACGGCGTGACCCCCATCCACGATGGCACGAACGTCTTCGAGCTTCAGACCTTGAAGGGTTGCGACAGCATCGTGACGATTATCGCCTCCCTCTGTCCGGAGACGGCCACGGATGCCGACAACACCGACTACAACACTGTCGTCGTGGCCAACTACTGCTGGACGCACGAGAACATGTCCACGACCCACTACGCGGAGTGCAGCGCCAGCGGCCAGACCGCCGGTGGCGAGGTGGAGAACATGGTTTACAGCTCCACGATGAGCTCTTCCGAGGCCGAGAACCTCGGGCTGTACGGCCGTCTTTACACTTGGGAGGCCGCTACCGGCACCGTTGACCCGAGCAAGGACTTCATCCAGGGCATCTGTCCGTGCGGCTGGCACATCCCGACCCTCGAGGAGGCCCAGGCACTTGAGAGCTTCCAGGCCGAGGCCCTGCGCAGCACCAACCTTTGGTTCCTGCCCAACAACAACACCGACGAGACCGGCTTCACCGCCCGTCCCGCTGGTTTCTACAACTCCGCCCTCACCCGTTTTGAGGACATGGGCAGCGTGACCTACTACTGGTCCGAAGCCCCCGCCGGCAGCAGCCAGCACAAAGCCTTGAAAATCCCCTACTACTGCGACCACATGGAAATCGTTGACCATCAAGACGTCGATGCCGTGAGCGTTCGCTGCGTTCTCGACTACGAGAAATAAACCCCAAACCGGGAAAACGAATATAAAATAGTAAATATAGTATATAGGTAATAAAAAATAGTATAAATAATAAAAATTAAGACAATGAAAAAACTTTTCACTTTCGCAATGATGTTGCTCTTCGCAGCGACAGTTCTCGCGCAGAACAACGACAGAATAAGCTATCAGGCTGTGGTCCGCACCAGCGACAACGTGCTGGTATATGACCAGGATCTGACAGTGACCATCGCCATCGCCAACAGCGAGTCCGGCAGCGCCGTCTATGGCGAGCAACACAACGTGCACAGCAATGCCAACGGCCTCATCTCCCTGATGATTGGCACAGGCACGAATAAGACGGGTAACTGGAACAACATCGAGTGGAACCACGCTTGGGTGACCGCCACCATCAAGAAAGGAGCCGAGACTCTCGCCACCCACCACGTCCCGATGAGCGCCGTCCCGTACGCTCTCTATGCTGAGAAAGTGAGCTGCGAGGCCGTGAACGCCTGTGTCGGCAACGGCAAGCTGACCCTCACCGACGGTGCCACGAACACCAAGGAATACACCGCCAACCAGACCACCGACCTGACGGTCAACCTGGGCAAGGCTGCTTTCACGAACAACTACAACGACCTGACCAACAAGCCGGCCATCCCCGCGGCCGCTAACGACGGCGTGCTGACCATCACCGACGGTACCGACAATAACACCAAGACCTTCACCGCCGACCAGGCCACCAACACGACGGTCACCTTGGGCAAGGCCGCTTTCACAAACAACTACAACGACCTGACCAACAAGCCGACCATCCCCGCGGCCGCCAACAACAACACCATCACCATCAAGGATGCCGCCGGCAACACCGTTGGCAGCTTCACCCTTGACCAGGCCACGGATGGCACCATCACCCTTCCCGCCCAGGTCGTCCCGATGCAGAAGAGCGTGAAATTCACTGCCACCGCTGGTCAAACCGCTTTCGCACTGACCGTCCCATCAGGCA
>Ga0247608_10008864_pt1 | contig 10088 bp, 8 predicted proteins | sample 176DNAGHGlowgp2_FD_193490 | JGI IMG/M metagenome (GOLD analysis project Ga0247608, IMG submission 193490) | Sheep rumen microbial communities from Palmerston North, Manawatu-Wanganui, New Zealand - 1766 DNA GHGlow gp2 | ecosystem: Host-associated > Mammals > Digestive system > Stomach > Rumen ... | reverse complement strand
CTCATTTCAGCATCTCCCTCACAGCGTTCATGATCCAGTCCTTCTCCTCTTCTGAATAACTCTCTGGAGTGTTAAGAGCATCACTATGGATACCATTATGTACGAGGTGTTTCTTGACATAGGGGTCGTCGGGATCAGGATCAGGGATGGCGGCTCCCGACCAAGGGTCGTTACTGCCATAGATGAAGAGCATCTTACACTTGTCCTTGTTGCGGTTGTTCCTCATGAAGGCAAGGAAGTCGCTCATCAGTTTTCCACCGTCATACACCACGTTATAACGCTCATTAATTGGAACGATACCGTACTGTTCCTTTAACCACTGCACATCTTTTGCGGGGTAATCATCAGGCAGCACAGACCAGTCAAAAACGAAATGCCCTAACTCTGTGGCAGCATGAACATGATAGATGACCTCCAGCAGTTTTTTAAGCTTCAACTTCTGAGGTGCCCTTCTGCTGGTAGCAGGTGTATCATCGTCCGATTCACCATCGTCATCAATCAACAGCAGATCATCGGAGACATCATCACCGTCTATCTCCTCTAATTCCAACCCCAGCACCTCACGAAGCTCATTCAGTTGTTTCTCGAAATCATCACTTCCAAGTGTGGCGAAGCGGTAATACACCTCCGCGCTATGGTTGTTTTCTTCCATCGGTATCACATCGTCCCACAGGTCTATGTTGTAATAGCTGAATTTAACAAACAAATTCCGCATAAATTCATTGAGCACATAGTTCATCGACAACTCAACGGTGTTGTTGACCTTTCTCGTTAAATTGTCGATGGCACTAATCTCCTCACGCAATGCCTCATCATGTATCATTCTGTAGAATGCTGCCCAGATTTGCCTGCGGAGTTCTGTCTCCTGACCATTGTCCAAGCCACTCCGTTGGGTCAGCCACCTACCTACACCGGGGTCTTCCTCACTGGTGCAGAACGGCGCACAGAAAGGCACGTAGACATCCACCTCATTAGGGTAGTAGTAAGCGTAAAGGGAGGTCAGTATACCGTTCTTGCTGGTTCCCGTGCTCACCCACTTGCCTTTGAAGCAGTTGGTAGCCTTCAGTGCCGTCACGATGGCATGCAGGTCAGCAGTCGACTGGGCGGCGGTGTTGTATTTCCAATAGTCACCGGTACAGTCTGTCACGTTCTCTTCGAAGTTAATCAGCGAATGATTATAATAGCGGTGCTCCACCTCGATAAAGTTCGCGTCAAGGTTCTTAGCGAGATCCCGACTCCTAAACTTTTTCGGATCGTAGGTCGAATAGCCCTGCGTATGCAGCACCGTCACGTGGTCGGAACCTTTGTAATGCAGCACACAATACTGTTGGAAGGTGCCTGCCGACGGGTCGGTATGGTCGATGGGCTGTTCGAAATAGAACACGGTGATATCCTCACCAATGGAATCCTTCGTCGTCTGCAGGATGGTGACTCCAGGAATGTCCGCCAGCAGTTCCTCTGCCGTCTTCACCGGCTCCTCGGGCTCTGGTGTCACTGATACGGCATCATCGTCCTTACATCCCGTCAGGCATACAAGGACGACAAGTGCCATCATGCAATTACAAATCCATCTCATCATTGGAGCATCTCCTTCACAGCGTTCATGATCCAGTCTCTTTCTTCCACTGGATATGCCCATGTACTATTAATCCATCCAGAGTGAATACCTTCGGGCACGATATGTTTCTTGACATAGGGGTCGTCTGGGTCAGGATCAGGGATAGCGGCTCCCGTCCAGGGGTCGTAACCGCCATAGATGAAGAGCATCTTACACTTGTCCTTGTTGCGGTTGTTCTTCACGAAGGCAAGGAAGTCGTTCATCAGTTTTCCACCGTCATACGTCACCCCGTACGTGTTCATATACCGCTTGTTGGTTTGGAAAGTGGGGAACCATTCCACACTTTCATCTGTGAGCAGATGATCCTCGGGCAGCACTGACCAGTCATAAAGGAAATAGCCTAACTCCTTGGCGGCATGTACGTGATAAATCACCTTCAGGAGTTCGTCCTTCGTCAAATACTGAGGAGAGACCCTTCTGCTTGCGGCTTCTATCTCGTTATCCTCCTCATCTTCAAACATATATTCGGAGTCGTCATCAAGCCTGTCTATCACCTCATTTTCCAAGCCTACCAGTTCACGCAGTTCTTTCAGTTCGTCGTAGTATTTTTCTCCTCCCAGCATGGCAAAACGGTAATAAATCTCCGCACTGTGAACAGGTTTCGGTATCACAGCGTCCCACTCTTTTGTCTTACAATAGCTGAATTTATAGAACATATTTGCCATAAAGCAGTATAGTATGTAACGTATGGTTCCTTGGTGGTTATAATTCGCATGATGCTTCAGATTGTAAAGGGCTACTAACTCTTTCTGCAAATCGGCATCGTTGGCGATGCGCTGGAATGCAGCCCATACATCTTGACGCAACTGGGTGTCGTTGCCATTGTCCAAGCCACTTTGTTGGGTCACCCACTTGCCGATGCCAGCCGACTCGGTTGCCGTACAGAACGGGGCACAGAAAGGCACATAGACATCCACCTCGTTCGGATAGTAGTAAGCATAGAGGGCGGTCAGTATACCGTTTTTGCTGGTTCCCGTGCTCACCCACTTGTTTTTAAAGCAGTTGGTAGCCTTCAGTGCCGTCACGATGGCATGCAGGTCAGCCGTCGACTGGGCGGCGGTGTTGTATTTCCAGTAGTCGCCGGTACAGTCTGTCTCTCCCTCGACGAAGTTAATCAGCGAGTGCATATAATAGCGGTGCTCCACCTCTATATAGTTCGCGTCAAGGTTCTTGGCGAGATGTAATTTCCAGTACTCTTTAGGCTCATTGGTAGAATAGCCCTGCGTATGCAACACCGTCACATGGTCAGGACCTTTGTAATGCAGGACACAGTACTGCTGGAAGGTGCCTGCCGACGGGTCATTATGGTCGATGGGCTGTTCGTAATAGAACAAGGTGATATCCTCCTTTTCAGCATCCTTCGTCGTCTGCAGGATAGTGACACCCGGAATGTCTTTCAGCAGTTCCTCTGCCGTCTTCACCGGCTCCTCCACCACCTCCGGCTCCTCGGGTTCTGGAGTCACTGGTACAGGAGCATCATCGTCCTTACATCCCGTCATACATATCATGACGGAAAGAGGCAAAACAATCATCAAACTAAGTATTCTTTTCATCTTTTCATTGGTTTTAGTGCTGCAAAGGTACGATAAAGTGAGATAAATGCCAAATATATTTGAGCATTTTCTTACGTGAAAACCTTAAAAACTTGTTTTAAAGATTATCTTTTTCGACCTCCCTGAAGTGAACCCCGAAAGTTAGACAAAAAACTTTCGGGGTTCACTTCATTTTCTACCACACCCTGCGTCAGGTGTCACAGCAGGCTCCAGGCATTCTCCAGGTAGGGCTGCAACTCGTTGCGGTCCGACTGGTCGAGTCCGCACTCCACCGTCGCCATGGCGAGGACGATGGCGTGCCACACCTCCTGTGTCTCCCCTTTCATCGGGGGCAGCGTGGTGTCGGGCAGTATGCCTGTCATGCGGCTGACGGTGCGTATATACGCCTCCGTCTTGTTCTCCGTCTCGGGAGCCCACCGCCGTATGATCTGCCGGATGGTGACGCATCCATGCCGCTGGTAGTAGGTGCGGAGCAGTTTGAGGGCGGCACGGAGTCCGAAGGTCATGGAGGAGAAGGTACAGAACATCCTCTCGCTGTCGCAGTTGGTCTCACCGAGCCACCGCACTGTTTTGTTCTTGATGATATTGAGGGGGTTGTTGTTGCGGAGCCCCCGGGGGTGGTTGTTTTTCATTTTTAAATTAGGAATTAGGAATTAATAATTAGTAATTAGAAATTAGTAATTAGTAATTAGGAAATCGACGCAGTCGCTTTTACAAAGAGCGAAGCTCGACTAAAAGAATTATGATTTGCTGCATAAAGGTTATATTTAGTAAGCGTTTTAAGTTGGGAGTTAGGGAGTTAACTCTCAACTCCCTAAACTCTAAACTCTCAACTCTCAACTCTCAACTTAGTAACACGACTGCACCACTAACGTGGAGCTGATAGCAGTGAGAATCGTGATGACGATCTGGATGATCTTCTTGATAAGTTCCTTTTTCATAGTGCTTTCATGGTATTAGACGGTTAAGGATTCTGAGTCTCCTGCTCCTTCATGTGCAGCCAGTCGGCGATCGGAGTCTTGATAGATACCGTCTTGCCGGCGACCTTCCGGGTCTCGACGATATGGGCAGCCTCCAGGGAGCATTTCTTCTTGAACTCCACGCTGGTGATATTATCCAGTGAGGCGCTGTCGGGCAGGAAGCGGATGCGGATGCCCTTCACCACGTCGTTGGAGTTGACACCCTTGAGTTCCTCCTCAGGGACACCGCCCTTCACCGAGCGTGCCGTGGCATAGAACTTGCCGAGACCGTTGAGTTTCACGCCGACACCCTGTGACACCAGTTCGGGGATGCACTCCGACATCTTGATGAGCACGCCCTCGATGACATCACGGGTGTATACGGAGCCGTGGCTTTTGATATGCTCGGCGAGTCCGCGCAGTGACAGTGTCTCGTTGCGGTCGACTTCCGGGAAAAACTTCCCGAAGGACACGGAGCGCATGTTGTTGTTCTTACGGTAATTGATCTTCAATGCGATTTTGTTTGTTGCCATAATGCTTTGTGTGTTTTAAATGGTTATTACTGTTGTTTTTTGGATATCCGTTGCAATGTCGATGCAAGGTGAAGCAGAGCCGGGCCCGCTCGAGCTATGCTGAGCCGCAGCCAGCCATCGCCGTTGTATCTCTATTGCAATGGCAAAGGTACGAAAAAAAATTTCCCCCGCTGTGCTCTTCGAGCATTTGCGGGGAAAAAAGGGGGAATTTTTTTCGAGATTCGAGGGAGGGAGGCGGGGCGAAGCCCCGGGCTTCGCCCGCCGAAGGTGCCGCCTCCGGCGGCAGGAGGCGGCACCTCCTGGGGGCGGAGGTGCCGCCTTCCTACGGCTCCCCCAGGTAGTAGACGATCACTGTCACTTCCTCGGCGGAATAGTGCTGTGCCCGCTTCGGCATGCCGATGGCATGCAGTGCCACCATCAGTTCCTTGTTGCCCCGTATCCAGAACTTCAGGTTGTTAAGGGCACCCTTCTCCGTCTTCGTCTTCTTGAAGTAGAGCCGTCCCAACTCGCGTTTTCCATAGTCTCTGATTATAAATGGTGTCATGGTAAAAGATTAAATGTGTTTTGAAAGATTGGTAACAGATGGAACAGAGGAACAGATGAAATTTAAACCCTTCACGCGTACGCGCGCAGGAACTCGGAATTTTCCAGTTTTGGGAAGTTCCTGCGCGCACGCACGTGAGAGGTCAGAAAACCGACTGTTCCTCTGTTACATCTGTTACCGCCGCTAATCTTAACCGGTTCTTGATCTCCTCAGCAGTGCGCTGCACGACGATATAGCCACGGTTATGTTTCTGTATAATCTGCTGATAGCCCTGGTCGCTGAAAGCCTTGCCGACCATGACGGCACTGAGTTTGGCAGCTATGCTTCCCCCCATAATCTGTACCGCCCGTGACACTGGCATGAACTCCCCCTGCTCGCCGGCAGCGGGCACCCGGAAATAGGTGTCGACGAGTTCCCACTCCAGGCGTGGCGACTCAAACTGGCGGTTATGCTCGGAGAGGATGACGATCTCCTCCTTCGAGAACCAGTACCGGAAACCGCTCTTGTAGAGACGGTATGCCTGACGGTAGATGCCGTCGTAGTTGAAGGGGTGCTCACGGGGTGACAGGATGGACTCCACCTCGAAGGGCAGCCAGCGGCGATTTCCCGTTGAATCCGACAAAAATTGCTTGTTATTACCCGTTCCGCAGAACGAGGCGATATGGGGTCGGTGCTCATGGAAATGGGCATAGGCGGCACGCTCGTCGATGCTCGTCATGGTGACTGCCGCCTTCAGCTGGTTGAGTTCCGAGGGGCGCATGGTGTCCAGCTCCTCACAGCACACCAGTCCGTACTGTGCGAGGGTGATCAGGTCGTCACGCCCCATGCGGTTGGCATTGGTCTTGATATAGAAATAGCGGCGCAGGGGCGGTGGCAGCAGGTACGTGAACCATGTCGTCTTGTAGGTGCCCTGCTCACCGATGAGTACCAGGATGACGTTATTGACCACGGAGGGGTCGAGCCACGCCGCTATCATGCCCACGAGCCATTTTTTGAGGTAGGTGGGGAAGAGACCTGAGCCCCCCTCTGACTCCCCCTGTTTAGGGGGAGGACATTTGAGGGTGATGGTGTTGGCGAGGTCACGGATATAGTCATGCTCCTCTCCCCCTAAACAGGGGGAGTCGGAGGGGGTCTCGAGGGTCTCCAGCCCCTCCAAATACGCCTTAAAGGGATTGTAGGGTGGTACGAAGTCGCTCTCGATGATGCGGAACATATCCTGCACATTGACCTTCTTATCCTTCGACATCTCGACCCACAGCGAGTTGACGACCCTATCGGTGATGGGTTCCCACTCCCCTTCCTCTCCCTCGGGGGAGCCAGAGGGGGTCTGCAGTTGCTTACACTCCACCCTCCCCCTGATCACATTATGTCTCAGTTGGATATGTTCCGTGAGGAACGCCTTGATATCCTCGACGCTCACCCAGGGTTGACTGTCAGAAAAATGAGGTGAGCGAAGGGAATGGGACTTTCTATTATTAACCCTTAAAATTCCATGTTCTTCCACTTTCTGATAACAACTATCAATCACACCCAACACGTTATCATACTCGCGGAAAACGGCATTTGCCCATTCCTTCGCCACCTCTTTATCGAAACCATACTGGTTCAGCAGGTACCCTACCCGCATCACATAGTCGTTATGACTGCCCGCCGCATAGACGGCACCGTCAGCCTCCACCTTCGGACGGATCTCCTTCTCGTAACAGTCGGCGATGCGCCGCAGCTCACGCTCCCGTTTGCGCTGCTCCTTCCTCCGGCGGACGAGGCGCTCGGCAGCCGCCCGTATCTCCTCCTTGGTGAACGGCTGTGCCCCGGGCTCGTAATACACGTCCGGGTCGTGGCTGAGACCGCTCAGCCGTCCCACGTTCTTGCATTTCTCGTCGTATGCCACGCCATAGGTGCGGCGGTAGTACTCGTTGCCATAGAGGAACGCCTTGGGGTGGTACTGCTTCTGCTGCTCCAGGTCATAGCCGTCGTCCAGCTCATAGCGGAACACGACACGGATGCCGTCACCGCTGATGGTGCGGTAGCACAGCAGCGTGTGAGGGTCGCCACAGAGTCTGCCGAAGAGTGTCTCCAGCGGTTGTGAGCCGCCGCCCTCCTGACTGCTGACATGGTCCACGTCGACCATCGCCAGTCCGGTCATCGCCACGATATTACTCTCTGCCTTGCCCCCCTCCATGATGCCGGCGACGGCAAACTGGGGGCATGTCCTCTTGTGACCCGCCTCGGGGTCGGCACGGTGGGCGGCAGTCTTCGCTGCCACCGTCTCGTCATCTCTGATCAGCCTGACGATGTTCTCCATCGTCGTCTTCACCGGACAGGTGTCCGTGAAGTGCTGATAGTAAGTAATCTCTTCCATTGTCGTCTCTTTTTATATTATTAGAACTTTACTTTTTCCGCTTCAAAAAAAAGAGACGTGGACATCTTCCGTGGGCTGACCAATTAACCAAGGCTGACCAAAGCCTTTTCCGATTATAGCCATAAACCACCAATGCCCACGCCCGTTTGGGTGTGAGCCAGGTAGTCTTCGTAATCGGATTTTTTCTTGTTTGGTCTATTTTGGTTAATCGAAAACTTGGACCCTCCTCATATATGTATCTCAAAAGAACGCTTTTTCCTCCGAAGAGGTGGTGCAAAGTTACGCATTATTTTGGAAAAATCTTCATCAATTTGTTCCAAAAACATTCATATATGTTTCATGTCGCCCGAAAATGCCCGTTTTTTGTGTAAAAAATGTTAAAACAGGGGATATCCCCTTAGGGAAGGGGGGAAGAGCATTAAATAGATAATGATATTAGTTTCCAAACTTCAGTATTACAAAAAATCCCTGCCGAGCAAATTGCTCGGCAGGGATTTATCTTTTTTAGAACAAGGGTTACCCCTGACGGTTGATGTATTCCATGATGACGGCGACGGTGTCGTCCTCGGTCATACCTTCCATCGAAATAGTCAGATCATAGTTACGAGTGTCATGTCGTGAGGTTCCCGTATACTTGTTGACGTAGTTCTCACGCATCTTGTCCATGGTAGCGATGATCTTCTCAGCCTTCTCATGGGTGATGCCCTGCTTTCTCATCACACGCTGGATGCGCTGCTCCTTAGGAGCCTGGATGAGGATGGACAGGTGGTTGGGATGGTTGCGGAAGATGAAGAAGGCACAGCGTCCGGCAAGGACACAGGACTCCTGTTCGGCAATGCCCTCCAGGATGTTCTTCTCTTCACGGAACAACTCGTCGGTAGTGATCAGCTCTGGCCCACTGCCTACCTCCACCTTATAATAGCGTTCTCTGTTAAACGCCTCACCGATAGAGACGACACGCTTGAAGTCTGACCACCAGTTGGTCTTCTCGCCTTTCAGCCTCTCGACCTCCTCGACGGTGAGATGGTATTTCTCACAGAGCCCCTTGACAACAGCCTTGTCGTAGAACGACACACCCAGCTGGGCAGCCAGTTTCTCACCGACAGTACGACCGCCGCTACCTAACTCGCGGTTGATGGAAATGACAAATTTCTCGTTCTTGTTCATACTACACTACACCTTGATTTCTACCTCAACACCACTGGGGAGCTCAAGTTTCATCAGGGCATCAACAGTCTTTGCAGTAGAGCTGTAGATGTCAATCAGACGCTTGTAGTCTGAGAGTTGGAACTGCTCACGAGACTTCTTGTTAACGAAGGTAGAGCGGTTGACCGTGTAGATACGCTTGTGTGTGGGAAGGGGGATAGGACCGCTGATGATAGCACCGGTAGCCTTCACTGCCTTCACAATCTTCTCTGCTGACTTGTCTACGAGTTTGTGGTCGTAGCTCTTCAGCTTGATACGGATTTTCTGACTCATAACTTACTTTGAAACTTTAAATTTAAATATTGAACTTTATGATTACCGCCGCTAAAGAGTCATTTGCTCAACGGCAGCTTTGTGTAAGTGAAGAGCGAAAGCAAATAAATTCTTCACTCTTCACTTTTCACTCTTCACTTATTATACGAGATCTGCGCGACCCTTGACCTCCTCAAGCACTGCCTTGGCAAGAGCAGAAGACAGAGGAGCGTGGTGATCGTACTCCATAGAGCTGGTGGCACGACCAGAGGTGATGGTACGCAGAGCGGTCACATAACCGAACATCTCTGACAGGGGAACCATTGCCTTAACGACACGGGCACCGCTGCGAGCCTCTTCCATACCCTCTACCTGACCACGACGCTTGTTCAGGTCACCGATCACGTCACCCATGTTCTCCTCAGGAGTAACAACCTCGAGCTTCATGATAGGCTCCATCAGCACGGGCTTAGCCTGAGCACATACAGCCTTGTATGCCATCTGGGCAGCGATCTCGAAGGAGAGCTGGTCAGAGTCTACTGGGTGGAACGAACCGTCGACAACGACAACCTTCAGGGAGTCAACAGGATAGCCACCGAGGATACCGTTCTTCATGGCAGCCTCGAAACCTTTCTGGATGGAGGGGATGAACTCCTTAGGAATGTTACCACCCTTCACCTCGTTGACGAACTGCAAGCCACCGTTCTCCTTGATGTTCCAGTCCTCATCAACAGGACCTACGTTGACGATGATGTCAGCGAACTTACCACGACCGCCGGACTGCTTCTTGTAAACCTCACGGTAACCCATGACGGTCTTCGTGATAGCCTCCTTGTAGTTCACCTGTGGCTTACCCTGGTTACACTCAACCTTGAACTCACGCTTCAGACGGTCGATGATGATGTCGAGGTGGAGCTCACCCATACCGGAGATGATGGTCTGACCACTCTGCTCGTCGGTACGTACGGTGAAGGTCGGGTCTTCCTCAGCAAGCTTGGCAAGACCGTTGTCCAGTTTTGCCACGTCAGCCTGAGACTTAGGCTCTACGGCGATAGAGATCA
>Ga0247608_10008861_pt1 | contig 10090 bp, 8 predicted proteins | sample 176DNAGHGlowgp2_FD_193490 | JGI IMG/M metagenome (GOLD analysis project Ga0247608, IMG submission 193490) | Sheep rumen microbial communities from Palmerston North, Manawatu-Wanganui, New Zealand - 1766 DNA GHGlow gp2 | ecosystem: Host-associated > Mammals > Digestive system > Stomach > Rumen ... | reverse complement strand
CACCTCATTCGTAAACTAATTGTTGGCGGTGTTTTTGCTGTGCTTACTGTAGCCGCAGTTATTGCTATTACAGTAGTCAACGCAAAAGTAATCACTCCTAATGAGGGTTTCATTACCGCCGCACTTTGTAAAGTCGAAACAGGTAACGCGAAAAACAGTATGGGTGACCGTTTAGCGGTCGAAATTGAACAAGAAGGTATTATCTTGGCTAAAAACGATGATAACTGTTTGCCTTTAAGTAAAGATGTCAAACGCATTAATGTCTTTAGTTATGATGCTACTCAATGGGTCATTTCTAACTCTGGTTCTGGCACTGCTGGTCCAGGTTCGGGCCAAAAGATTTGGGGCTTACTTGAAGCATTAGATGATAAAGGTATTGAATATAATAAAGATATTATTACCTATTATCAAAAATGGGCTAGCCCAAGAGATAGAGATGAAAAATCATACTCATCTAGTCATAACAGTATCTATCGTTTAACAAATCCAAGTTTATCTAATAACAGCGATTATAAAGAATTATATGATAAAGCTGTTGGAGAAACTGATACTGCGATTGTCGTTATCGGTAGATGGGGTGGAGAACACTTAGACCCACCACATGAACAAATTAATAACGCTAAAAGCGCTAAGCAAAAAAATGTTGAGCGTGGATATTTAGAAATAACCGAAGAAGAGGAAGAACTCTTAACAGCGGTTGGTGAAGATTATGATCACGTTATCGTCATCGTTAACTCCACCAATACAATGCAAATGGATTTCATGAGAGATATTCCAGGTTTAGATGCTTGCTTACTCGTTGGTCCAACCGGTTTAGTGGGCGCTAAAGCTATTCCTCAAATTCTATACGGCGATATCAATCCATCTGGTAGAACCGCTGATACATGGCCAATGAAGCATGAATATAATGTTGCTTACTATACCAATGGTTATTGGTCAAATAATGGTGATACAGGTGGTGCCGCTGAAGGTATGTATTATACCGGTGTACCAAATGGAGCTAACTTAGCTAATAGTAACGCTAACTCAGGTCACGGTCATGCTTGTTTTGCGGATTATTACGAAGGTATCTATGTCGGTTATAAATGGTTTGAAACCGCTGATGAAGAAGGCTTCTGGGATGATCCAAAATACGGTGGCTATGATAATATTGTCGCTTATCCATTTGGTTATGGTTTAAGCTATACTTCGTTTGATTGGGAACTATTAACAAGTTCACCTTTAGCAAACGCTAACATTAAAGAAAATGAAGAAATCAAACTTCAAGTTAAAGTCACAAATACCGGCAATAGAACTGGTAGAGATGTTGTTGAAGTATATTTAACTACTGATTATTACCCAGGTGAAATTGAAAAAGCTTCTGTTAAATTAGTGGGTTTTCAAAAAACAGAAAACATTATTCCTGGTGATTCTAAGATTATTGAAATCCCAGTTAAGACACGTGACTTCTTACAATTTGACTGTTACGACGCTAATGATAACGGTCACGCTGGTTATGAATTAGACCGTGGTAGTTATGAATTAAAACTCATGATGAACGCTCATACAATTAAACCAGGTAACAACTCCGTTAAATTCAATGTCCCAGATACAATCGATGTTGATGAAGACCCAGAAACGGGTGCAGAAGTTAAACCATTATTCACAGGTGATGATGCTATTGATGGAGTATCTTGTGATGGTTTATCCATTGGTGAACCAATCGAATATCTCCATAGAGATGATTTCGCTCCTTTAATGACAAGTGTTAATCCAACAAGACCATGGAATCCTGGTTTAGTGACATGTGATGATTCTTCTAAACCAACTGCTTATTCCACTAATATGGCTAATGAATGGGATAATGCGACGGTGGACTGCTTTGGTAATGAATTATCATTCCCAGGTGATCCAAAATTTGGTCAAGATAATGGCTTGAGAGTTTTAGATGAAAAAGGTCAAATTACTGAATTAGGTAAAACTTTAGCCGAGGATTACGATGCTCCTGAATGGGATGACTTACTAGACCAATTAAGTTGGAGTGAAGCACAAACAATTCAAAAAGGTCAATCATATAGCCGTCCAGGTATGCCTTCCGTTGGTTTAACAAAACAAGGTAACGCTAACTTCTCCGATGCTGAAGGTGCATGTCAAGTTGGTGCGGATATCGGTGGTGGTAAACGTCCAACCGCTTATCCTGATCCATGTGTTCAAGCCCAATGCTGGAATGAAAATATGTGTTACTTATTCGGTTTAAGTGAAAGTAAAGATATGACATTAGGTGGTAAAGACTATTTATATGGTCCTGCTAGTAACATCCATAGAGTTCCTTATGGTGGTAGACACGCTGAATACCATTCTGAGGATGGTTTCTTAGCGGGTAAATGTTTATCTAATGTCACATCTGGTTTAGCCGATGGTGGTAAAGGTGGTTTTATTAAGCACTTTGCTCTTAACGATACTGAATATCACCGTGTTGGTTTATTCACATGGTGCACAGAACAAGCTCTTAGAGAAATCTATTTAAGACCATTTGAAGAATCAGTTAAAAATGGTAAGGCCTCCGCTTTAATGAGTTCCTTTAATAGAATCGGTGCTATTTGGACTGGTGGTTCTCAAGCTTTAATGCAAGGCGTCCTTAGAAACGAATGGGGCTTTAAAGGTATGACCATTACTGACTATACAGAAAATGGCACCTTACAAGACGCTAACCAACAATGGAGAGCGGGCGGTAACTATATCTTAGCGTCCTCTAACTGGACAAACAAAAATGAAGATCAAGCCACCACAAGATATAAATGGAGACTTAGAGAATCCGCTAAACAAGTTATCTATGGTACATTAAAGCCAAAATACGATAACTTCTTATATAACAGTGATACATCCCATAAAGCGATTATCTCGACAAGTAAATCCCCATGGGTGTGGTGGAAACCGTTATTACACTGTGCTGAAGGTTTAGTCATTGTTATCTTCGCCTTTGGTTGTGTATGCGCGTTATTACCAACCAATCCTGAATTTAGAGCCCATCTCTTCGGAAAGAAAAAAGACGATGGACCTGAGACTGAATAAAGAAAGGAGGATATGAAGTTATGAAAAAATTTGCTACATGGTGTTTAAATCACCTCGGACTCCTCCTTGGTATCGTCGTATTTGTGGTAACATTTGCCGTTATCGGTGGTGTGATGCTTAATTCACATAATGCCTATATTGAATACGAAAAGAAATTCAACGAAGCTGATCTTGAACTTAGAAGTAATTCTCCAGCGCAAGCGCAGTTCATTGAATTCCAAGATGATTACAAATCAGAGTATAAGAACAAGTTAGAATTATTCGCTGATGAATTAAAAGTGACAACCACTCAAGAAGAATATATGGTTGATGACTATATCGACTTAACTAGTAGAGGTGGCACTGTTTCCATTAAATTATCATTAGATGAAAGATCATTTGTCGATATTGACCTATTGCTCTCTTCAGAATATAAAACCGAAGTAGCGGGTGAAGAAGGTGAAGATCCAACTGAAGAATATGGTGTTAAAGATTTATTAAATAATGTCACCTTCGTTGTTAACGGTGAAAACATGGAAGAAGATGACGTTAATCTTCAAAATGGTGGAGATGGACCTGAATTCCATCATCTCATCATGGGTGGATTTGCCCTTCCAGAAGGTGAAGTTACTTTAGAGATTAAGAGTAACTCAGGTAAAAACGCCTTAATGCCACAAATCCAAAAGATTTCCTTCTTCTCAAGTGCAGTTCTTAGTGTCACTGAAGAAGCTGAAGAATAATTAATCGTCAATAAAAGAAAGCGATGTCCGATTGGATGTCGCTTTTTTTATTTTTTCCGTACTTTTTTCAAAAAACTCCCCTATAGGTAATAGTAGGAGGCCTATAGAGAAATAATTGAACACATAATTATATTCTAATTACAAAATAAGTATGCTATCATTTGAGTGGGACAAAGAAAAAGAAAAAAAGAATTTAATAAAACACAAGGTTGATTTCAATGAAGCGTCAACAGTATTTCTAGATGAGGAAGGCTTATTGATGTCTGATCCTGATCATAGTAAAAATGAAGAAAGATATTTGCTCCTAGGCATGAGCAATAAAGGCAACATTTTAATTGTTAGTCATTGTTATAGAGGCAAAGAAGAGATAATAAGAATCATTTCCGCTAGAAAGGCTAACAAACGAGAAGCAAGGAGTTATATAGATAGAAAGGTGAATTAAAATGAGAAATAATTATGATTTTACAAACGCCACAAAGAATCCATATGCAAAAAAGTTGAAAAAGCAAATTACTATTAATATTGATGAAGAAGCAATTGAATACTTTAAAGCTTTAGCTAATGAAACAGGCATCTCTTATCAAAATTTGATTAACTATTACTTAATCGATTGCGCAAAAAATAAGAAAAAACTATGTTTCGAATGGAAATAAAAATTAAAACTTGCACGATAAAATGAGAGTGCTAAACTTAAAGACAAGAAAAATATGATGAACAGAGCATTTTATTATTTCTATAGCTATTATTATCCAAGAGGTAATCAATAATCTTGGCCTTTTAGCTATTGGGTGTTATTGATTACCTGAACTAGTAAATCAGTGACACCGATAATAAAACTTAAAAAGATTTAATAAATGGTGTCACAAAATGGCACCATTTTTATTTAATCATTAGGAGGACACTACAATGAAAAAGATTAAATTATTCGCTCTATTACCATTATTATTTACACCATTAATGATGACTGGTTGCCAAGCAAACAGTAATGTCAAAACAATTGGTATTTGCCAATTCGTTGCTCACCCCGCTTTAGATGCTGCAACAGAAGGTTTTAAAGCCGCTGTCGAAGAAGGCTTAGGAAAAGCCAATGTCAAATTCGATGTGCAAGAAGCTGCTGCGGATGCTGCGGCATGCGTCACAATTGCTAACTCTTTTGTTAACAAGAACGTTGATCTCATCATGGCTAACGCTACTCCAGCTTTACAAGCTTGTGCTAACTCAACATTATCTATTCCTATTTTAGGTACATCAGTTACTGAATATGGTGTGGCCTTATCAATTAAAGATTTTAGCGGTACTGTTGGTGGTAATGTCAGTGGTACATCTGACTTAGCGCCTTTAGACGGTCAAGCCAATATGGTGACTGAATTATTCCCTAGTGCTAAGAAAGTTGGTTTATTATTCTGTTCTGCTGAAGCTAACTCAATTTATCAAATTGACACCGTAGAAGGCCTTTTAAAGGAAAAGGGCTTATCTACCGAAAGAATATCTTTCGCCGATTCTAATGAGCTTCAAAGCGTATTATCTGGTAAAGTAAGCGGTTTAGATGTCTTATATATTCCTACAGACAATGTCTGTGCGGATAATGTCAGTGTAATTGATGCGATTTGTCGACCAATTAAACTTCCAATTATCTGTGGTGAAGAAAACTTATGCAAAGGATGTGGTGTGGCCACATTATCAATTGACTACTTCAACTTAGGTAAGAAGACTGGTCAAATGGCAGTTGAAATCTTAAAAGATGGTAAAGATATTTCTAAAATGCCAATTGCTTACGATGAAAATCCAGTTAAAAAATTCAACAAGGCTATTTGTGAAGATTTAGGCCTCTCTGCTCCAGAAGGTTACGTTGAGATCGCTTAATGTTTCTAAATTATTTAGGAACTCTTCCTGGCGCAGTTACTCTCGGACTTATTTGGGGAGTAATGGCGTTAGGTGTCTTCATTACTTATAAAGTATTAGATATTCCAGATTTAACTGTTGACGGATCATTTGCAACCGGTGGGGCAGTGTGTGCAATTGTAATCGTTAATGGTGGTAGTTTCTGGCTTGGCATATTACTCGGCTTTTTAGCTGGTGTATTATGTGGGCTTGTTACTGGATTATTACATACCTTACTTGGTATACCTCCTATTTTAGCGGGTATCTTAACTCAATTAACTTTATGGTCCATTAATCTAAAAATAATGGGTAGTCATTCTAATACATCCATTTCCGCGAGATCATTTGAAGTTTTATTTTCACAGTTAAATGTCTATGATGCTTTATGGAAAATAGCGATTATTGTCGTTATTCTAGTTGTTGGATTCTATATTTTCTTTGGTACAGAACTAGGTGCTTCTATTAGAGCCACTGGTAATAACCCAAGAATGTCTAGAGCGCAAGGTATTAACACTAAATTCAATATCGTTTTAGGCTTAATGCTTTCTAATGGTATTGTCGCTTTAAGTGGTGCCTTACTCGCTCAATATCAAGGATTCGCTGACATCAATATGGGTAGAGGCGCGATTGTTATTGGTTTATGTGCAGTCGTCATTGGTGCGGCCATAACTAAACACATCTCTCCTAACTTCTTAATTAGAATGAGTGGTGTTGTTTTAGGAGCGGTCATCTATTATTTCGTTTATCAAACTGTTGTCTTCCTCGGATTTGATACCGATTTATTAAAGATGCTCGCTGCGATTGTTGTGGCCATATTCTTAGGCGGACCATACCTATATAAGAAATACTTTTCTAAATGGATTAAACATAAAAGAAAAGACGAATTAAATGCGGAAGTGAGGGAATAATTATGATTGAGATTAGAAACTTACTTAAAACATTTGATAATGGTTCAGATAGCAAAACAGTGGCTATCAATCATTTGAATTTAACATTAAAAGAAGGTGACTTTGTCACAATTATCGGTGGTAATGGCGCGGGTAAATCAACGCTTATGAACATTATCACAGGTAGTGTCCCCCAAGACGAAGGCGAGATTCTTTTAAATAACAACGATATATCTAAGTTACACGAATACCAAAGAGCCCCATACTTTGGTCACGTGTTCCAAGACCCAATGGTGGGTACTGCGACTGATATGACTGTTATCGAAAATCTTGCCCTCGCCTATGGTAGGGGAAAAAGAAGATCACTCTTTAGATGGTCATATAAAAAGAATGATGTTGATTTCTTTATTAACGAACTTAAAACATTAGGTTTAGGTTTAGAAGATCGCTTATATCAAAAAGTTGGCTTATTAAGCGGTGGTCAAAGACAAGCTTTAACTCTGTTAATGGCGACGATTCGTAGCCTTCCTTCCTATCACAAAATTAAAAAGGATTATGTCAGATTCTTTGATGGGGATAAGAAAACCGCTAAAGAAGAGATTAATAAAGCTTTTAAAGAAGTTTTTGATGAATTTAAAGTTCAAAAGAATGAAGTTAATAGTGATTCTTCTCTTTCAAAAGAAGAAAAGAAAGCTAAATTAAATGAACTTAAGTTTGCTTTAGATAAAAAACTTAGATCTTATGACGTCACTAAGCCAGTTCTTCTATTAGATGAACATACCGCCGCTTTAGATCCTAAGACTGCCGAAAAGGTTTTAGAAGTCACTGATAAGATTGTTAAAGAAAATAATTTAACAACTATTATGATTACCCACAACATGAAAGATGCGATTAAATATGGCAATCGCTTAATCATGATGAGTAAAGGTAAGATTGTCGCTGACATCAAAGGTGAAGAGAAAAAGAATCTCACTATCGAAACTCTTTTAGATATGTTTGTCACACATAGTGGTAATGATATGCTATCTGACTCCGCAATTTTAGGGGACTAGTTATTTTACGCATGCGTTTTGTTAGACAAGTTATAAAATTTGGTATAATATCTTTGTGCTATGAAAATCGCTTTATCCGCTGAATCGACATTAGATCTCTCAAAAGAGTTGCTACAAAAATACGATATTAACGTATTACCATTTACCGTATTACTTGGCGAGAACGAATATAAAGATGGAGAAATTACTGGTCCAGATATCTTTGATTATGTGGACAAGAATAAAATTCTCCCACGTACATGCGCTATTAATGAATATCAATATAGAGATTATTTTAGAAGCTTCTTAGAAAATGGTTATGACGCTGTCATCCATATTTCCTTAAGTAGTGGCATTTCTTCTTCTTATGATAATGCTGAAAAAGCTTCTCATAAGTTTGATAACGTTTATGTTATTGACTCTGCTAGCTTATCAACTGGTATTGCTCTTGAAGTGATCTATGCTCGTAAACTCATTGATAAGGGTTTAGATGCTAAAGAAGTCGTTGAGAAAGTTAAAGCACGTATTCCTTATGTGCAAGCAAGTTTCGTCATTCAAACACTTGATTACTTATATAAAGGTGGTAGATGTTCTGGTTTAGCCCGTTTAGGCGCTGCCCTTCTTAGAATCAAACCACAAATCATCGTTTCTGAAGGTAAGATGGCTCCTGCTAAAAAGTATTTTGGTAGAAAGAGCCAAGTTATTGAATCATATTGCAAAGACACATTAGAACAATTTGCTAACCCAGACTTATCAATCGCCTTTGTAACACACACATACGCGACACCTGAAATGGTGGCCGTCGCCATTGAAGCCTTGAAGAATAGGGGATTCAAGACCATTTATGAAACACATGCTGGTGCAACAATTACCAGCCACTGTGGTCCTCAAACTCTTGGTATCTTATTCATTAATGACGGATTAAACGAAGAATAAAAAAACTGGATTAATTAATTTCCAGTTTTATTTTTCTTTCTTCTAAAGAAGTACCAAAGTATTTCTAATATTTGAAGTGGAATAGCAACGATGAAGATAAAGTATAGAGGCTTATTCATCACAATTAAGAATGTTAAGAATATCGCTAAGGCACTTGTCCAAACTAATGAAGACACAGCAAACATGCGAATAAATCTCTTATGATAAATAAATTCCCATACAAGCCAAATAATAGAACAAACGACTAATCCATAGATAAATACTAACCATGGTTTAAAAGCGGCGTCCTTTGGTAATAATGTATCAAGCAAGAAGAATGTTAAGAAGGTAACTAACATTCCTATACCAATAGAAAGTAATCTAATAAAGAGTTGTTTTCTTTTTTGGTTATGCTTAACAGCGATTTTTTTATGTTCTTCTAAATAGAAGTCATCAACAGTAATGCCATAGAAATCAGCAAGTGATTTCAAAACAAAAACATCAGGAAAGCCTTCGCCTCTTTCCCATTTCGATATCGATTTATCAGAATAATTAAACTTTTCCGCTAATTCAAGTTGGGTGAGACCGCTAGCCTTTCTATAATAGACTAGATTCTTTGCTAATAATTCTTGTTGTTTGTTTTCGTTTTCCATTGCTAGTAGATTTTATATTTTATTTTATAAAAATGCAAATAGAGGACTAATCTTTTTGCTTTAAGAATTGTTTTAAGAAGAGAATGATTTTTTTATTAACAATTGCCATTGAATAATTCTTATTCATATCCATTGTGGCTTTTTTAACAATTTTATTCTTCTCATCTTTTTTCATATCAAGAGCTTTTTTCATGCCGTTTACTAAATCTTCTTCATCGGAAGAATTAACCCAGATACAATCTTCATCAAAATATTTTTGTAATCTGTTATTTTTTACAGAGACAGTAATTGTATTACTCGCTAAATAATCGAGCATATTAACTGGTATTAAATAACGGTCAAAGTCTTCGGTATATGGGCATGGATTAACATTCATTAACGCTCCGTTTTCAAGTGATAAGATTTTATCGGCATCAAGCATACCTAAATGAATGATATTTGGATTTCCCATAATAGCGGAAGAGAACTTACTTTCTTCAAAATTATGGTACCCAGTAATGATTAATTTAAGATCCTCTCTATTAAGTTCATTAAAGGCTTTAATTAAATCATAGACCCCGTATTTTTCTTCTAAAGAGCCATTATAGAAGATATATTTTCCGTATTTTTTAGTATCGAATTCTTTATATTTTGATTCATTAACACCTTCTAAAATCAAACTAGCGCGGCTTCTTTCGTTATATAAATCATTTAAGCCGCTTGTCATAGCGATATAACCAGAGAGGTCATCCGCCATCGAAAGGAGGAACTGCGTATATGATTTACCAGTATTATGAATGCCACTTGGAGTGTTATTGCATATACCAATGATTGGTAAATTATATTTTTTGGCTAATGAAGTTGAACTATTAAGAATATATGGATTAAGGGTATCAGTAAGAATGATACAGTCCTTTAAATTCATTTTAGAGAGAAGTTTTTTAGCTTGTCTTTTCGCGGATAAGAATCTCGCC
>Ga0247608_10008858_pt1 | contig 10093 bp, 5 predicted proteins | sample 176DNAGHGlowgp2_FD_193490 | JGI IMG/M metagenome (GOLD analysis project Ga0247608, IMG submission 193490) | Sheep rumen microbial communities from Palmerston North, Manawatu-Wanganui, New Zealand - 1766 DNA GHGlow gp2 | ecosystem: Host-associated > Mammals > Digestive system > Stomach > Rumen ... | reverse complement strand
AGGCCCGAATATTTCTTAAATGAATTACAAAAGTAATAAGGCGAGTCGAAACCGAGCCGTTCACTTATCTCACCGATCGCAAGACCGGTCCTTGCCAGCATCAGGCCTGCCTTTTCCATACGCACTTCATTATGATATTTCCAGAGAGTCGTTCCTGTAGCTTTCTTAAATATGAGATTTAAGTGCTTGAATGTAAGGCACATATACTCTTCAAGTTCTGAAGACGGAAACGGCTTATCGGCGCGCTCATCCAGAAATTCTTCCATCCTAAGTGCTTTTTCCCTGTTTGCGTCAATGTGCTTTTCGGGCAGCGCAGCTTCGTAGATATCCGTAAGTATCCCGTAAAGATATGCGTTCATATTAAGATTGTCGCTGTAATCACGCGACTCAAACATCTTTTCAAGCGTCATGAATTTCGTATAGATACGACTGTTTTTTGAAACATGAAAAGTCTTTGGGAGCAGATGATACGGCGTTTTTCCGACGCCGCCCGTTTCCGTATACAGGAATTGCTCAAAAGGTTCAAGTTCCCGCCCGTCATCGGGTTTATTAAGATTGAAATGTACAAAGAACCATTTTGTGCCCTTGGGACACTTGATATCACCGTAATGATGAAGCCCCTGCTTTAAGAACAAAAGATCCCCGGCTTCAATACTGAATTCTTCTTTTTCTTCGTATATGTGAAAACTGCCTTCTTCGACATACAGCATGACGTTTACATCCAGCACCCTGTCGGGGTGCACAAAGCCTGTATCGGTGCTTAAATATCCGCAGAGACTGATTAAAGGCAGCGCGGCAACACTTAATCTTATCCTGTTGTCTGTATTGCCTGTTGTTTTTATTGTTGTCTGTTTCATCTCATTTTCCCAAGATATCGTTTCTTTTGCTTTAAAATGTATTTAAAAAGACAGGATATATGCGACAATATTATATTTATATACATCAATCGCGTATTTTATGCGTGATAACGTGCGACTATACTATAAATATACTCAGACAAATAAATGACTGTCAACCCTTAGGGGAACAGATACGAGCACAATTCTATCGGAGGAAGATCGCATGGAATCATTATTCGGAAAAAACGTTGTATTACGAGACGGTGAACTGTTGGCCAAGGAAAGAGATAACCTCAATTATTTAACGGAGCTCGAACCCGATGCGCTGCTGCAGAATTTCTACCAGGAAGCGGGACTTAATCAGAATTTCGGCAGCAAACATATGGCTCATACGGGATGGGAAGACCCTTCATGCCAGTTAAGAGGACATTTCCTCGGGCATTTCTTAAGCTCATGCGCTATGAGATATTATGAGACCGGCGATGAAGTGATAAAGGCCAAGGCCGATCATATCGTACATGAACTTAAGCGCTGCCAGATCGAAAACGGCGGTGAATGGGCAGCTTCGATCCCCGAAAAGTATTTTTACTGGATCGCAAGAGGCAAACAGGTTTGGGCACCTCATTACAATGTACATAAGACTTTCATGGGTCTTTGCGACATGTACAGATATGCAGGCAACAAGGAAGCGCTTGAGATCGCGCGTTCTTTTGCCAAATGGTTCTATGACTTTACAGACGGCAAGTCACGTGAGGAGATGGACAATATCCTCGACTTTGAAACGGGCGGAATGCTGGAGATATGGGCGGACCTTTACGAATTCACGGGGGACGACATGTATCTTGAACTGATCGACCGCTACGACCGCCACAGGCTGTTCGATAAGCTTCTTGCGGGCGTTGACGTACTGACCAACATGCACGCCAACACCACCATTCCCGAAGCCATCGGCGCGGCCAGGGTTTATGAAGTGACCGGTAAGGAGCGCTACAGAGACATCGCACTTGCTTACTGGGATATGGCAGTCACAAAGCGAGGAGGTTTCGTGACCGGCGGACAGACCTGCGGTGAGATATGGACACCTCTTAACTCGATGGCCGAAAGACTCGGTGACAAAAACCAGGAACACTGCACCGTTTACAACATGATGCGCCTTGCGGACATACTGTTTAAGTGGAGCGGTGACGTAAAATACCTTGATTATATCGAACAGAATCTCTACAACGGTATCATGGCGCAGGGCTATTTCAGAGGCGGTCATGCCAACGGACAGACCGCGGAATACCCCGAAGAAGGCCTTATCACTTATTTCCTTCCCATGTCGGCAGGCTTAAGAAAGGGCTGGGGCAAGAAGTTTTCGGATTTCTTTTGCTGCCACGGAACACTTGTGCAGGCCAACGCGGCGCACAACAAGTTTCTTTATTATAAAGAAGGAAATACGATCTACAAAGGTGTATATGCGGCGGGAACGGCTTCGTTTGAAGTTGACGGCGTGAAAGTTACGATCGATGAAAGAAGAGATACGTTAAGCGGAAGTTTCCATTCTTCCAGCACATCATCGGCCCTTCAGGCGGTCGGCGACAACACGCATATCTACCCCCACCAGCCAGACAGGATCAGGGAGTGCTTTAAGATAACGGCAGACGGACCGGTTTCTTTTTCACTCGCACTCAGACTCCCCAAATGGTTAAGATCCGAGGCATCCCTCTTTGTAAACAGTGAGAGCATGGATATCGAGTCCTGCAAAAAGAACGGATTTGCCGTGGTTGAACGTACATTTAACCCGGGAGATGAAGTGATCATCGAGCTTCCGATGTCCGTTTATGTCACGAAGCTTGAAGGATCCGAGGATATGTACGCATTTTCATACGGTCCCATAGTGCTGGCGGGTCTTAGCGACTGTGAACGTATCCTTCACCTTAAGGGACACAAGCCCGAGGAACTGTTGACACACGACAACGAGCGTGAGTGGGGATCGTGGAAGGATACATTTAAGACACGTTTCCAGGACTCGGGCATAAAGTTCATACCGCTTAAAAACATCGGCTATGAGCGGTATCAGATATATTTTCCGGTTGAAGAATAAAGTATTGTAAATTTGTCCTTGACTATATCGCTTTAAAGTGGTAGAGTACATTTCAGAAACAAAAACGGAGCAACATATGAAAACTTTTAACACCGTAACATACGCATATTATTACTATTACCGCTTTACTGCCAGATAGAGTAAGGTTAATTTGCGATGCTGCGAAGTTAAGAAAGATTCGTAACGCGACACAGATTAACCTGTGCCGCGTTTTTTATATCGCAGACGGGCAGGGTTCTCTGCTCGATCCTAAAAAGTGTCGGTGACAGCCGTCACGGAACGGAGTGTTATGATAGTAGTACTTAAAGCCGGTGTGGAACCGGAAAAACAGGAACGTCTTGTAGACTGGTTAAAGGAATCGGGTGTTGATGTCCATGTATCCGTCGGTGAATATCAGACGGTACTCGGTCTTGTGGGAGATACGGCAAAGATCGATATGGATCTCATCGAAAGCCTTGACATAGTGGATTCGGTAAAGCGTGTATCCGAGACGTTCAAGCAGGCCAACAGAAAATTCCATCCCGAGGATACCGTCGTAACGATAGGAGATGTTAAGATCGGCGGCGGAAACTTTGCACTGATTGCAGGCCCCTGTTCGGTTGAGAGCGAGGAACAGATCGTTTCTATCGCAAGAGATGTTAAAGCGGCAGGTGCAAATATGCTTCGAGGCGGCGCTTTTAAGCCCCGTACTTCACCCTATGATTTCCAGGGACTTAAAGCGGAGGGACTTGAACTATTAAAGATCGCCCGCAGGGAGACCGGTCTTCCCATAGTATCCGAGATCATGAACGTGGGTGATATCGGACTGTTTGAGGATGTGGATCTTCTTCAGGTCGGCGCCCGTAATATGCAGAACTTTGACCTCTTAAGGGAACTTGGCCACACCGATAAACCGATCTTACTAAAGCGTGGTCTTGCAAATACGTTAAAAGAACTCTTGATGAGCGCCGAATATATAATGGCAAGCGGCAATGACCGGATAATACTTTGCGAGCGGGGAATCCGTACTTTCGGAGATTATTTCAGGAACACCCTGGATCTTTCCGCGGTTCCGATGCTTCATGAACTTTCGCATCTTCCCGTGATAGTCGATCCGAGTCATGCAACGGGTATAGCCAGAATGGTCGCTCCCATGGCACTTGCCGCAACGGCAGCCGGCAGTGACGGACTTATTATAGAAGTACACAACGATCCCGCACATGCTCTTTGCGACGGTGCACAGTCGATCCGTCCCGAAGAATACGCGGACCTTGTAGGAAAAATAAAAGCTGTAAGAGAAGCTCTGGTGTAATGATCACCGGGCAGAACGGAGTAAAGTTATGAAAGTCGGAGTAGTAGGACTTGGGTTGATAGGCGGTTCTTTTGCCAAGGCATATTCAAAAGCCGGCATGGAAGTATACGCATATGATACGGACACATCAATCATGCATTTTGCGATGCTTTCGGGTGCCGTAAAGGCAGAACTTACCGACGATATATTGCCGGAATGCGATCTTATAATAATATCGACATATCCCGAGGCAGCAATAGCATATATGGAACAGAAGGGCCCGCTTATCGGCTCCAAGCCTATAGTGGTCGATACATGCGGCACCAAAAGAAACGTGGTGAACGCCGGAATGGAAGTGGCTGCCCGTCACGGATTTACATATGTGGGCGGACATCCGATGGCCGGAACCCAGTTTTCGGGATTTAAGTATTCCAAGGATACTCTTTTTTACAGGGCACCGATGGTAATAGTTCCTCCCGTATACGACGATCCCGTTTTCCTTGATAAGATAAAACAGCTCTTAAAGCCCGCGGGATTTGGCAGTATCACGGTCACCACGGCCGATAAGCACGACGAAGTGATCGCATTTACGTCGCAGCTTGCGCATGTGGTTTCAAATGCCTATGTTAAAAGTCCGACCGCAAGAGTGCACGCAGGCTTCTCCGCGGGAAGCTACAAAGATCTTACGAGAGTAGCCTGGCTCAATCCCGATATGTGGACGGAACTGTTCTTTGACAACAAGGATTACCTTATCAATGAGGTGGATATTCTCATAAAGAATCTTACGGAATACAGAGATGCACTTGAAAACGACGACCGTGAAAAAATGAGGCAGCTCTTAAGTGACGGTCGCCGTATCAAGGAGGAGATCGACGGTAATTAACCGGGTCATTTTACGAAAACGTTACAGTCGAATTTTTCGCTTTCGAAAATTTTCTGTATAGATTTGAGCAAAAATAAAACTATTTTGAGGTACTTTAAAGTTCGAGAAATGGCGTAAATATGCCATTCTTGGACTTTTTTTAATTTTTTAATAATTTGTTGTTAATTTTTTGAGCCTTTTTAGTTCTACCTGAAGTCTTTATTAGTGTACAGCGGGTTAAACCGATTTACTAAATCAATTAAGTACCTGTTAACCCATAGCAAATAATTAAAGAAGGGGACACGCAATGAGAAAGTTTAAGATCAACAAATCAATTGTAAGAGCAGCATCTGTATTGTTAAGCGCAAGCATGATGCTCACACCTATGGCTGCATACGCAGAAGGCGAACCCGCAGCTCAAGAAGAAACTGTAACTACCGCAGATGAGACACCTGCACCTTCGCTTGCAGAGAGGGCTGATGCAGCACTTGACTTAGCAGTTGAATTACTTGATGCAGCTGAACAGGATATCACAGTTACATCTGAAGATGGTACAATTTCGGTTACCAATGAAGCAAGTAAGGCAGTTGAATTTTTCCTTGATGCTTCAGAGTACCACGTTGATAAGGTTGATGAGAAAGTTGAAAAACTTGACGAAAAGATCGACACAGCAGACGCAGCAGTTGCAAAGGCAGAGGGTAAGATTGATAAAGCTGAAGAAAGCATAGGCGAAGCTTATAAAGCAATCGGTGAGTCATTTGTAGAGACAACCGAGGCCAAGATTGCGATCAGCGGAACTGACGGAAATAAAGAAACAGCTTCAGATCTTGCAGATACAAACAAAGATTTAGCAGATACTGTTTATGCAAATGCAGAAGCAGCAGCAACCGCAAAGGCAACTGCAGGACAGAATGCAGCATTGGCAGTTTTAGAAGTTAACAGTGCGGAAGAAAAAGTTGGCGAGGCATGGGTAGCTCTTGAAGCTGCAGGCAAAGAAGTATTTGAAGCTAACGCTAATGTTTACGCAGCTGATAAAGCAGTAGAAGCTGCTGAGAAGAAAGTTGCTGCAGCAACCAGACAGCTTAATGATATCAAGTGGTCATATGGTCTTAATGACTGGTTTGAAGAATATTATGCAGGCGATGCTCAATTGGCAATCAATGATGCAAAGGCAGCTCTTGCATTAGCAGAAAAGGAATATGATCAGGCAGTACTTGATCAGGCTACAGCAGTATCAAATCAGCAGGAAGCTCAGGGTATATACGATGATGCCAAGAAAGCTTATGATGCATCCAATTATATACTTGAAGCTCTTAATGCAGGAAATGAGTTAACTGAGTTCTTCAATGGATCATATCGGGATCCTTACACAGATGAGATAGTAGGCTATTATTGGTTGTTGCCGATTTATGCTGAGAACCCCGACTACCATAATAACAATAAACTTCACGAGTATGACATTAAAGATGTCAAGGCACTCATAGGATTCCAGCTTTACAAGAACGGTTTTGATGTAAAAGATATTTCCTTCGTTGAAAATGAAGACAATACGTTAACAGTTTCATACAAAGATGCAGACGGAAACGTAATTACTTCAAAGTGTGAGTACACCTTATCAAATGACAATAAGTACAAGAGAGGTGAGCAGGATCACTGGATTGACATTGATACTGTAGAAATCGTTCAGGACGGCACCAAAAAAGTTCCTACCGGTGAAACTGAAACAACTGTTGAGGTCTATACAGATTCATACGGATACGAAATTACTATTGCTAACTATAGTAATTGGTCTAAAGAATTTATTAGAAAAGGATACTCATCTTTGTACAACCAGTATTATAATGTTTGGGAATATTCAAGAAAAATAAATCGTCATCAAACCGAAACGAGAATTGTTCTTGAATGGCTTATTGAGACTCCTGTAATGGAAGAAGTTCCCAATATGGTTGAACAGAAGACAGATCTTATCAACGAGCCTGAATTCTGGCACGAGTACAAAGATTTTGACGGTACCGCAGTCGAGGAAGCATATAACGACGCTAAAGATAACTTAGATACTGCAAATGAAGAACTTGTTAAAGCTAACCTTAAGGTTGAAGCGGCAGCTAAAAGAGTAGAAGAAGTTAAGGCGGCATATGAACAGGTAGTTGCAGCAATGGCAACGCTTAAAGAACTTGAAGTATCCACCGCAGATCTTGCACAGGCACAGAGAAATCTTGCTATAGCTAAGAGCCAGGTTGCATGGGCAAATCTTGGATTCACAAACGCTTGGATTTACTTTTCAACGCTTTACTGGGATGTTCAGGGTGTTAAGGCAGAAGCTCAGAGAGCACAGGACGAAGCGAACAGAGACTTTAGATATATCACACGTCAGGTTCCGGATGAAAACAATACTCCTGTGGAGAACAACGAAGAAGATAATACACCTGTAACTGTAGTTGATAATACACCTGCAGCTCCTGTAAGAGTTGTTACCACAGCAGCACCTGCAGCTCCCGCACAGGAAGTTGAAATTACCGAAGAGCCCGCTCCTCTTGCAGAGACACCTGCAGTAACAGAGACGGTTGTAGAAGAGAATAAGACTCCTCTTGCAGCTCCCGAAGTAACAGTTACCGAAGAGCCTGCACCTCTTGCAGAAGCACCTGTTGAGAAGGCAAGAATCAGCTGGTTATGGTTACTTGTAATCCTTGCACTTGTAGCAGCTGCAGCAGAAGGCTTCAGAAGATACATGAAGAAGGCAAAAGCCAACAAATAATTAAAGGTTGATCTTAGGCTAATACTCAATGAGTAATAAACCTAAATATATAAAGCCCGGTGAGGAAGCCTCACCGGGTTTTATTATGCCCCCCAACATGCCCTTTTAGACATAATGATTTAAGACAGAAAATAAGATATAATTGTGGTGTTAGCGAAACGTATACGGACATGCGGAAAGGATTCAACGGGCTGATATAACCCGGGTGAGTGTTTATGAGTACAAATAAAAACCATGGCGGAATAATAAGATTTACGGAGGTACTGATCATTATGGGACTTTTTTCTTTGCTGGCCGGATGCATTGGACAAGGCGGAGATGATACGGATGTTACATCGACCCGCAGGCACAAAAACGACAAGGTTATCGAATCGGTATCGGAACTTCCGCCTGCTTATGTATATACGCCGGATCCGATGCCCGGCAAATTTGTCGGCATTAAATTTGAATACAGCGGCGGTTCCATGAATTTCGCTACCGAATTTGATATAGATGTAAATCCCGCCGAGATAGTTTATACATCCTTCTGGGATCTTGATAAAACAAGAGACGGGATGATCACAAAAGAACACGTTGCGATAACAGAGGATCAGTGGGCCGATGTCGAAAAAGCGGTAACAGACCTTTGGAATAGCGGAAAATGGCAAGCCATTCCCGAGGAGATACTAAACAGAAAACCTTCTAAATCCGACGAATTTGAGCTTGACGGAGGAGATTATTCAAGATGGTATCTTACGTTTGAGACCGATAACGGTAGCAAGACCATACAGTATTATAATCCGTCAGACCGCAGAGTCATTACTCTTTCCGATGTTTTAAAAGAAATTGCGGATCCCAAGGGGCGCAAGATCGAATGGTTCGAGGAACCTTACGTTACCGGCGTTTACTACTGGAATAATTCATCGGATTATTCTTTCCAGTGTACAAGACAGGATGCCGATTCGGATAAAAGTTACAATCTGTTTATACATGATAAGAAAAATAAGGATAAGCAGTATATCAGCAAAACGGTCAAAAAATCCGTTTTTGAAGATGTATGGCCGACCTTTGCATGGATAGATACTTCAAATGCAACATCATCTTTCGATTTAAAGATAGGTGTGACGTTTTATTATTCGGACGGCACACAGCGTTCTTTTGAAATAGATAAAAAATATGCGGCTGTTATGGATGATATCTTGCGTCAATATACAAGTGATAACTTCGGATCATGAAACCCATTAACATATATACCCTTACCAGAATCAAAGATCCCGACCGGCTGTCACGGCTTGAAAGACAGCTTTCACGGCGCGGTCACCATTTAAAAGTAAAAGAATGGGAAACCGACGGCCTCAGGGCATTTATCGATAATCTAACGAAAGTATCGCCCGAGGCTTCCGGATATGAGTTCTTTTACTCTTTTACCATGCCAAAACTCGGCAAGGAATTCGATCTTATAAGGGTGGGCAGCGGGTCTGTCGTAAATATCGAGTTAAAGAGCGGTAACGTTTCCGATGAGGTCATAAGAGACCAGTTGCTGGCAAATAAGTATTATATTTCAACGCTCGGACTCAACATGCACTTCTACACCTACATCAGTAATCAGGACAGGCTCGTGAGGCTTTCAAACTCCGAGAAGCTGGTGGAAACCGATGCCGAGGAACTTGCTGTTGTGTTAAATGCCCAGCGGGACTGCTATACAGGGCATATCGAGGAACTGTTCAGCGAGGATCGTTATCTGATCTCGCCGCTTACAGATCCGGGGCGTTTTTTAAGAGAAGAATATTTCTTAACGTCCCAGCAGAAAGATATCAAAAATCAGATACTTAAAAAGATCCGTCAGGGCGGTGAGGCAGGAGTTCCTGCAATACAGGGATTTACGGGACTTCCGGGAACGGGAAAGACCATTCTTTTATACGATCTTGCAATGAGCCTTTCAAGATGGGACAAGGTATGCGTGTTGCACTTCGGATCTCACTTATCTGAGCTTGAACAGCTTGACGAGAGGCTAAAAAGGATTGATTTTTACTACTGTACGACAGGTGAAAAATTTGACATAGAAGAGGATTATACGGCTATTTTGGTCGATGAAGGCCACAGGATTGATAAGGCAAATCTCGAAGCCATTCTGGAACTGTCTGCAAAATGGAGAGCACCCGTGATATTCTCATATGACCGCGAGGACGCTATCGCAGAGGGTGAAAGAGCGGGATTCGGAGCTGAACTTATCGAAGCACTTGACGGTTTTTCGGGTCATCGCCTGACAAACAGGATCCGTCTTAACAGTGAACTTTCGACA
>Ga0247608_10008856_pt1 | contig 10094 bp, 8 predicted proteins | sample 176DNAGHGlowgp2_FD_193490 | JGI IMG/M metagenome (GOLD analysis project Ga0247608, IMG submission 193490) | Sheep rumen microbial communities from Palmerston North, Manawatu-Wanganui, New Zealand - 1766 DNA GHGlow gp2 | ecosystem: Host-associated > Mammals > Digestive system > Stomach > Rumen ... | reverse complement strand
TGCGTCTTTCCTGTGCACTCGATTCTTCCAACAAGCAGAAATTCACGAATGTGAAGATTACGCCGGGTGAGGGGGAACTGGTGCTCAGAGTGGATACGGATATCAATATCGAACTCGAGAAGGGTCTTTTTGAAGAAAAGGCGGAGTTCTTCGAAGAAGTATACAACGTCCATCCGATTCTGAAGCAGAAGAAGAGTATATAGTTATTATGTATGTAAAAAAAGATGTATCGAAAGATACATCTTTTTTATTTACATGAAAAACCAAACAATTCATTCATGTCGCAAGAAAAAATACGACAAAGATAAAACAGAAGTGAAACAGTAGGGTTTTGTATTCCTTTCTCAATTCGATTATATGAATATATTGAAATGTCATACCCTAGTAATTGTAATTCTCTAACAAGAGTTGTCTGCTTATAACCTGATTTTTCTCTTAAATACTTCAAGTTGTTTCCTATTGATCTATCTTGAACCTGAATAATCCGATTCTCTTTGACCATATTGCATCCTCCTCTTATATTTTAGTGTTATGAAACAAAAAAATATTGCGCGAGAACGCAATAAGTTATATAATTCGAACAGGGATAAAAACGAGAAATCGTATCGAAATAAAAGGTTTTAAGCGGAGGAAGAAATTGTGAGTCAGCAAATCGTTGAACTTAATTGCCCGGGTTGTGGCGCTAGAGTTTCGACAGGACAGTCTGAATGTGAATGGTGCCATAAGCCGGTAGTTATTACCACGTTCAATAGCGTGTATTCTATGCCTCTTCCGGAGGTAAATAAATATGCCGGAGCGTATAGAAAGGCTTTAGGCGAAAACCCTCAAAATGATTTTCTGAATAAATCTATTGCAATGTGCTATCTAAAGATTAAACTCTACGACAAGGCGCTTGAGGCATTTGAAAATGCTATTGAAGATAACTTTGATGATTCAGAGACCTATTTTTATGCTGCTGTTTGTTTATTAAAGGGGAAAAAGGCATTTCTGGCACAAAGATGCGATATTGAGAAGGCAATTGAGTATATCAATGCTGCAAATATGATAGAACCAAGAGGGTTATATTATTATTTTCTGGCTTATATCAAGTATGATTTTTTCGAAAGGAAGTACCTTAATACTACACCTAATTATGTAGAGTGCCTTGGCCTTGCTAATAGTATGGGCGTATCAGCATATGATATTGGTATGCTGTTTGATATTTTAGGTGTTGAAATACCGGCAGTATTATCGCTATAAATGATAACTAAATTAACTACTATTAAAGGTGAAAGGAGTTATTTTTATGGATTACAACAAGAGTTATAAGTATTTTAAGGGAACTAGCGTAGGTGGTGGCGTGGTAATGATTGTTATCGGCGCAATATTGTTCTTTATTGGTTTTGCGTGGTGGCCACTTATTATATTTGGATTGTTATTGTTAGGTGGAGGAATTGCGGTTATTGTAGCTATTAGTAAAGGTAGAGTGTCAGATGCCCAATATGATAGTAATGTTGTCCAGATGCTGAATGGATTACAGGCAAGAGCATTACAGAAACTTGGTGTGGATCCTGATGAAGTCAAGGAAATTGCTCCAATTCAGTTTGACGGATATACTTTCGATGGCGCAGATGTCGGTAAGGTGGGAAATGATGGAAAGTGGCGTACTAATTGGTATAAAGCAACTTGTTTCTTCTTTTCTCAAAATGAAGTTCATTGCTACGTTTACAAATTTAATACGCTTCGAAATCAGTTTTTCGAGGAAACGGAGGTTTATTTCTATAAAGATATAGTTTCTTGTTCAACTTCCACCGAAGTTGTGCAGTTTTTAAATAATAATGTAAATTATGAGTATTTTAAACTTACTACTACCGGTGGAACATCTATTTCGGCTTCATTTAGAGATATCGACTATGCACAAAGATCTATAAATGCAATGAGATCACTCTTGAAGATTAAGAAAATGGGATAATTTGTTTCTTCTCTTATAAACCCCAGACAGCAATGCATATATGTGGTTAAACTACGTGCTGTCTGGGTTTTTTTACATATACAAGTATTTTTTCAGGGGATAAATAATGAACAATTATAAGTCATTGGAGCTAAATGATGGTGAATTTGTTGGTATAGGAATTCTGGAAATAACTTCAATTCCCATGCAAACGATTTTGAAGGAACGTTATCAAGAAGGGACAGATATTGAGAATGAATATCGTCAGGGATTCAGCAATTTTCTGACAGAACTGCATCAGAACTATCAATCCTTTTTCTCTGTGTATGGAAATACAGAAGTCTCAGCCGAATTGTTGTGGGTTACGGAACCGGTTGCCAATCAACCATTTAAGGCGAAAATCAATCTGTTTATGGTGCTCCGTGCTCTTGCGGGAAATGAAAGTACAGCATTAGCTATGGTTGAAAGACTAGTGAATTCATCTGAATCCATGTTGAAGTTGTATCAGTATGGCTTTCGGCAAACTGACACGATTCGGTTAAATGAGTTGCTTGGAAACATTCAGATGGAATCAATGGAGGCCCTAGTTAAGGATGAGGCAGTTGAAAATCTCCAAAATCAGATGTTACCGTACTGTTATAAATATAATCGTTTTAACGGATTTGCACATGATTTAGGGATAATTGTTAATAGCCTAATTGAGTATCCTCATACAGTATTCTCTGTTCAACTAATTCCTACTCAGTATTCAACTGAGGAAATTTCTGTTATTACGAGTATTACTCCTATGCTTGATACACTAAGTAAGGGTGTAATGACACAAGGTGTGGGTAATGTAAGCTTTTCCGGTGCAGATAATCTTGCGGAAACCTATAAGTATTATCAAAACAACAAAGACGGAGCGCTATTTACATATAATATAACAATTTCGGGAAGCCGTTATGCAGTAGAGGATTTAATCTCTAAGGTACATAGCTCAATATCTTATGACTCATCTGTCCCTGTATCTTTGAAGCATGTTAGGTTGTCGGTCGAGGATATTCGTTTTTCGGACAGTTTTATTCCTTTGCCATGGATAATTAATGAGTTATTAATTCAAACAGACAGAGACTCAAACATTTGGACTCAGAGTCAGGGACTTCAAAACTATTATCGTCTTCCCTATGTGATTACGGCAGAAGAATCTTCAGGTCTATTTCGCTTGCCTATTGGAACCGCAAGAATATCAGCGGGACTTCCGGTTAACGAAACGGAGAGTTCGAGTAAGACATATGCAGGGAATCTTATCAATGCAGGAGATATTGAGATTGGTTTGCTGAAGTCTTCTGGAAACAGGGATTCAATTGGTATTTCTCTAAAAGACCTTGCAAAACATATGCTCGTTGTTGGAACACCTGGTTCAGGTAAAACAACCTTTTCTGTAAGCTTATTGGACAGATTATGGAAAGAACACCACATTCCGTTTCTAGTTATAGAACCAGCAAAGAATGAATATAGAGCGTTGGTACAAAGTATTCCGGAATTACAGGTTTTTACTCCGGGAAAAAACTTTATCTCGCCTTTTGTCTTTAATCCGTTTGTTCCTCCTAAAAACGTAAAACTGGAAACCTATAAGTCTACACTAAAAACAGCTTTTGCGGCGGCTGTTTCTATGTCAACACCTTTAGACAAGATTTTCGAAGAATCAATTAATAATTGTTATTCTGATTTTCGTTGGCTTGATACATACACGGTGGACGATAAAGGAAAGACATTTAATATCTCAGATTTTATAAAGTGTTTTCAAAATACATTTGAAGAAATAGGATATACAGGCGATGCAAAAAATATCGGTCGTGCGGGGGTTGTGCGTCTAAATAGTTTAGTTAATCTATTTGACAACTATCATTCCATTCCTATTCAGGATTTATTGGAAAAACCGACAATAATTGAACTCGCGGCAATAGAAAACAGTGATCAGAAAGCATTAATTATTTCTCTTCTTCTGCTTTCAGTATTGGCTTATGTCAATTCAAATTATGTGGGAGAAGGTGGATTGAAAAATGTAATTCTGCTGGAAGAGGCACATGTTCTTTTGGATTCCGAATCCAATGCGGGGCAAGGCGATGCGAATCCAAGTGCAATTGCACAGGGATTAGTAAAGAGAATGCTGGCTGAGATTCGGTCTTATGGTGTCGGGATTGTAATAGCAGATCAGTCTCCAAGAAAAGTCTCTACTGATGTGGTTGCATTAACGGATATGAAGATGGTATTTCGTTTGGTCGAGGCTTCGGATAAGCAGATTATTTCAGACAGTATGAACATGAGTGAGTCACAATCTCAACGCCTGTCAAGATTGAAGCCGGGCGAAGCATTTTTGTTCTTTAACCGTCTTGATGAACCGGAAGAGGTTATTACACCTGATTATCGATTAAATAATAATATCAGTATTTCTTTGTCGGACGAGGGAATTAGTAAGTTATCCTCTTATTGGAATGATAAAGGTGATTTACTTCGTCCCTATCCGGAATGTGCTCATTCAAGATATTGTCCACATTCTTGTGATTACGGAAGGAGAGTTTTAGCAAAAGAAATTGCCAGAAGGATTTTTGTACGTAATTTTAAGCCTGATACAACTGATTTTGAGGCAATTAAACGAGTGTTTGGAAGAATTACCAACCTTGTTAAGGCGGAACTAAATGATGAACCGTTTTCAAATGAACTTTTGGTTTGCGTCAAAGTTCAATTATGGCGAAGGATTCGATATGGAACCAAAATACCAATCAAAGAACAGCAAGTTGTAAATTCGATAGAAAAAACGTGAAAGGACAAATGTGAGAATAAATGGATGATGAATTCAGCGAAAGCTATGATGCTTCAGATGATATTGATACATCAGATGCGGAAATGTCAGATGATGTTCCTGAAGACGTTCCTGAAGACGTTCCTGAAGACGTCCCGGAAGACATACCCGAGGATGAATACTCTGAGGAATCAGCAGGTGATACTATAGAAGATAATGATATTGAAGAAGATGTTGAGGCTCCTGAAGAGGAAGAAGTAGCAGAGGAACCCTTGGAGGATTTTGAGGGGGATACTTTTGAGGATTCAGAGGATTTTGAAGAAACAGAAGGAAATATGGGGGACATTCCTGAAGACTGCGATGAGACGGAAGCAGATTCGTTAGATACGTTAGGGGATGACGAAGAGATTCCAGAAGATGTGGGAAATAATGAGGTGGACGAAAATTCCAATCAGGAAGATAATATAGAAGAGATTCCTGAGGATGTGGATGACTCTGAATCAGAAGAAGGTTCCTATACAGAGAATATCGAAACTTCTGAAGAAACTACGGACGTAGAAGATACTGATACAACAGAAGAGCTTACGGACATAGAAGATGCTGATACAACAGAGGAATCTACGGACGTGGAAGATGCTGATACAACAGAAGAGCCTACGGACGTAGAAGATACTGATACAACAGAGGAATCTACGGACGTGGAAGATGCTGATACAACAGAAGAGCCTACGGACGTAGAAGACACTGATACAACAGAGAAATCTACGGACGTGGAAGATGCTGATACAACAGAAGAGCCTACGGACGTAGAAGATACTGATACAACAGAGGAATCTACGGACGAGGAAGATGCTGCTGATACAGCTGAAGAAACTACAGATGTAGAAGATGCTGATACAACAGAAGAACCCACAGACGTAGAAGATGCTGATACAACAGAAGAGCCTACGGACGTAGAAGACACTGATACAACAGAGGAATATACGGACGTGGAAGATGCTGATACAACAGAAGAACCCACAGACGTAGAAGATGCTGATACAACAGAAGAGCCTACGGACGTAGAAGACACTGATACAACAGAGGAATATACGGACGTGGAAGATGCTGATACAACAGAAGAGCCTACGGACGTAGAAGATACTGATACAACAGAAGAGCCTAGAGTGATACAAGATACGAATTCAGCGATTGAAATGGAACAAAATACTGATATCGGTGAAGGCTCTAGAGGTACTGAAGGTTTAAATGAAAAATTGGAAAACGAGGTTATTGAGGAACCTGGTGCCACAAATCATTTATCTGATGTAAATGGTGATTTGTCGAACCATCCAACATGTCCTATGTGTGGACATTATCCTTGTGTGTGCGATACACGTGATGATAAAGGTAATTACCCTACGTTAAAAAGCCTAGAAAACAAAGAGTACTTTAATGATGCTAAAGTGTTATATGATAAGGCAGAAGATATAGCAGGTGATTCTGGCTTAAAGTATTACAAGGCACATGATATGGACCACCATATTGACAAGGTTATTGAACGAAGCGCAGAAGCTTCTGATGTTATTGGTAATTTCACGGATAAACAATGTGACAAGAAAGACTTAGCAGCAGCAGCACTATATCACGATACTGGAATGGATGGCGGTGATAAATATGAAGCACCAGATGGAGATGGGATTAGAAAGAATCACCCGATGTCGTCCGCAATTCACGTTTTAAGAAATCGTGAAGCTTTGGAACGTGATGGATGTAATGCTGATCAAGTGGCAGCCCTTTCCTTATTACACAGCAAGTCTTGCTCTGGAGTTAGAGATTTAGCTGATAATGAACAAATAGAGGGAGCGTTCAACAAACTTCAATCGGAGGTGGATGATTACAACTCTAAGCATCCAGACAATAAAGTGTCTTTTGATAAAAACGCTATTGATGTAGAAAAGTTTAAGTATAATGCAGCATCATTAAGATTGGGAGATGCATATGGACATGACTCTTCTTCAACAAAAACACAGTCTGGTGGATTCTACGATATAGATTTCGGAGAAGAAGAACCATTAGTGCATGAAAAGTGGGGTGAGGACTATTGGAAAGATGAAATAACCGATTCCAGTTTAGTATTCCATGAAAATGGCGAAGCCTATAGTGTGAATGATTCGAATGATCCTTCTGGTTTTACTAGAATGTATCAGTTTGGGGAAGGCAATATTGCATCTATGCATTCACAAATTGGAGATGATGGAGAATTCCAGTCAGTCATCGATGTCAATAATGGAATGGCGAAGCCATTATGTACTCAAGAGTGCATATTAGAACGTTTAAAGGAACTTAAAACTACAAATGGACTTTTCCCTCATTCAACCATTGTTAATATTCGTGGGGATTGTGATGAAAAGCATATAGCTTTATATGAGAGTTTTTCGCATGAGAATGAAGCTGAATATGGCAAAATCCAAATCAATCGTTTAGGAGGTAGATAGCGTGGGCGCGTTTGAATTATTAAGATCGGAAAATCTATCTGGTGATAGGACTAGAAGTTGTTATAAGATTAGCCAATCTCCAGTTGATTTATCAAAAAAAGTTATGGGATTGTCTGAATTTGGTATTGATAAAATTCGATTGACTATTGATGGCGAAGAAATGCAACCAGATAAGAAGGTTCTTATCACTTCAGTTGTTGAGTTGTTATCTATTCATGAAAAATGCAGTATTTCTTCTTGCTCTTTTAAAGGAACCTACGGTGGGGAAAATGTTGAAATGGTGGTTGATTATGGACTGAAGATGTTTAATATCGTTACGGAGGATTCAAGTATTATACAATCAATAATAAAAGATTTGGAGGGATAAAAGATGGCACTTTTCGGAAAAAATCCTAATGAAGTAGCCTATACAGGCGGAAAAAAACACTGGGCAGATGTAATTAAGAATACAGGCCCGGGAGAATTGTTAATCTGGAGACAACCGGAAGAGGATTTTAATACAAATTCTACGCTTATTGTTATGCCGGGAGAAGAAGCTATTTTCATCAAGGGTGGAAATATAGAGCAGGTTTTTGAAAATGGAACTTATAAGCTTTCCACGCAGAACTATCCTTTTATCAGTCGATTGAGAAATGCTTTTACCGGAGGTATTAGCACTTTTAATTGCGTTGTATATTTCGTGCGAAAGGCGGACAGCCAGGAAATAAAATGGGGTACAGAAACGCCGATTCAGGTGCGTGATAAAGTATGGGGTATTCGAACTGATGCAAGGGTCCGGGGAGCATACAAGATTCGAATTGAAAATCCTGCCATATTCTTGGAAAAGCTTGTCGGTAATAATGTGCCTTTTCAGTTTCAAGATGATCTGAATAAGTATTTTGAAAGTGAGTTTCAGGGTAAAATCAAGTCAGCTGTTTCAAAATTTTTAAACTCATTGGAACAAGAACTGATTGGTATTGACGCTTATATGGATGAACTGTCCGAAAAGGTTGAACCTTATATTGATGAGGTACTTAAAGAGTATGGATTAAAATGTGTTAAGTTCTCTCTTGCCGGATTGGATATAGACAGCAGTAAGTATGATGAAATAGATCAATCACAGATTGCATCTATCAGTAAAGTAAAGCTTGCACAAGGCGATAAAGGGGTTATGGAAGTGCTTGGAGATGACTGGGCACGTCAGCAATCTGCCAATATTCTTGGTGATCTTGCAAGAAACCCAGGGGCTGGAGGTGTTGGAGCCATGGGAGCCGGAATGGGAATGGGAGTTGCAGCAGGCGGTATTTTCGGGAATATGGCAAATCAGATGTTTGCCCCAATGAACCAGCAACCGCAACAGCAACCGATGCAGCAATCGCAGCCAACTCCGTCGGGACGTTTTGCACCAAAGGGTAGTGCACCTATTCAACAAGAAAACCAGTCTGCTCAAGAAGATCCGATGGAAACACTTGGAAAACTCAAAAAGATGCTTGATGCCGGATTGATTGAACAAAGTGAATATGATGCGAAAAAAGCTGAGGTGTTAGGCAGAATGTAAGGAGGCAGAGATGAAGAAGAAAAGTGTTCTGTGGATTCTTTTAGATTTAGTATTTTTGATTGTATTTAATGTTGTATTTTTTGTTTTAGGAGGAAAGGAACATCCGGCTTCTGTGTGGCTGTCATATGGATTTATCCATTTTGCTTATATTATGCTCTTAATTACGCCTTTGCTAGTGCGTCAGTCTAAGAATTCTGCTGTTTTGAGATTTCCAATAGTGTCTATTTCTGCGATTTATTTTATTGTGGCGTTTATTGTAGGGGTTGTATTTATTATAATCCATCCGGATTCTATTAAAATAGCGTTAGTCGTACAGGTTATTATTGCGGGAATCTATGCTGTATTATTGATATCCAATATGATTGCTAACGAGCATACAGCAGACAGCGAAGAAAAACACGAATTGGAATTGCAATATGTTAAAACTGCCTCTCAAAAATTAAAGGGCATAATGGATTCCATAGAAGATAAAAAAATGTATAAAAAAGTGGAGAAACTGTATGATTTACTGCATTCTAGTCAGGTCAAATCGGATTTCTCTGTGAAAAACATTGAACTTGAAGTATTTGAGTTGATTGATGTTTTAGGAGAACAAATAGGAAATAACAGTTTTGATGAAGCAGACAATACAATCAAAAAGATTGAAAAAAGTGCAAAAGAAAGAAATTCCCTGTTGAAGAATATGAACTAAATTGTGGAGAGTGACGGTGCACAAAGATCGATTAATGCTATGAGAAGTTTATTGAGAAGTAAAAAACAGGAATAGTATATTGAAACACAGATAAATTGATTGTTGGTATAATTTAATGTTTTTGATATAATAGGCAGGAAGAAATTCCTGCCTATTATATCATAAATATAGTAGACAGAACATGTGTTCTGATATATAATATAGGTATGGGTATTACCATACTCGGTAGGCGGTTGCCTTCAATTGAAGTACTGTGAACTTCGTGTTTATAGAAACCTTGTAAGAGGAAGCTTTGATAAGGAGGTAACGTTATGTCGGATATTACGAACATGATTGCCGTAATTGGCTTTGCATTAACATGCTTTAGCCTAGGCTATACGATTGGTCGTAATAGTTCTAAGGCAAACAAATAACCGCCAGAACCCTGAGAAGTGTTGGCGGTTATTCTAATAATCAATAATATAATCAGAGCAACCGTCTATCGGTAATACCCTATACACATGATATTCTTTATTCTTATATATGTCAAGTTATGAGCATATAAATTGGATTATCAGTTTATAATTTTGGGGGTCTGTATGGCAGGTTTAAATCTGAAAAATCCGGAATATTATTTAAACAGGGAATTGTCGTGGCTTAGTTTTGACGAAAGAATTCTGGGCGAAGCCAAGGATAAA
>Ga0247608_10008852_pt1 | contig 10098 bp, 7 predicted proteins | sample 176DNAGHGlowgp2_FD_193490 | JGI IMG/M metagenome (GOLD analysis project Ga0247608, IMG submission 193490) | Sheep rumen microbial communities from Palmerston North, Manawatu-Wanganui, New Zealand - 1766 DNA GHGlow gp2 | ecosystem: Host-associated > Mammals > Digestive system > Stomach > Rumen ... | reverse complement strand
CCGGGTCCGGTGGACACCGAATTCAACGACAATGTCGATGTCATCTTTGCGCTGAAAGGAATCAGCGTGGAAACGTGCGTGGACGAGTGTCTGAAAGGCATGGAAAAGAAAAAGACCATCATCGTCCCGACGCTGCCGATGCGCCTTCTTCTGACATTACAGCACATCATCCCGATGCCACTGCTCATGAAGATCGTCGCAAGACAGCAGAAACAGAAACTGAATCACTGAATCAAAAGAAACAGCCGAAGCTCAACGTCATTAAGTTAAGAAAAGAAGAATCCACAGAAAACGGAAAAAGACTGTGGATTCTTCATTAAGGAAAGAAATAAGCATGACGAAAAGAATCAGAAGGTGCTGATTTTTTAAAGGCAATGAATTATACTTAAATCAGGAAAAACGATAATTAAAACAGACAACAGACTGATTCTTAACTTTGCGAGGGTCAAGACGATCAGGTCTGATTGGAAGTAACTCATTCAACAAGAGTTTTTCCAGATCAGGTGGGATACCACCTTTTCTTTTTACCAGATCACGGATAATGTGTATACAACGAGTAATGTTTACGGTATAAACATACTTCAATGACTTTGATTTATGCTTAATGGCTTCCTGAATCATGATCATACATAGATTATATAGAAGTATCCTGGCCCAGATCTCCTGACGGACACTGTTGCGAATTTTGGCATGAATGGCAGATAAATCAGCAGAATATTTAAGATGACGGAAAGAAATCTCAATACCCCAACGGAGATTGTATAACTTCTTTATCTCTTCGGCAGGAAAGTGAGTTCTGTCGAGATTAGTAATGATGGATTCATACTCTTCAATGCCATCAATTCTGAATCGAACCACACGGTATTTAACAGGATAATAGGGATTATCCTTAGAGACAAAATCAAAAGTACTGGAATTAGAAAGAAAACGATACTTCTCAGGGTAAGCCTTTACTTCATTTGTCTGTTTCATAGTAAGAACAGTTTCAACATCAAGATCAAATTCAGAATCAGGAAGATTGAATTTTTTAAGCATTCCTGAACTGGAATGAATATCCTGCACTCTTATAAGAAACTTCTGTCCTGCCTTAATAATATGTTCCATGTTGTTCCAGGTAGAGTAGTTCCTGTCCGCAATGAAGATAGCCTTGCCATTAAATCTTTCGGCCATGGTATACATGGAGAATTGTTCTCCTGCATGTTTGGTACCCTTTATGATGGTATCAACATATCGTTTGTTGAGGATATCAAAGGCGGAATTGATATGAATGAGATTATACCCTTTTTGATCACCATGAGGTATATAGGTTTCAGTATCCTTGATATCATAAGAAATACATAGATCAGAACCATCAACAGCTATCAAGTGATAACCTTTGTAAGTTTCATTACAGGGATAAACTTTATTTAGCTCTTTTACTACATATTCAAATGCATCAGGTTTCAGTTTAGCCCTTTGCTGAACAAAAGCACTGGAAGTAGCGGTATCAGTACTGAAATCAAAGTAATCAAATAACTCTTCTCTGATAGGCTTGCCGGATGAAAAGACAATAGTCTTTATAAGTGTTTCCATATCCAGTTTTCGATTTCTGGAAAAATCCTTATCAAGATCATATACGAGATTGAGTTCATACTTTTGCCGAGCAGCTTTGGTGACCTTATTATTAAAGGTACTTATTACATTTTGATAATAAGACTTCATATAGCCACCAACCAGCGCTTCCAAGAAAGCCTTTCTTGATATAAATACAAAAGTTTGATTATTACATTCATGTTTGAATGACCTCCTTCACTTCCTAAAGGAAGCGCGGAGTGAAACGGAGCGCCCGATTTTTTGATTTTTGTCAACACTTTTTCAACATTATTTTGTTTTTTCGTTTGCAGAAAAAAAGAGGGCCAAATTTATTTTGACTCTCTATTTTGTCGTCTTCTTAACTTAACGACATTGTCCTTAAGTCTTATTATTTTTTTCGTGTCTTCTGACACATCATCATATCTATTATAGCATCATGCCCTGCCTGTGACTCAGTAAATTTCCCATGAAAAAAGCCATCCGCCTCATTCAGATGCAGATGGCTTCATCATTAATAGAGAATTCAGATCATTTTTATCTGATACTGTCTTCCTTTTCCTTCAACAATGGCATCGTAGCCCTTTTTGACCTTGCCGTAGTTGTGGTCTCTGTCCAGGATCAGTCCTCTTCCAGTTCCATCAACTACCATGCCGATTCCGATCCTTTCAAGTTCATTTTCCAGTTCCTCAAGTAACTGAGGTGCGGAACCAGGCGGAGTAGAACGTCCGTCAAAGATGATGTGGAAGTAGACCTGCTCCATTCCCATTTCCTTAGCCAGATCAGCGATCTGCAGGGCATATTCGATGGAGCCATGTGATGACTTTCTGGTCAGATAGGCCAGTAAATGCAGATCCTTACCTGTTGTAAGGCATCTGTTGATTGCACTTACGAAGGCTTCACACTTGCGGAAGGTTCCTTCCTGAATGGCCTTGTCGATCCTGATGTCATCCTGGGCAACGCATCTTCCTGCTCCCAGATTGGAATGACCGGCTTCGGAATTGCCTGGTTTGCCATCTCCCAGTCCAACGTAGTGACCGGAAGCGTTAAGCAGGACATGGTCCTTTTCCAGCAGCTTGTCCCAGTATGGAGTTTGCGCCAGCCAGATGGCATCATTGTCATCATGAGAACCGATTCCCCAGCCATCGCAGATTAACAGCAACACCTTACGGCCCTTGCCGAAGTCATCCTGACAGATGGTTCTTCCAGTCATCACTTCAGGCTGATCAACACCCATGATGTGCAGCACGGTAGGAGCAACATCACTTAAGGCACCGTCATCAGTCTTAAGATCATGTGAACCGTGATTATCCAGAATGATGCAGGCAACCTGGTTTTCCGTATGGGCAACGTGCGGTGTACCCTGAGGGGTACGCAGTGTTTCAATGTTGCCGTGATCAGCAGTGACAATTACTACGTAATCCTTGCTGAGGGCATCTTCCACCACTTCATTGAGATAGTGATCGACATGCCGGCAGGCTTCTATCTTGGCTTCAGAGTTGGATGTATGTCCGATTACATCACCGTTAGCAAAGTTGGTTACGATGAAATCATATTTACCAAGAGCTTCCCTAACCTTCTCAGCCACCTGAGGCAGAGAAAGTTCAGGCTTGCTGTCAAATGGAATTCCCTTTGGTGAAGGAATCATCAGGTCATCTTCCAGCGGATACGGATCATTGTTTCCCCCGTTGAAGAAGAAGGTAACATGAGCGTATTTTTCACTTTCAGCACAGTGGAACTGCGTCTTACCAGCCTTAGATAATACCTCAGCCAGAGGCAGTTCAACATGTTCCGGGCCGAAAGCTACCGGAAGATGTGAAAACTTATCGTTATAAAGCGTAAGAATGACGAAATAGAGATCCTTGCGCATGACGCGGTCAACAGCGCTGAACTGCGGATCGGTAAACATTTCGGTAAGTTCGATCTCTCTTTCCCCTCTTCGACAGCAGAAGATGACACTGTCGCCGTCAGCTACCTTGCCTACAGGCAGACCGTTAATAGTCCCGGTCAGCGGTTCAAGATGATAATCAGTTTCACCGCGCTGATAGGCTTCCTTTACTGCTTCAGCCAGAGATAATGCACCGTGGTTGTTAAACAACATTTCTGCGCTCTCTTTCCTTCTGAGCATCTTCGCTTTCCTGTTCGTACCAGGCCGGGTTGTGGATCTTGACACAGCACTCTTCACCGTTTTTGAACAGGATACGGTGCGGGGCCTGAATGATCGCGCTGTCTTCGCCGATCCTGATCAGATATTCAACGAAGTCGGTCTTGAAGGTACGCTTGATGATGCGGCATCTGTAGCCTTCATCTCTGGTCAGTTCCATCATGTTAGGACGGCAGGCCAGTACCTGCGGACCATCCTTCGGCGGATTGTTGTCGACCCAGATCGGCTGACCCTTGCCGCCTGCCGGATAAACCTTGCCGCCTTTTACTTCAACATTGATGAAGTTGGACTGGCCCAGGAAGCTGTGAACGAAGCGGTTCTTCGGGTTGTTGTAGAGTTCCCAAGGTGTACCGATCTGCTGGACATTACCCATGTCCATGATCAGCATTCTGTCTGATAAGGCCATGGCCTCTGACTGGTCATGGGTTACGAAGATGATCGTGAAACCGAATTCCTTCTGAAGTCTCTTGATCTCAAAACGCATGCTTTCACGCAGATGTGGATCCAGGTTACTTAACGGTTCATCCAGAAGCATGGCTTCCGGGTTAACGACGATGGCTCGGGCCAGGGCAATACGCTGCTGCTGTCCGCCGGAAAGATCAGAAGGATAGACCTTCTCCAGACCGTCGAGGTTGCAGTAGTGCATGGCTTCCAGAACCTTCTGTCTGATCTCAGCCTTTGGGAACTTCTTGACCTTCAATGGGAAGGCAATGTTTTCAAAGACGTTGAGGTGCGGCCAGACGGCGAAGGCCTGGAACACCATTCCCAGTCCTCTTTTCTCAGGAGGAGTATAGATGTTCTTTTCCGGATCGGAGACAAGCTTTCCGCCCAGGTAAATCTTACCGGCGGTAAGGTCTTCAAATCCGGCGATCATTCTCAGTGTAGTAGTCTTTCCACAGCCTGATGGGCCAAGGAAAGAGAAGCATTCGCCCTTCTTAACAGTCAGGTTGAAATCATTTACTGCCGTTACTGAGCCAAGTTCCTTGGTTGTAAAAGTCTTGGTAACATGTTCAAGTACGATCTGATCAGTCATTTCGATTCCTCCTGTCTCTGGTAATGTAGGTTACAAGGTTATTCATGATGATAATCAGCATGATCGTGATTACGGACAATGCAGCTGCCTGGTTGATCTGGCCATTGGTACGCAGCTGATAGATGGCAACACCAAGTGTACGGCTCTTAGGGCCATACAGAAGGATGGATGTCGTCAGCTCACGCATACATGGCAGGAAAACCAGGAAGAATCCCGACAGCATTGCCGGCTTGATCAGCGGCAGTGTCACATCCTTCAATGCGTCATAGTGAGATGCACCGCAGCTACGGGCAGCTTCTTCCAGAGAAGGATGGACCTGCTGCAGTGCTGCTGAGCTTGATTTCAGTACGTATGACAGATATCTTGCGATATAGGCAACCAGGATGATCCAGATCGTGTTATACAGGGAGATTCCGAAGAACGCACCTGACCAGGCCAGGATACATCCGATGGACATGACTGTTCCCGGTAATGAATACGGCAGTACTGCCAGCATTTCCAGGATGGTTCCGCCCTTTGGCTTGACCTTGTAAATGACGTAAGCCAGGATCGTACCAAGAATAAGACAGGCGATACCGGCCGAGAAGGCAAGGAACAGTGAGTTCTTGACGGAATCGACAACCATGGAATTCTTGGTAAATACATTGATGTAATGAATGAAGGTAAAGTTCTCCATGGTAAACGGCAGACCGTAGGCACGGTTGAAGCTTACCAGCAGAATCATTACGATTGGTGCTATGACGATCAGAGTCAGGAAGAGCAGTGAGAAGATCAGCAGTGGGATCTTTGCTCCTCTTAACTTGATCAGCATTGGTCTCATGGACTTACCCTTAATGATGTCGTAACGGCCATGAGTAAGCAGACGGCGCTGGATGATCAGGGCAATGGCAACAACGATTACCAGAATGACTGATAAGGCTGCAGCCTGTCTGATGCCGACGAAGCTTCCGCCGGAGCGGTTCATCAGTTCAACGATCATCGTCGGCAACGTAAAGATTCCCTTGGAATAACCGACCATGGATGGAATACCATAGTTGGACAGGGAAGTAATCAGTACCAGCAACATGCCGCTGGAAATGGCTGGAATCGTCAGTGGAAGAGTGATCTTACGGATGACGTAGAGCTGGCTGGCGCCGGCAATACGGGCACTTTCTTCCAGAGTCGGGTCCATTCTCTCCAGGGCACTTACGACCTGCATGTAAACAAATGGGAAATAGTAAACTACTTCAATCAGGATGATACCCGGTATGGAGTTGATGTTAAGAGGTGTGTTGGCCAGATTGAAGACCGACATCAGCATCTTATTGACATAACCGCCTCTTCCGGAGAACATCATGTCCCAGCTCATTGCTGCCAGAAATGGCGGAATCATGAATGGGATGGAGAACAGGAATTTCATGAACCCCTTCATAGGGATGTCACTTCTTCCCAGTAACCAGGCAAAGAAGACACCGACCAGAGTCGCAAACAGAGTTGCGAACAGACCGATTATCAGTGTGTTCTTCATGGCTGTCAGATTTTCCTTCTGCATCAGTACATCCTTGAACATTTCAAAGTCGATCTTTGAACCATCCCAGAATGTATAGTAGATGATCATGAATACCGGCAGGATTACTACCGCTATCAGAGCGACATAACAGAAGACGGTCATGAAGCGGTCCATTGAAAGGACCTGCTTCTTACCTTCAAGCTTCATGAAGTCCTTATTAGGCATGGCTGACCTCCTCTCTGGCGAAGTACTTGCAGTTGAGTAATCTGATGCCAGTTACTACGCCTTCGGCATATTTTTCATCTTCGGCATTACCGGAAGTGATACGCTGAACGCGGTATTCGTGACCGGCAATGTCAATGAAGTAACTGTAAATGCTTCCGAAGAAGACTGCTGAAACGATTCTGGCCTTAAGCAGGCTTTCGTCATCAAAGACGATGTCCATCGGCCTGATTCCCAGATCAGCCTTGTCACTCTGCGGATAATCAGCCGGAATTTCATCACTCACCAGCTGTTTCTCTGGATAATCAAGCCAGATCTTTCCATCCTGTCTGATTACCGGCAGGAAGTTGGAAACACCGACGAAGCTGAAGACGAAGCGGTTAGCCGGGTTGGAAATGATTTCCTCATCGGTACCGATCTGAGCGATTGAACCGTCGTCCTGCATGATGACGATCTTGTCGCACAGCTGCATGGCTGCTTCCTGGTCATGAGTGATGTAAATGATGGTTGTGCCCAGCTGTTCCTGCATCAGTCTGATTTCCACCAGCATCTGTTCCCTCAGCTTGGCATCAAGGTTGGTAATAGGCTCATCCATGATCAGCAGATTCTTGCTGGAAGTAATCGCACGGGCGATGGCTACACGCTGCTGCTGGCCACCGGAGAGCTGTGACGGCATGTAATTGGCATAACTGGACATGTTTACCAGCTTTAAGGCCTCTTCAACCTGAGAATTGATCTGATCCTTCGGAACCCCATGTTTCTTCAATGGATACGCTGTATTATCATAGACCGACAGATGCGGCCATACAGCGTAATCCTGGAAAACAACACCGACATTTCTTCTCTCAGGTGAGACATTGATTCTCTTGGAACGGTCATACATGACCTCACCGTTAATGGATACTGTTCCCTTCTGCGGATCAAGGAACCCGCAGATGGCTCTGACGACAGTTGTCTTGCCGCAGCCGGATGGGCCGACTATGCCGAGGATCTGTCCCTCTTCAACTGTCAGACTGAAGTCATCCAGTACAGTGTGGTTACCGTAAGCTACCGTAATGTTCTTTAATTCAATTTTACTCACGGAGACTATTCACCTTTCTTTCAAAACAGGCATATGCCGAGATATCACTCTGCATATGCCTGCTCACTAACTAATATCAGATATTATTATTTTCCAAACATCTTGTTGAATTTATCCAGCATTTCCTTAGAGGTATTTGCCAGATCAACCCAGTCAATTGGCAGAGCATTAGCAGTGATTTCCTTAGCACTCTTCATGCCTTCTGGAAGATCGATGCCATCAACGATTGGTGTAATGTTGAATGTAGGCAGAGCCTTCTGACCACCCTGAGGATCCAGGATGAAGTCATATAATAACTTGGCCAGTTCTTCGTTCGGGCAGCCCTTCGGAATTGCGATTGGGCAGGCGATTGCGAGAACATCTGAAGTTGCCTGATAGCCGAGAGGTGAACCCTGTGAGATGGAGTTCAGAGTTGTATGCTCTGGAGAGATACCGATCTTGTAGTCACCTGCAGCGATCTTCTGGTTGACTGCGTTGGCACTGGTATCGAATTCAAGCTTCTGTGCAGCTAACTTTTCGAAGTAATCCCAGCCGTATTTTTCAGAATGTACTAAGCCATACACGAATGCCTTTGATGAACCTGAAGCGTTCGGGTCAGCCATGATGATCTGGCCTGTGAAGTTAGGATCAAGTAAGCCATCGAAGTTTTTAGGAACCTGATCCTTCGGGCAGGCTGTTTCTGAATATGCCAGACCCATGATCAGAATACGGGCACCTGTGTAGTATCCGTCAGGATCCTTGAACTGAGGGTCAACTGCTGCAGCGTATGGTGAGACATACTGCAGTAAGCGGTCCTGGTTCTTGAAATCGATGAGTCCTGATGGTTCTGCCAGCCATACGACATCGCAGGATACATTGCCAGCTTCAAACTCAGTAGCGAGCTTGGTGTTGCACTTGCCAGATGTAGCAGCATAGAAGTCAAGAGTAACATTAGGATATTTCTCTTCGAATACTTTCTTCAGAGCCTGAGCAGCATCTTCACCAGCTGATGTATACAGCATTACGGTTCCGGAATACTTCTCATTTCCATCTCCTTCACCTGACGGTTTCGGATCTTCTTTCTTTGTACACGCGGCAAAAGATAAGATCAGCATGATCGACAATAAAATTGACAATACTTTCTTCATAAATCCTCCTTATTGTTTAATCTATTGCGCTACTTAAATTTTATCACGATTATTCGGCAATATATAGATTTTATTTGTATAATTTAATTAGAAAGAGAGAAATTTCACATGTTAAGAATTCGATCATTAGGCGGGGCCGGTGAAGACAGCAGAAACTGTTTTCTGATCAGTTCCGGTTCAATCAACATTCTGCTTGACTGCGGTGTAAGAAGGGAAATTGCGGAAACAGCACGGGTTTACCCGGCGCTTACTGAAGAAATCGCCCGTAATCTTGATGCAGTCATCATTTCACATGCCCATGAAGACCATACAGCTGCCCTTCCTTATCTTTATGAGCTTGGTTACCGCGGCAATATCTATGCTTCACAGGAAACCATTTCTCTGATACCGGACTATCTCAGAAAATGGGCTGATTATGTTGAAGCCAATGGCGGACAGCTTCCCTTTGACCGTAAGAACATTGACCACCTCAGCTACCTGCCGGTAACTGAACTGGAATTACCTGTTACCTGGGGCCGCAGTTCCCACATGGCAGGAGCCCTGTGGTATCTGCTTGAGCTGGAAGGACACCGCATTCTATATACCGGTGACATTACCATGGACAGTCTTCTGCTGGAAAGAGATCAGCTGCCTCAGGCAGACACCCTGATCATTGACTGCGCCTATGCCGGTAAGGTGATTAATCAGGAAAGTCAGTATCAGACTCTGCTTGAACTGTCACGCAATACAAAAGGCCGGCTGTTACTACCGGTACCGGCCAATGGCAGAGCAATCGACATGTTTGAATATCTCAAGCCACATGATCTTGACCTGTTTGTTGAACCTAACATCCTGAAAAATGATGCACAGCTGTTCACAAAGACCCAGTGGATAAAATGTCCTGCTCCGGTTGAAGGCAGATTTGAAACCGTCACCGCAGATATCAGAAACTCCTGCCGCCGGGGTACTTACCTGTTTTCCGACGGCATGATGACTACGGCAGTTTCAAGGGAATACTTTGAAACGGTACGCAATGATCCTGATTCCCACATCGTCATTTCCGGCCACAGTGCCCTTGGTACCCTGGCCAGAAGCCTGCAGGATGAACAGTACAGAAAGGATAATGACATCCTCTGTCAGATCAGCCGTCTGACCATAAAAGTCCATCTGGATGAAAAGGATGTTCTTAAGGCCGTCAGGTCAGTAAAGCCGCAGCGCATCCTGCTGTTTCACGCCCAGCGTACCAGCTGCGACAGTCTGATTGAAAAGCTTGAGAAAAAAGGACTGGAAGTACTTTGTGATCTGAACGGGGAATTGATCCTGTCATAAATATGTACAGTAAAAAGGGCTTTCGCCAACGTCATTAAGTTAAGAAAAGAAGAATCCACAGAGAAATAGAAAGAACTGTGGATTCTTCTTTATGCATGCGAAGAA
>Ga0247608_10008851_pt1 | contig 10098 bp, 9 predicted proteins | sample 176DNAGHGlowgp2_FD_193490 | JGI IMG/M metagenome (GOLD analysis project Ga0247608, IMG submission 193490) | Sheep rumen microbial communities from Palmerston North, Manawatu-Wanganui, New Zealand - 1766 DNA GHGlow gp2 | ecosystem: Host-associated > Mammals > Digestive system > Stomach > Rumen ... | reverse complement strand
TCCATGATGCGCTTTACCCCCGAGCCCCAGTTCTCAATATAGGTTGTACTATATAGCACATTAGCTATAAGCGGATTGTATGGATAAGAAATATGTGGTTGAAGGATGTTCTCTGGTGTAATCTGTGGAGGCAGAATGCCAGGATTCTCTATTTCGATACGATCATCATAGATGGCAATACCTATAGTCAGGTTATAGCGTTCATACTGACGATGACAAAGTGCATTCAGAACCGCTTCACGTAAGGCTTCTGCGGGAACCTCCAAATACTCATCACGAACCAGTCCGACTATCTTCCCATGCATATTCAGGTGCTTGCGGAAGAAGTTCATAGCCTCATTGAGTAGTACAAAGATATTTCCTTCCACTCGCTGGTTGTCGATAAACTCATTCTTGTCTATTCCTTGGAAACGGGCTAGACGCATTGTGAACTGCGTGTACTTGCCAGTTTCTTTTGTAAAGAGTGCTGTGGCTGCGTTTAGAGGTTTGTTACTTATAGTAAGTTTCCATTTCCCTAACACATCCTCAATGGGTTCTGTGAGAACCAAATCAGACAGTCTTCCTCTTTCCACACCAAGGCGCACAACACCACGTATCAGTTTTTCGTCCAATGAACTGATGTCTGTGAACTCTGATGGTTGTCTTTCCCATGCAAACATGTCTGGCTTACTTCTGCGCAACCGCTCTTCATACATATCGCGTGGCATTTCCTTCGTTGTGCTCTCCACTTTGTAGTAAGGACAACCGTGATAAGTATAAGGCACCATGCCCCAAGCCCATCCTTCAAAGTGCATGGCAATCACCTTGTTGTCTGGGCGATCTGGAACATCAATATACTCAACCCGGACATCAACCTGCGGCTCCATGTAACTCAGAGCCTGAGCAATCTCTTGTTGAGTATTGTCAGTAACTTGTTGACCCAAAATTTTCAATGATTTTGGAGCAACACCGAAGATAAGCCAGCCACCTTCGGTGTTCAAGAAGGCACAAGCAGAATGCATACCATCCTTCAGCTCACCCGTGGTTTTCTTCAACTCCAGCTGACGATGCTCGTCAGTCTGTACCAGTTCCTTCAGTTCATCTAATGTAAGTGCCATATATCTTATAACGTTTTTATTCTTTGCTTTATTATCGCATCAGCCATCATACCTCAACCATCAGCCTTCTATATTATAGTATGGAAAACACGAAAATGTTACATCTTCAATTCGCTATTTCGTGACAAGAACCTGTCCCTGTGTCACTCATGATTTGAAATAAAGTCAATCAATTACTTTTGTAAGGATCTCCCTCAGTTTTAGTTCCTCAATAATTTGAATTGATTGTCCTGAAGCTATACGTTCTTTTATCTCTTCTAACTTTCTTGGGCCAGCTCCTTTCCCAACAATTACTATATCCGTTTTCCCTATAACATTTGAATTAATTGCAGCTCCATAACTGTGCAACAAGCCTGCTAAGTCATTCCGATATTCATAATCTGACAATGTACCTGTAATGACGATGTTCTTATGGTAGAATTCAGTATCCTTGGTCTCTATTTTATCGTCTGGCAAGAATCTACGATAGGCTGGGTCGACAAAACTCTTATCTTTTGATTCTTCAGACAACATGATATTTTTCCTGTAATTCTTTTCAATTACATTTTTCCGTTCTCTGATGCAAAAATTAATAAACTTCTCAACATTGTCCCTTTCAAAAACATACGAACGTATATCTTCGTCAATATGTAGTTCTATGAATTCTGGATAAAACTTACCAGACTTCTTCCTTTCGGCAGTTGATGCTCTACCAGAATACCAATCAAGCAGATGGTACTCGCTAAGCATACATTCGAAATCTTCTTGGTAATAAACTTTAAGGTCGGCACCTTTTTCTTTCATACGACCGATTAAGAAAATATCTTCTTCTTCAGCACCTACACCATTAATCACTATATCTGTAGATTGTGATACATGTGGACTCACAGTTGCTCCATGTTCCCATAAAAGAAATGTCAATCCTTGTATGTCATCGTCGGAATCAAAATTATCGAAGTATCCTATTATTGCAACATGCTTGCGATAGAAAGGGGTGTTCTTGTTCTCTATGAGTTCATCTGATTTGAACTCCAGATATTGTGAATCAATTTTCATAATGTCAAATTTTTAAGCCTTTTCTGTTTTCTCATAATTATTCAAAAGGGTAATGGTACTTTCATCAGGATATTTCTCCATCCTGGCTTTTACCCATGTGATAAAATCGCTTTCGCTAGTGAATTGAATGTTGAACATCTTTGTGTTACTTTTATTGTATTGGCTTTCAATATCGAGAATTACCTCGTCCTTGATGCCGTTCTCCAGTTTCTGCAACGTAGAATCGCCCAACATCACAACATTGGTCTCATCGAAATATTCAGTATTTGCATAGCCTCCGAAGTTGCCAATAAGCTGCCTAATAACTCCCATGTCTGTGTTGGGTCTATTGGGCACAAATATCTCCATTCCATATATGGGATTGTCGTTACCATAGACAAGTGGGGAAGAACAGCGAATACCTGTACCGTCGTTTTCATCATCATCTTCATCGGTAAACAAAGGTGGTACCCAATTGTAGTACGACATGTCTATGCTTATCTGTTTTGTAGGAACTGCTGGCGTGTCATATCCCTTATAGTGACCCTTGAAAATGTCTTCCAATTCTGTTTCAGTTATCTTCAATGGTTTCCAACCGTCATGTTCATAGCAAAGCAGTCTATTTAAAACCTCCTGACTAATTTCGCCACCCATTACGAGGATTTGTGTATCGCGAGTCAGACCATCTTTGCTTTTGTCAGATGCTCCAAACTCTTTCACTTTCCGTACAAGAGCTGCACGGTTCTTGAACTTTCCAATGAAACCGACTCGACGATCAGTCAATGGATTCTGTTGAATAATGGCACTATCGCCAAATAAATCTTGCTGTATCATAGTTGTTTGATTATTTCTTTAAATTCTTCTTCAGACATAATACGTACACCTAGTTCCTGTGCTTTCTGCATCTTGGATGGGCCCGCATTATAGCCGGTAATAAGTATATTCGTCTTTTTGTTTACACTGTCCTTTATAATTGCACCAAGTTCATTTAATATGTGTGCGTAATCTTGACTATCTGCTTTTGCAAAACCTGTCAGTACCACGACTTGATTCTTAAATGGATTGTCTGCGACACAATCCAAATCTGTACGTTGGACTTTATCCTCAGGATTATACTTCTGCCTTGGTATCAAAGGGGGTTCTGCGACCTCAACAGTTCCCCCCTCACTTAGAATCTTTTGGAACAGCACCATCAGATTGCCACTCATCTCTGCATCAGCCAAAGCATTATGGTGATTATTACCTGAGATTCCAAACCTCTTGCAAACTGTGTCAAGTTGATGGGTTCCTGGTCCTTCTTCAGAAATGCCGAGTTTTGCTTCTGCTTGTCGTGATAGCGTCAGAGTGTCGAAGATATTTTCGTAGTCAAGTTTTGTCTCTACACCATAGAATGCACTTGCATCTCTTATACAGGCTCTTTCGACACAGGCATTATGAGCAACAAGAGGCAAACCGTCAACAAAGCTTTCCATTTCAGGCAAGACTTCCTTAAATGTCCTTGCGTCTTTCACCATATCCACTGTCAAACCATGAACCCATGTCAGTACGCTGCCACACTTTCCTGGGTAATCGAATGGTGGACGTATGAGAGTATAGAATCTGTCAACAATTTCGCCATCTATATACTTTACCATACCCACAGAACAAGCAGATACACGCTGGGGATAAAGTGTCTCGAAGTCTATTCCTACGAAAGACTTGGGAAGATTGAATCCTTCTATAGGATCTCTTCTCTCCTTTGTATTTGAATGATTTGGAAACTCGATTTCATTTGGGTATTTCTGTAATATCTGTCTTTTCGTATTGTTTTTGATTCTTTTTATCTTAATTGTATAATCCAATGTCCATTGGTTAAATACAATTTTAAATCCATCTTTTACTCCTTCATACTTAAATCTATAATCTACATATGGTTGCAAATGATCTATAAAATCATCCATTAAACCAGTAAACCCTCCAGAAATTATATCTTCAAGTATCAATAGCAGTTCATAGAACCTTTTCTTTTCCAACCTTGGAACATATATAGTCGCATTGATTAGTTCACCTTGGATAGCTTCGACTTTCATTTGACTTAGTGGCCAATGTCTTGGTCTTAAGAAGACGTATTGTTTTCCGTCTATAGGTGTCCCGTCATCATGACATAAAGCATTCAAATCAAGGCCAAAGAAATCTTTATACCACGCTTTACAAGAGAATTCTGCAAACAAGTCGATTTGATGAGAATCTTCACTATCACCTTGTTTTAATATTTCATTAATCTTTTCGTCAAATTTGTTTTTAGCAAGAACTTCTTCTGCTCGTTTTTCTTCTTCCTCCTTAATTCTTTCAGCCTCTTTACGGGCACGATACCTTTCTTTCCTAGCTTGGTCTCGTTCTTCTTTATGCTCTATAGCATCAAGGTGTGCTTGTTCTTGAAGTTGACGAAAGGCCTCATTGCCACATTCCTGACAACCATATTTAGAATTCAATATTACATTTGGTAATCTTGAAAAAGCACCATGAGTTGGGCATATCAAAGTAACAGGTGAAGTAGAACTCTTATAAACGAACTGTTCCAATCCAAACTTATCACCAAATTTCTCCTTTAATTTAGCCAAAAACTTTTTACCCTTCTCGCATTTTGGACACCCTTTGCCATCAAGGTGTTCGCGAGCATAAACTTGGAAATCGCCATGAACAGGACAAACGATAGTCACCCTATGATCGCGATTTTTATATTCAACCTTGCTATAGTCATAGCGGTCGCCATAGATTTCTTTGGCTTCTGCTATGAACGATTCTGTAGTAACTACACGTCTACAGAGTTCAAGGCTTCTGTTATTTAGGTTTTCGTTTTGTTCTGCCATATTGGAATTAAGTTATTTAGTATTATACTTTCAAATGCTCATACAACTTCAACCTTAGCACCTCACCATTCAGGAACTCGAACTGAAACTTGACTTTCCCTTTGGCCGTCGACCTTTGGTTCATGCGGTTGAAGTGTAGATTATTCTTGTGGATCAATCTGCCGTCGTAGTCCTTCTTATTTTTCTTTTTCGTTTTACTTGACTTCTGGTCGAGCCTGCTTCCGCTCGGCAAATGAAAACTTGTTTTCTTTGCTCTCACTTATTCGCAGCCTTCAACAACTTCCTGCTCTCGTTATCTTCCAGTACTTGCATCTGGTGAATGGCAATCTGATTGAGTTTGATGAGTCGCTCGCCTTGTGGCATACCGTCGTTGATGAGTACAGCATTGATGTTGGGTGAAGTTGGGAAGACCGGCTTGCATTCTAAAATGGTCAAATTCGACCACTTTGAAATTAGGATTGTGAATCATCTCCCAAGTACCCAGAAACTCGATGGCGTATCTGGTACGAATCCAGTTCTTGATGATGTCGGCAGCACGGCTTTCGCTTTGCTTGCCATTAGCCATATCGGTTAGTGATATATAGTCCTTGTCATCGTGCGATAGGACTGTTATCTCTGTATTTTGTACTATTATCTTTGCCATTGTATCTTCGTATTACTTTAAATTATTGTGACTCTCCACGAACACCCTTTGCTGCTCTTCCTTTGGCGGCAGGGCCTTCAGCAGCGCACATGCTGACACCGGAATGGTCATCCCGTCATTTAGTAACGACCAGTCCACCGTCTTCTGCAATATGAATCCATTGTCGTAATCCATCAGAGTTATATTTCGTTTTTTTCTTGTTTACTTCTTACCATCTTCTTCCATCTCCGAACCATCTTCGAAGGCATAAGCTTACTTCAACAACTTCCTACTTTCATTGTCCCTCCATCACATTATCTGAAGTGGATAAGTATTTCACTGTTCTTTCCAAATCATCTATCGAGGGCAGTTCTGACTTCAGTTCCTCAATCATCTTGCTTGTCTGATATTCGGCAACACCTAAAGGTTGCGTCATTCCACGAAGAGCATATTCTACCTTTGTGTTGTTCTTGGAACGACAGAGCAACAATCCGATGGTCGGGTTGTCTTCTGGCATCTTTATCAAGTCATCGATGGCAGAGATGTAGTAGTTCAGCTTGCTTAGATACTCTGGCATAAAATCCGTAGCTTTCAGCTCAATAGCCACATAGCAATGCAAGCGAGTATGGTACATCATCAAATCGACTTTGCTGTCCTCGCCTGCAATATTCAAGGGGTATTGACGGCCAAGATAGGAGAATCCTTTACCTTGTTCCAACAGGAACTCCGTTACCTTGCCGGCCAGTTGGTCTTCGAGGTCCTTTTCCTTCATCACCTTTGTCATGTCAACGAATCCAAAATTGTATGGATCTTTGAAGGCCGCTTTTGCCAAGTCACTTTTGACAGGAGGCAGGGTGGTATCGAAATTGTTAGGCAAGGCAACATTTTTCTTGTGATAGCCATCTTCTATCTGCATCATCATAATGTCACGACTCCAACCTTGGATGTGCGCCTCTGTCATATAGAAAGCACGCAAAGCCAAGTCTTTTATCTTGGGGAGCATTGAGATATGATGATACCAGGTGATTTGTGCAAGCGGCACTTGCACAAACTCGCCATCTGCTGAAACGGTAAAATTTGCAAGTCGTGCTTGCAAAAATGGCTTTTCCTGTAATTTTGCAAGCGGCACTTGCAAAAATGGGAAATCGGGATATTCTGCAGCAAAGCTCTTCATATAACCCAGGTTTCGTGCGGAATAACCGCTATCGCTGCCATAGCGTATCTGCAAATCAACAGAAAGTTGTTCGATGACTTTCGCACCCCAGCCTTGTTCCTTCTGCTTCTGAATAATATCGTTGCCCAGCCACCAGTAGTGCTGAAGTGTAGCAGCATTCAGTTGCATTACAGCTTTCAGCCGCTGCCGGTCTATCTCCTCGCAGAGGTGCTGGAACCATTGCTGATATTCGTTATTATCTATCGTAATAATATCTTTTGCCATAAACGTTTCAGATTTTTCTTTATTATCTCGTAATTATTCATGTTTACATCTCTTCTCTTCCTCATCTATCTCCGAACCATCTCCGAGGGAATAAGCCTACTTTTGGTTCAGGATTCAGGGTTCATGTTTAACTTTAAGACGTTCCCCTTCCAACTTGTGACAGACTTGTGACAACTTGTGACAGAACTGTGGACAAAGCAGGGGACAAACTTGGGACATTATCACCGCCATTTTTACCACCAACTTTACCGCCAGTTTTACAGCCATTCTCTTTGGTATAGCTCTGTGAGACTTCCACCTCGTTTACCTCCATAAAAACAAGAGGATGCTGGGCTATTTCTACTAAGGCATCGCCTTTCTTGAAACGTGGAGTTCCTTCCTTTATTTCGTTGTCAATCTTACTCATATTGCATTAATCAATATTATTCAACTTCCATACCTTAGCCTGTTCCGTAAGACGGTACATCTGTTTGGGGTGATTAGGCTGGTCAGGATATTTTCTTTCTATGCTACCATCTACAAGGGCTGGTGTGATGTAACTGTCTTGAATGGTCTTACGTCTGACAATACCGCATAACTCCATAATATCTTGTACGCCAACATACTCTCTTCCCATAACAGAAAGCAACTTTTCTACTTGGGCGGTACTTGGGCGGTACTTGGGCGGTACTTGGACGGTACTTGAACGGTCGAACTCTTTCTCGGTTGTCCACTCTGCCATCAATGTTGCCTTCAAGATGAATGCATCGACATGGAATGATGGGATAGCACAACCTTTTGTTTCCAACTCGCTACAGATACGGTCAATACCCTCGCCAAACTCCTTGACATACTTGTATGCCTTTAGGTATTGGGCGATCTTGGGATTACGAGAAAAGTGGGTATGACGTATGTTGTCTGGTCTCACTAGCCCAGGCAAGTCTCCTGGAGTCTCAAAGACAAGGCGATCGTCGAACATCTTTATCTGTATCTCGGTGCCTTTGATGTTGTAGGCTCTGTGACAGCAACTATTGACAACCATCTCTTGTATGGCGTACTTTGAGTAGTTGCGACGAGTAACGAAAACACCATGCTCTCCGAGGAATGAGTGTTCACTGACTTGCGTTTCCAAATAGCTGATAGTGCTTCGAACCTGCTGAAGTATGGCACCCTCGAATGTCACATCCTTGATAACATTCATGTCTCTGCCCACTTTCTCCTCTTTTCCTTCATAACGGATGAAGCGAGTGCGGGCACGAGGGAAGAAACGCTGTGGATTCTTGCCAAAGAGAAGGATGCATGCAGTACTTACTTTCTGCTGCCCATCTGCCTCTATAACGAAATCATTATTCTCTCGCAGATACTCCATGCCAGACTTCCCATAGCCGATGACACTAATATAATCATTGACAAGAGTCATGTCAATATCATCGATGGTAGCACCATAAACATCCTTGTCTTCGTAATATCGTTCGCCCTTATCATAGAGGAGTTGCATGCGTTCGTCAAAGTTGAGTTTCTTGCTCTTGTCGCCAACACGCATGAAACATTCGTCCGCCTGATTGGTATGAAGTTGTCCGCTTGCAGGAATGTGCATCAGAAGAATGCGATTCTCCTTACCACTATAATCCGTACAAGGAAGATACTCGCACCTAACTTTTACAGACGGATTGCAGAAATCAAAAGGAACGCGAAGCAACTCATTGAGCCGTTCCTCGTTTCCATCAATCCCTTCTATTCTGCGAGTCTTGTCAGAAACGCCAATGGCAAGCACACCACCATCGGCATTAGCCATAGCCACAATGGGTATTGCTAATGCCTTGGGGTCAATCTGAATGCTCTTACAATCGAATGTCTGGCATTCTTTGCGAGCCTGTATTTCTTCTATTGTCATCGTTTGACTTCGTCTTCTTCCTTCTTGCAAGGCATAGCCAAAACAAGCTTTAGCTCTGCTCTTGCTTCGTGCGTCGTTTCGACTTATTTCTCTTGATTGAATTCTTCTTGTCTCACCAACTCCTGCACCGGCACTTCAAGTGCATTTGCTATTGCAATGAGGGCTTCAAGGCTTGGCTGGGTGGTATTGGTGACCCACTTGGACACCATAGCAGGATCCTTGCCGGGTTTGTCGGACAGCCACTTGTTGTTTAGGTCGTGTTCTGCTAGAACGATTCTTATACGATTTAACTTTGCCATGATAGATTTCTGTTGTTTGACGGCAAAGTTACAGAAATTTATTCATAATTCAGCAGAATACACTTATTTTTTATTGTTTATAGTGAAAATTTGATGATTTTACCAAGTATTTGGCGTCGTTACTTGCACAAACAAGTCATTTTGACAACGTAATCACATTCCTCTTCGAGCATAATTTAATTTGCTGGTAATTTGCTAGCAACTTGCTGAAACAATCAAAATGAGGATGCAAATTTGTCTAATATGCTGATAATCAGTGATAATTAAAATCAAGTTTAATTTGCTGGTAATTTGCCAAAGAAAGAGATAATAGACCTCTTTTACAGGTATTCCTGAATAAGAAAGTACCAATAGTGGCAGATTTTGATAACGAAAGTTAACGAGAAAAGTTTATTCGTTTTTGTCACTTCGAACCTTTATTTCGGTTGATAAATGTTAAAAAGCAGCTATATTATAACTGTTTTTTTACTCTAAAACCTTCGCAAAATCAAATTTAACTGCTATTTTTGCAGCGATTCTACAAAATCAAGTGTGTAATGATACTAAAAATCGAATTTGAGAATTTCTTTTCTATTAGAGATAGAATAAGAATCGACTTCAGAGCAGGAAACATCAATACGGCTCTTGCACGGGAGTTAAGCCATAATGTGATGGAGTGGAACGGTGTGCCAGTACTTAAAACCATTGGACTCTTTGGTCCAAACGCTTCAGGTAAATCAAACATTCTGAAAGCCATTACTTTTTGCTGTAGAATGATTTTGGAGTCACACCTCTACAACGAAGGTGCGATATTCAATTTCCAACCTTTCAAATTCGATGGTTGGCAAGATAAATCAAGTAAGTTCTTGATTGATTTTGTGTGCGATGATGTGGAATACGAATACGCTTTTGAATTAACTCGTGAAC